>Ga0308164_10003574_pt1 | contig 13879 bp, 10 predicted proteins | sample PhyTR2_FD_201031 | JGI IMG/M metagenome (GOLD analysis project Ga0308164, IMG submission 201031) | Phyllosphere microbial communities from UC Gill Tract Community Farm, Albany, California, United States - DLSLT.R2 | ecosystem: Host-associated > Plants > Phyllosphere > Unclassified | place: USA... | reverse complement strand
GCCGCTGCGCTTCAAGGTGGGCGCGCCGGACGACGTCGAGAAGTTCGTGCTCTCGGCGCTGCCCGGTGTGCGCCTGCAGTATTCACCGCAGCCGCCGGCCGCCATCCCCGTGCGGCCCGAGACCTGCTACTTCAGCCTCGAATCGAAAGGGCCGATGTTCGAGCGCATGCTCAAGGCGCAGTCGATCTCGATCTATGCGCCGGAAGGCTTGAGGGAACTCAAGCTGGAATTGCTGGCCGTGATGGCGTGATGGGGCGCTGCCAACCCGGTGGGGATAAACCTGTGGATAAGTCTGAATACTCAGCCGTACCTTGTATGGACAGTGTTTTTGCACTAGCAACGGCGCAACACATCCGCACTATTTGGCGCTTGAATTAATTCCTAGTGGAAACTCTCGCGTATGATAAACGCCTCCTCCCCCGACGATTTGACGCGCAATGACCACTGCCATGGCCGCCCCACCAAAGGCCGAGATGCCCCCAGCCCTGCTCGCTGAGCTGAGTGCCTGGGCCCAACAGTATGCACACGACGCCGGCGCCGGTCTGCGCGACGCGCTGGCAACGGCCGACAGCGAGAAGCTGGCGCTACAGGCCGATCTGGACGAGGCCCAGGCCGCGCGCGACCATGCCCAGTCGATGGCAGAAGAACGCGACGAAGAAATCCAACGCCTGACGGCCGAGTTGCGCAACGCACGCCAGATCGCCACCGACGCCCTGGTCGGCAAGGCCAAGGACCAGCTGGCGATCGACGGCAAGGATGCGCAACTGGTCGATCTGCGCCAGCAGCTCGAACGCAATGTGACGGCCACGGCGGCCGAGTCGGATGCGCGCCTGCAGGCCCAGATGGACCTGATCGGCGCCACGACCGAGCGCGACAACCTGATCGGCGAGCTGAAAGATTTGCAGGCCAAACTCGACACCTCGCGCAGCGAGCGCAGCGCACTGCGGGCCGAGCTCGAAGCGCTGCGTTCACGCAAATAACACGCTTTGCACCCTACAACGACAAAGGCCCCGGCGCTGTGAAGCACCGGGGCCTTTGTGGTTATTACGACGGTCTTGCTTACTCTTGCGATGCGGCCGTCACGTCGAGCGTGAAGGCTTTCAGGCCCAGCACAGCGCTGCTCTGCTGACGGATCTGGTTGGCATACGCTGCATCACCGTTGAGCTTACGGCCGTACGAAGGGATCATTTCCTTCATCTTGGCTTGCCACTCTGGCGTGGCCAGCTTGTCCTTGAACGACGACGCTGCAATCACTTTCAGCATGATCGGCGCAGCGGTCGAGGCGCCTGGCGACGCGCCCAGCAGGGCGGTGACCGAACCATCGTTCGATGCCACGACTTCGGTACCGAACTGCAGCAGGCCGCCCTTGGCCGGATCGTCCTTGACGATCTGCACGCGCTGACCTGCGTTGACCAGTTTCCAGTCTTCTTTCTTGGCTTCCGGCAGGTACTCACGCAGGGTTGCCACGCGGTCTTCCTGCGACTGCATCACTTGCTCGACCAGGTACTTGGTCAGCGGGATGTTGTCGATACCGGCTTGCACCATCGGACGCACGTTGCCGGTGTTGACCGAGGCAGGCATATCGATCCACGAACCATTTTTCAGGAACTTGGTCGAGAACGTCGCGAACGGGCCAAACAGCAGGGCTTTCTTGCCGTCGATGACGCGGGTGTCCAAGTGCGGGACCGACATTGGCGGCGAACCGACCGATGCCTTGCCATACACCTTGGCGTTGTGCGCCTCGACCAGCGCCTGGTTGGTCGTGACGAGCCACTGGCCACCGACCGGCACGCCGCCAAAGCCCTTGGCTTCAGGAATGCCCGTCTTTTCCAGCAGTGGCAGTGCGCCGCCGCCAGCGCCGATGAACACGAATTTGGTGCTCACGGTCGACAGCTTGTTATCCGCCAGGTTCTTGACCGTGACGTTCCACAGACCGTTTTCGCCGCGTTTGATGTCTTCGACCTGGGTACGCAGGTTCAGCGTCATCCCGTGGGTGCCGGTCAGGTGCTTGACCATGCTGCGGGTCAGGGCGCCGAAGTTCACGTCGGTACCGATTTCCATGCGGGTGGCAGCCACTTTTTGCGCTGCATCGCGGCCATTCATGACCAGCGGCGCCCACTTGCGGATTTCTGCCTGGTCTTCGCTATACAGCATGCCCTTGAACAGGTTTTCCTTCTGCAGTGCGGCGTAGCGCTTGCGCAGGAAGTTGATGTTGTCGTCGCCCCAGACAAAGGCCATGTGCGGCACATTGTTGATGAAGGTCTGCGGCGCGCCCAGGTACTGCTTTTGCACTTGGTAGGCCCAGAACTGCTTCGACACTTCGAACTGCTCGTTGATGTCGACCGCCTTCTTGGTGTCGATGGTACCGTCCGGCATTTCCGGCGTGTAGTTCAGCTCGGCGAAACCGGAGTGACCGGTGCCGGCATTGTTCATGGCATCCGAACTTTCGGCCGAGACCGAGTCCATGCGTTCGTACATCTGGATCGTCAGTTCCGGATCGAGTTCCTTGAGCATCGTCCCGAGCGTGGCGCTCATGACACCGGCACCGATCAGGACAACGTCAACCGGCTTGTCATTGGATGGAGCGGGCGCTTTCGAGCACGAAGCAACGACGAAGCAAGAAAGGACGACTAATAGCGAGTTGCGCATACGAGTATCACCTGAAAAAATGTGTGCGATGGCCTGGCATGCAACATCTGATTTAAAAATTCGACGGCTCGGTAGTGGCGCATTCCGGAAGTAACTGGAAGCGCCATTAGAGAACGGGTTGTCGGGATCTGTCGCGGCAATTCACCGCAACAAGCCTCGACAACCGACGCAATAGCAACGGCGATGCATTGCTGCGATCGGGTCTCGATCGTGGCGGCATCGCGGGTTGGCATTCAAGGATATAACGCGTTGACAGGAGTGTCAGGCGGGCCAGTCAATATCCCGGGCGTCCATCGAAACTGGGGGTAACTCTTGTATAGGAGTTGGGTAAGTATAGCCCAAACAAAGTAGCCTTGCTTGGGGCGGGCCCTCTTAAAAGGCCGTCTCAGTATTCAAGCGGTAGCGTTCTGCGTACTACTACTGAGGCGGTGGCGCGACGTTTGTGCGGTGGGTTTGTTGAGGTGTGCGATGCGGGGTTCAGCGGGTTTGGGACAAGGAATGATAGATACTTTCTGTCCATCCCCACTGCTATAATTTCAGTATGCAAATGCAAAGAATGACGCGTCACTTTGCCGCCTGGGTCGCATGCATTGCGATGCTGTTTGCTGCATTGGCGCCGTCGATGTCCCAGGCAATGGCTGTCATGCCGGGCAGTACCTGGACTGAAATTTGCGGCATGGGTGGCACCCGATTCGTCAAAGTCACTTCAGCGGCGGGCGACGTTTCCGATCCCACGCCATCCGATGTTGCGCATGTCGACCATTGTCCGCTTTGTGCGACGCACGCCGACTCGTTCGCCCTGCCACCGACTGCGGGATATTTCGTCCCGCTGATCGATACCGGGGAAACCCATCCCTTTCTGTTCTTCCAATCGCCGCAGCCGCTGGCCATCTGGCATCTCGCGCAAGCACGCGCGCCTCCTCTGCGTTCATGATCCTCTGCAGCAGTTCGACGTGAAGCCATGCGCAAGCATGTGCTGTGTGTCGCCTGCCTGAATGTTGCCGGTCATGCGTTCAGGTCCACACGAGAGAGAGATTTCCATGAAAAAATCACGCTGCACATCCACCATGCACGCCACGGCCAGCATGTTCTTGCTGGGACTGACAATCGTCGCTGGTACGCCTGCCGTTGCGCAAGTGCAAACAAGGCCTGCGGCGGCCGAGCCGCAGGACAACGAGATGACGACGCGCACGCCAATCGTGACTGTATGGGGCCACGCGTTGCCCGATGGCCAGCGCGCCGGCACGCTCGCGCTTGGGACGAGTGGTTCGTCGATGGACGTGCCGTTTTCCGTCGACAGCGTCGATGGCGAGCGCGTACGCGAGCAGGCGGGCACCACGCTGCAAGATGCATTACGTAATATTCCAGGAGCACAGGCCGATTCGGGTTTCAACGGGTCGCATACGCAGTTTTTCATCTTGCGCGGTGCGGTTGCCGATAGCGGTACGGGCTCGAACCGCATCTTGCGTGACGGCGTGCGCATGTCGAACTACCCGTATGTGCCAGGCTTCATCGACAGCGTGGATGTGCTGCGCGGCCCGGGCTCGGCAGTGGGCGTGCGCAGCGAACCTGGCGGCACAGTCAATCTCGTGACACGCCAGCCAACGATGGCCAATGCCGGCGCCGTGCTGGTAGCGGCGGGAGAGCATGCCGCGCGCGAGTACACCGCCGACCTGAACCGCATCCTGTCGGCGGAAGATGCCCTGGCGGCGCGCATCATCGTGACGCGCTCGGATGCGAGCCAGTGGCGCCATGTCCCCGACCGCCTGGATGCGGTCAAGCTGGGCATCGCACAGGGCGACGGGCGCCGTTATCGCTTGCGCGCCGGTGTCGAGGCCATCAACCAGACCTATCGCCCAGACTACGGCATACCCGCAGTCGATTGGCGCCCGGTGGCCATTCCTCGCGACCGTCAGTTCGGCGAACCATTCGGCGATTCGACAACGAAGAATCGGATCATCGATCTGCACGGCGACTTCGCAATCACCGACGATACCGGGGTTGCCGTCGATGTGACCCATCTGGCAGCGCACTCGACGTCGATCAAGAATCTGTTGAACGGCGCGCCATTGGCGGGGCAGCCAGCCGGCACCTACGCCAGGGTGTTAGCCTGGGAGCCTGACACCGAACGACGGATCGACAGCATTGCCATGTCGCTGACCAGCAAGCAAGAACTCGCCGGCATCACCCACAAGCTGTTCTTCGGGCTGGACAGATACAAGGAGACGCTCGACCAGCCTGCCTTGACTGTCCCGCCAGCGACCAGCCCGCCGATCAATGTCTACCTACCCGTATTCGGCCGCGTAACTGCGCCGCCAGCAGGCGTGGTGTTACCGCGTTCGCGCACGAGCGAAGATCTGACCTCGCTTGCTGCCTCTGCGCAAGACCAGATCGATCTTGCGGCCTGGTCACTCGTCGCGGGCCTGCGCTACACGGACCAGCAGTTCATGTATGGCGCCGTAGGCACGCTGCCAGTGGACGAGTCCCGCTGGTCGCCGAAACTGGGTGTGCTGTATCGCGTCTTGTACGCCAATATCGCGTCCGGCATGTCGCCAAACCAGGTGTCGTCGTCATCGAACCGGTCGCTGCCTTCGCGCGTTTCCAGGCAAACGGAAGTGGGCTGGAAATCGCTGTGGCTGGAAGGAATTTTGATGGGGGATATCGCCCTGTATCGTCTGCAGCAGACCAATATGATTTCGGCCGATCAGAGCACGCCGGCAAATAACTTCGACTTCACCGTCGACGGCTCCGCCCGTTCGCAAGGCATCGAGGCATCGCTGACCGGATCAGTCGCCGCGAACCTGGACGTTGCGGCAACCTATGCGTACACGGACGCTGCCTATCGGCAGAATGCCGTGTATGGCGGCAAACGCGTGCCCAACGTGGCGCGCCATGCGATGACCTTGTGGGGCCAATACCGCTGGAACGACGCCTGGAAAACCGGCGCGGGCCTTTACCTGCAAGGGGCGCGCTTTGCCGATGAGGCAAACGGCACGACGCTGCCGGGCTACGGCCGCTTCGACGCCACACACACCTGGGCCAGAAAGCTCGGGCAAGGTCAGTCGATCGAGGTGCAACTGGCGCTACGTAATGCGTTCGACCAGCATTATTTTGTGTCGAGCCACTTGCATGTATCGCGCTGGATCATGCCGGGCGAGGGGCGCAACGTCAGGCTGACCGGTACTTACCGGTTCTGACCGGGATAGCCCGCATTGAATCCGGTGGATGCGGGCGCATATAGGATGTTTGCTATGGGATGCGATATCGATGACGACGACCACCAGTTTGCATGCCGAATCGCCACCGCAGGTCCTGATCATTGACGGCGCCAACATCCGGGACATCGCTTCATTGTATGACGAGATCAACCGCGTTTTTATGGTGGGCGAGGTCTGGCAGCTTGGCGCCAGCCTGGATGGACTGGATGACATGCTCTACGGTGGTTATGGGGTCCTGCGCGGCAAGTCGCCAGCGATCGTCGTCTGGCAGCAGATGGACAGCAGTCGTAGCGCCCTTGGCGTCGAGGCGACCCGTGCTTACTATCTCGCAAAGCTGGAGCATCCGCAGGTGTTCAAACCTGGCCCGATTCACGCGGCATTGGCGCGCCTTGAGCAGGATGGGCCGACTTACTTTGATCTGGTGATGCAGGTGTTTGCTGATCATCCGAACATCACATTGCGCGCGGCCAATCGATGATGCTTTCCCTACCCTTGCCACGACAGGCCCTAGTCTAGTCAACAATTGCCGGGCAGGCGGATGGACGTATGCAGCTGGACCTCATTGCTAGATGCTTCTCTGTAGACATTCCGGAATGTTAATTTCACTTTCAGATCGTTTTTAATTCACTATTAGCTGATCATTTGGCACTTCTAACCGTTTTCCAGACTTGCCGTCAGGAAGATACAACACGGTCATATTTCCTATTCCTTTCGATAAAATTAGTATCCCATCAAACTTCACATATTGCATTGCTAATGGTTGTGTTTCGGATCTTTTTACTGCAGGAACAAGTGAAGCATACGGCTCCTTAACGAAAATTGTCGCGCTTTCTATTCGAATATTGGCTTGCCGCATAGCACCGTCGAGAAGTTGACCAGTAACGCCACCAAGAAATATAGGCATAATCATAATTAGTCCTAAGCTAAGCATCTGCGCTTTGCGTAATTTCTTTATTTTAACTCGAGTCAAATCTCCATACTCCTCGATTTTAAAAGGAGAATTTTCAGAGAGCTCCAAATTTCTTATCTTATCTCCAGCGGAAATGAAACTAGAATAAAAGAAATACATAGCAATTGACAGAATCGGCAAATTCCAATATGCACTAGAATCATGCCGGCCTAGTACCAAAATAAAAATTACAGCAAAGATAGCGAATATAAAGTACTCTAAACTGAATTTAGCGAAATCATATACTTGTAATGGGGGACGTATTTTTCGAAATTTATATAACCAAATATATAACTTTGTCAGCAGTTTACTTACTGGTGACATTGCTACGCCAAGAGAGACTAGGCTCGCTACAAACAGCACATAAATTATTCCAAAGCAAACAGCCGTTAGCATAAAAAGCAAACTGTCGCCTATTGTCAAGCCCTGTGGAAAATGACCTATCCTCAAAAAGTATCCAAGTACGCAAATACCTCCGGTCAATATTCCAATCTTAGAAAAAAACGTCATGGCTTTTAAAAGCGCTTCTGCACTGTTTCCAATTTGCTCAAAATTAAATTTTGACATAAGTTAAGCTTAGCCCTATTTACAAATCATCTAACGACTGCAATAAATTAAAAAATAGGCTATACCCAAACTATTTTTCCTCTTTTGACCCAAAAGTGTGATCTACAACCATTTTTGAGCCAGATTGATGGATATAAAGTAGGGCGCTTTTTTGAATCTACAGTAATTATCCAGTGTGGGTCTGTGTCCGTTATCAATAATAGTTCTATTTTTCGATGACATCCACAAGGGCATATAAAGCCAACGCTCCAATCTTCTTTACCGTCACGCACAATAACGAAATTACGCTCCGGTAACTTAATGGGGAGAAACTCTCCTTTTGCTACTTCAACATAGCGCGTATTCCATAAATCGTTAAAAAAATTCTTCAGACCTAATAGCAGCACTCTTAGCATTTTATGTTCTCAGTAATTAAGGGCCCTTGCTATTGAGCGCTGGCAGTCCGATTAACGGCTCCTGGGCTCCACGCGCCAATAGTGGATTTATGTTTTTGGTAAACGCAGTCTCGGGTATATATTCTTCTTCACCAGCTGCAAAACTAAGCTGCCTCCGCGAATACTTTTTGTTCGAATCATGCCTGAACGGATACATGCGAGAGATGAATTCCAGCATCATGTCGGCCGCCGCTCGCATGTTGAGTGAAATTACCGAAGGGGCCTCTTCAAGCGTACCCTTGATGTACCCATCCTGAACTTCTTGGTCATATTGCTTGGGTGCTGTACGTTTTAGAAATTCTGCACGCAAGCTAGCTTGTGTATATACGCCTCTGTCGGCTAGAGTAGGTCCACCAGGTCGCACGTAATCGATCCGTGCACACACATCAAGGATAGCGATGTCGTCGTCATTCCGGCGAGTAGGAATGCATACGCCCACGTCAAACAGAGGAATCAGAAAGGCTGATGCAATTGAATCAGCGATCTGTCTTCCTTCTTTTGAATCCACGCAACAGAAAATGACATCGGCTTGGCTAACCTGTAGCACTGCCCCCCTGTCAAAGATAGTTGTCGGAACAGGCACTGCTACATCCGGCCCACGATGAGTGGTTACAGCACGCACAAGCACGTCGACTTTTAGTTCGCCGAGGTCAGCAATACTTGAATTAAGGATTCGGTTCAGATTTTTTTCTTCCACCTTATCGTAATCCACCACGATTAAACGGCCAAAACCTAGCCGTGATGCCTGCTCCATGCAGATCGACCCGGTACCCGATGCGCCAATCACTGCTGCGGTTAAGCGATGCAATTCGCGTCGCGATTCGGCTCCAAATGCCATGGGACGTTTGTGAAAGGTTTGGTCCGCCCACCAAAGACGCATGTTCTCAGCTGCCAAAGCCACAAGTTCAAGCTTTTGCGGCTTCATATCATCTCGATACACTCTGGCTAACATTTCACCTTGTGGGAGCATGATTGCCGAACCGTGAAGCCGGCCAAGAGCCTGAAAGATGCAAGGTATCGTCAACTGGTCGCTGCGATCATCCTGCACTGAGAATTCGAAATACCCACCGGGGTGGGAATGCAAGAGAAGCAAAGACAGATCATATTCTCTTGCCATGTCGATGGCTTCTTCAATCGCCTTTCCTGGCCATCGTAAGAAGTCAACCTCGCGAATGCAATTCTCATGCGGCACAAGCAACAAATCTCGCACCATAAGTCGGAGACGGGGCCCGACACTTCGAGAGCAAAGCAAAATCGCTGCTGCCTCCAGGCCATCTCCAGGGAAGAGGTGCCGAAGCAGTTGCTGATGATGCTCGTCGGTTAGCGCTAGCGTCGATGCAGGTGACATTAGAGAACCTCTTTAATCAAAGCGGATTCGACCAGAGCAATATGCGTCATCACATTATCAACACCAGGGCGCCATACTGAGCGGCCGCCACGGTGACGCGACCAACGCTGATACTGATTACCTTGGATTGTTTCGCAAGCTTCCGTGGCTGCAATTGAGACGCCAGTCAATAAGACGCCAGCTGGGAACAAGTAAAACATATCGAGCTGGGCCATCGGATAAGTGGGCGGAACCTCAATCGCCAAGTTGACAAGACTTTGTGTATATCCAGCAGGGAGCTTGTACTCTGGCAGCAAGATCCACTGGCGCGCAGTATCGATGATGGCTTGCCAGTCAGGATAGGCACCATCCAAAAAGGCCTCATCGGCCGGCAGCAGGCAAAACTGACGTATCGTCGAAGTTCCCGACTCGCCATTGTCAACGTCCTTTGGCGTCAGGCGAACTTTCTCGATACCAGGCTGGGTCAGATCAATGTCATTATCAAGACTCAGCTCACGCTTATCGTGGCCCTCAACGATGAGGTAGATATGCCAGTCTTGTTCAGTGCTCACACCAGCTAGCTCTAAGGCTTTGCGCACCTTAATTACCGGTGTGTCCACACTCAGAGCCACGCCCTGTACATTCAACTTCCAAGTCGGAGCACGCGTGACCAGATTTTCAACACCACGATGAGATAGATTGAGTTCGTCATTCTCACGCAATAAAACTTCACCACGCTCCGGGTCAACCACGAAAATACCTTTCTCGGAAACAGCGGCAAGCGTGCGGATGACAGAGCCGGAAATAAGCGATGCCGGCCAATCGTAGCGAACGCCATCAATGAGAAAGCGTGAAGAACCCTCACTTTCAGCCACAATGAAACGGTTAACACCGTCTCGGATATTCACCGTCTCGGTTGGACGAACATCCTCTAAACCATGCGGAAGCCATTGGAGCACAGTGATCTGGGGCACCGGAGCGAATCCTGCCGCTTCCGCGATTTGCATGCCGGTTGGTTTGTCGTCGTCGATACGAACGGAACGCAACGCCAGGTCCAGACCGCAGACCAGGATATCGCAGGTAACATCTTTGGAGGTATAAGTTGGCATAATTTTCTGCTTCAATGAAGCCGTTTAACATCTAAGGCACCATTGCCTGATGAGTTAGCTTCATGATGCCTCAAAATTCTGCTTAAAGCAAGCTGTTTAACGAGATTATTTTATTGCTTGGTACTTGAACTCTATTCCGCCTGTATCGGCGACGTCCTCAAGTCGAACAATGTACCCCTGTGCTACCAAATTCTTCAACCTAGTACTTGCATTTTGAACGGAGAGACTCAGATCCTCAGCCGTCTGTGACGCTAGAACTGAGCGATTGGTTAGGACATACTGAACCAATACTTTTGCAGCCGAATTTAGCTCTGGGCCAATGATCTCAAACTGGTCATCTTTCCATATGATCAACGGCTGCTCTTTCGCCTGCGCAGCATAGTTCCAGTTGTCGATGAGATCTCTATCACTGATATCGGTAAGAAAAAACCCTTTCTGGCCTCTAAATTGCTTAGCTACAGCAATCACGCTTTCTCTCGGAAAAGATGCATCAGTAGCGTCGATCCCTGTCAACGATATGCCAAAGATGTTGTGAGAAGGATGAGCTTCGACGAAACTAACTAGCTTGCGAAAGACTTCCTTCCCTTCGACGTTTCCGAAGGGGTGCGAGTCGCTAGTGAAGTCACGAAGATATATCGTTATTGAATTCTGTTTCATTTTTTTAATTTAACCAGATTTTGGCACATCGTCAAGTAGAAAATCAAAGCATATGTGAGTACCTAAGATCTTTGTCAGACCTAAACTATGAGAGAACTTTATTTTTCCATTCACATAGTTCATTCTTAGTTCAAAGGTTTCTTGACGTACAGATATTTTTGCACTGAACTGCCTAGCGATACCGGCCGAACGCTTCAACCCTAAACCCCGAGCATCATCATCAGATTTGCTGAAACCTCCTTTTAAAAATACTTCAGTCAACAGAGCTACCCGTGGGTCCAGCTTGGAGCTATTTATTTTCTTTAGTAACTCAGGATATTTTTTTTCTAATATAGGCATTAATGTTCCGACAATTCCAACGCCACTGTCTGAAATAACTGTCTGAATATGTGGCTTCTTACCTGCGTAAGCTTGAAGGGCAGCAAACCCTGGTTCGGTCAATCCTGAGTGCTCATAAACATTTCCAAATAATTCAGATAATATTGTGAAAGCAGCTTGAGAATAACTCTTTCCAGCACATACCTCGAAACTCTCTTTTAAATTTTTTGGAATTTTTCTATCAGGTGAAATAGGATCAATTGAGCGCAGTTCTACAATACTGTTATTATTCCCCGCATAGGTCGCGGCCCTAGATTTCGTAGGACGATACGGTGTTATTTCAATATCTTTTTCTAACTGATCAAAAAGCCCAATTCGGCTGAAATAGCCAATGCTTTTTTTGCAATTACTAAAATCAATAGTAACTTTCTTTTTTAACGCACGCAGTTGATTGCAAATAGCTAGGATTCGCGCCAGCGCTTCCAACAAAATATTGCAGTCCTTTGCAATTACAAACGTAACTGCTGAATGACTCCCATCTAAAACATTCTTGTTAAGTAAAGATTCTTCGAAAATATCAGCAGACATCCAAAAACATTCTATGAATTCAACCTTCAACTCGTTATCAGAAATAAGTGACCACTGATAAGCTACATTTTGTACAAAAATACCTTTATTGTGGTGCAAAATTTTACTAACTGCAGATCTGTCTAAGCACAACTTTTCGGCAATACTTTTAGCCTTTAGTTCTGGGCAAGTACCAAGCAGAAGTTGAATTTTTTTTAACATTTATTCATTTGTCCTGCGATCATGTAATTTCCGGTATTTTATCCGATGTTTTGCTTGTTAGTTTGAATTATTGATTAAGGGTATAAAACGTCAGAAGTGACGTTTTTTCGTGACAATTCGATAGAATTTACGGCTAATTTTTATTAAATCTCAAGTCTACTGTTTGAGCGTTGGATTCGGCGTGACAGCGAGTATCTCAGGGGATATACGCCAATCAACTTGTATAAGCGGCGAGTATGCAGCTTGAGTATGCATTTGTTTAATTTTGTTGTACAAAATTCGACCGCGAAAATTACTTGCATTTCCATACGTAAGTTCTCGCCAATTCATACCACTACAAGCCATTTGTTGGATCAATCGAGTCTTCCAAGCTGGTAACTGATAGCCTAGTCGTTGATTACCTAACCATTCTGAGAATTTAACGGCAGCGCTAGATGTAATGAATGAGCAAAGTTTTTTTCTTTAGCAACATCCAAGATGTTGAATCGAAAATTCCCCGAATCCATGAAGATACAAGGCGCAAGCGGCCTAAGTTCAGATATTCGCGGATTAGTAAAATTACCAAATAAACGACAGTGGACCTCAGAATACAGAAGTTCGAAAATAGCACTTCCACTGAATGCCCTCGGATTACCCTTATCCTCTCTTCAGGAAAATTCCGGGTATCCCCTCTTTTGTCATTCCTTGCAAACATACCGGAAAATGGCCCGGAAATAGGCCGAAGTATGGCGTGAGCAGTGGCTGCAACGTCCCCCCGAAATGCATCGGTTGGCGTTGTTATTAAACGTTAGTGGCTGTCTGAAGCAGAATCAAACCACATAACTATTTTCAACCCCGGCATCATGGGTATCGCTTGTCTCAGACTTTAATTACATTCTTTTAACTATAATTAAAATGGAACTGTGGTACTCAAACCGGTAGTCGCCTTATTCCACCGTCACCGACTTCGCCAGATTACGCGGCTTGTCCACATCCGTCCCACGCGCCAGCGCCGTGTGATACGCCAGCAACTGCAGCGCCGCCACGTGCAGGATCGGTGACAGCAAACCATAGTGCTCAGGCAGACGAATCACGTGCAGGCCATCGCCCGACGTGATGCGCGAATCGACGTCGGCGAACACGTACAGCTGACCGCCACGCGCGCGCACTTCCTGCATGTTCGACTTCAGCTTTTCCAGCAGTGCATCGTTCGGGGCGATCGTGACGACGGGCATCTCTTCGGTCACCAGCGCCAGCGGGCCGTGCTTGAGTTCGCCGGCCGGATACGCTTCGGCGTGGATGTACGAAATCTCCTTGAGCTTCAGCGCGCCTTCCAGCGCGATCGGGTAGTGGATGCCGCGGCCCAGGAAGAGGGCGTTTTCCTTGCGGGCGAAGTCGTCGGCCCAGGCGATGATCTGCGGCTCGAGCGCCAGCACGGCGGCCAGCGCGACCGGCAGGTGACGCATCTGCTTGAGGTGCTCGGCTTCTTCGGCATCGGTCAGGCGGCCATTGACCTGGGCCAGCGTCAGCGTCAGCAGGAACAGGGCGGCCAGCTGGGTCGTGAAGGCCTTGGTCGAGGCCACGCCGACTTCGACACCGGCGCGGGTGATGTAGGCCAGCTTGCATTCGCGCACCATGGCGCTCGTCGAGACGTTGCAGATGGTCAGCGTGTGTTCCATGCCCAGGCTGCGCGCGTGCTTGAGCGCGGCAAGGGTGTCGGCCGTTTCGCCGCTCTGGGTGATGGTCACGACCAGCGTGTCCGGATGCGGCACGCTGTCGCGGTAGCGGTATTCGCTGGCGATCTCGACGCTCACGGGCACCTTGGCCACCGATTCGATCCAGTACTTGGCGGTCAGGCCTGCGTAGTAGCTGGTGCCGCAGGC
>Ga0308164_10003565_pt1 | contig 13908 bp, 12 predicted proteins | sample PhyTR2_FD_201031 | JGI IMG/M metagenome (GOLD analysis project Ga0308164, IMG submission 201031) | Phyllosphere microbial communities from UC Gill Tract Community Farm, Albany, California, United States - DLSLT.R2 | ecosystem: Host-associated > Plants > Phyllosphere > Unclassified | place: USA... | reverse complement strand
GTTACGCAGCCTGCGTTAGGTGTTACCAAGTTAAGCGACACAGAAACATTCGGCATCATCTCTAAGGCTGCTTTCAAAACATTAAGTGACACGAAAGCTTTTACTTATGGCGGCATAAACTTTAAAGTTAAAACGCCAGAAACCGCGGCGGTTAAGATCAGCGGAAAAGAAGTAGATGTTTTTCATGTAATCAGTGAGGATGGAAAGCAGGAATTATGGATTTTAAATAGTGCTGCGTTTCCGCTTATTGTGCAATCTGCCGGGCAAGCAACTGATATCACGATTTCGGAAATTAAATAGTCTGCAGATTTGTTGGTTGAACTGCTAACGAATTTAACCATTAAATTTCGGCGGGCAACTCTTCTTAAATCTATTCGCGTCAGGTATTCCGGAGCGTGCTTCAACTACTGAATTGTACCAACTGTAACGAGCTTACAACATTAGCCATACAGCTTCGAAAATTAATAAAAGCAGTTTACACTTAGCTGCATAAATTATTCAAGCCTTAACTATTGCCATTTTTTTATCGGCGTTGGATTTAATATGAATAAGCACAAAAAATAAAATGCCCGAAAGGGCTTTTTTAATTTCAAAGCATTATTTTTACGCCAATTATGGAAAACGACAAAAAAGAAATATTCGATAACGTTGCACAACGTTTAAAAATTGAAGGTTTTAACGTAGTAAACCGCGATGAAACTCGCCCGTGGGGTGGGTTCTTTGTAATTGATGAAGCACAGGCTCAACAATTTGCCGATACTTATTTTGACGGATTAGATGTAGAAAGTTTAAAAATTGGCGGTAAATTAAGTCCGAAAATATTAATAGTAGCACCGAATACTCGTTTATCTTGGCAGTATCACCACCGCAGAGCCGAAATTTGGCAAGTGGTAACGGGTACAGTTGGCATTAAAACCAGCCAAACTGATGAAGAGGGTGAAGTGAAAAAATACGCTCCGAAAGATCAGATTAAATTACAGCAAGGCGAGCGCCATCGCTTAATTGGATTAGATGATTGGGGCGTTGTTGCAGAAATCTGGCAACATACCGATGCCTCAAACCCATCGGATGAGAGCGATATTGTTCGCGTTCAAGACGATTTCGGTAGATAAGAACATTATTTCGAATCCTGTTTCATTGTACCGGAGCAGGATTCTTTATTTGAATATTCCCCCAAAACAGGTGGTTTCTTAACCACCGAAAACTAAACGTAGTTAAAATACGTTAATAAAGCATACACACAATACATGATTATCTTCATCTTCTTCCTTTGCCATTGGTTTTTATCCTTATTTAGTCAAACCTTTTTTCTGCACCGTTATTCATCACACAAGATGTTCAAGATGGAGCCTTTTTGGGAGAAATTCTTCTATTTGATTTTATTAATTTCTCAAGGTTCTTCGTTTTTAAATCCGAGGGCTTATGCCATTTTGCATCGTATGCATCATGCCTACAGCGACACAGAGAAGGATCCGCACTCACCTCATTTTTTTAAGGATGTTTTCGGGATGATGATTGCGACAAAAAATATGTACATGAACTATCTCCAGTTTAAAATACAACCTGAACCTGCTTTTCAAGGTAATTATCCTGAATGGCCGATAGTTGATAAGATTGGAAATTCATGGTTATGGAGAATTGCCTGCGGTTTATTCTACATAGGGTTTTATATTTTATTTGCCAACCATTGGTGGTTATTTATTTTATTGCCTGTTCACTTCCTGATGGGGCCCTTACACGGCGCTATTGTTAACTGGTGCGGCCATAAATATGGTTATTCTAACCACGATAATGACGACCATAGTAAGAATTCTTTACCTTGGGATTTCCTTTTAATGGGTGAATTGTTTCAAAATAATCATCATAAGAAACCAAACAGTCCGAATTTTGCAACTAAATGGTGGGAGTTTGATCCAACGTATCCTGTTATGAAAGTTTTGCATTGGATGAAAATTATCAAGATTAGAAAGGTTTAGTTTTTTTATCGCCGGGCATGCTTTAGTCTTTTTGGCAACTAAAAGTAACAAAAATTGCCCGCTGAAAATTTTTGCATAAAAGTTTGTGCTTGGGTTTGGTTTTAGCATTCCCGAAATTTTTCAGGCCGGATTAAAGGGTAGCCGAGCTTCAGTACGAAAGCTGGATATAGTGCTTAAGCCCGGGCTGGTAAGCTACTTTCATAACATTGCCGTTAAGATTTTTCGATGGATAAGCCCATTGATGCTTCTTCTTTTTAAGATGCTTTTTGTTAGCTAAACCCGAGAGGAGCGAGCATGCCGATTTTTCATCGGTATAAAGCGGATGGCGGGGCTTTCGGAGCCGATTTTAACAGAACCTTGCTTTTTAAATAAAATTTAAACTCCACGCTATGATAAACTTACTCAAAATAACTTTTTCTACACTTTTAGTTTTCATGTGCTACAAAGTAATTTCTACCGCTCTGGAAAGTAACCTTTTCGAGCAGTGGGATTTCCTTGGCAGTATCCCTTGGATGCGAGCCACACTGTGGGATTTTTATGCTAACATCTTCATTATAACCCTATGGATGTTTTATAAAGAAAAAAACATTATTCTTAAAATCTCTATCACCATTTTGTTCGTATGTTTAGGTAGTATAGCAACTTTAGCCTATGTTTTAGTTCATTTATTTAAACTGAAAGATGGCGAGGGTGTTAAAGAGTTGATTAGCAAGGCGTAGGGTGTGAAAGTTAGGGTGGAAAGTACTTTGCTGATTTGAAATAATACGAGCTTGGCTTAGGCCCTAACCTTTTACCTTAATGTTTATGCCTTTTCAAATAGGACATCTACTTTTTATTGCCTTCATTTCGCTAATTGCTTGCTGCACTATTATGGCTTTAGTTTGGCTTTGGGCTAGGCGAATTAAAAACGCGGGTGTTGTTGATGTATTTTGGGCATTGAATTTTCCTGTCATCACAATTATAACTTTCTTTTTGGCTGAAGGATTCCAAACTAGAAATATTTTAATTTGCGGGATGTTTCTTGTTGCTGAATTAAGATTGGGTCTTCATTTATGGCAACGTGTTATAGGTCATTTAGAAGAAGAGGAGGGTAGATATCAGCAACTTCGTAGCGAGTGGGGCGATAAAGCCGATAGAAATTTCTTCATTTTTTTTCAGTTTCAGGCTGTTTCGAATGTGCTGCTTGCGATTCCGTTTTTCATCATTACAGCTAATACTTCCTCAGAAATCGGCATTTTAGAATACATAGGCTTAGTAATTTGGGCTCTAGCCTTTATAGGCGAAATGCTTGCCGACAAACAACTGGCTGCTTTTAAAAAGAACCCGAAAAACAACGGCAAAGTTTGCGATACAGGATTGTGGTACTATAGTCGCCATCCAAATTATTTCTTTGAATGGCTAACCTGGATGGCTTATTTCATCTTTGCATTGGCATCTCCTTGGGGAATTTTGGCCATCATTAGTCCTGCAATTATTTTGTATTTGTTAACCAAAGTTACGGGCGTTCCGAACAATGAAGAACAAAACTTAAGAAGCAAACCCGAGGCTTATAAAAAATATCAACAAACAACTTCCTCCTTTTTTCCATGGGGAAAAAGGGATGTAAAAGGGAATAGGTAAAATGGATGATGGGCAAATCCATAAATTGCTTTCCATCGTAAATTATCCATTTTCCATCTTACTAATATTTACTTTTTCCATTAAACATTAACCATCTTACATTTTCCATTATTATGTGGTACGATAAACTTTTAGAAAACGATAAACTCCCAGATACCGCCCTGCGTATGGGAATTAGAAAACTTTGCAAACAGCGATTAGATGATGAAACCTTAGGTGATGAAGAGTTGCAGCAAGAGAAATTTATGGATTTGGTTGACGAGTTAAAGCAATCGCCAATTGCTGTAAATACTGCCGAGGCCAATGAGCAACACTACGAATTACCGACTGAGTTTTTTCAATACTGCTTAGGCAAAAACTTAAAATACAGTAGCGGTTATTGGAAACCGGGTGTTAAAGATATCGATACATCTGAAGATGATATGTTGGCTTTAACTTGCAAACGAGCCGATCTGCAGAACGGCCAAAATGTGTTGGAGTTGGGTTGTGGCTGGGGTTCTTTATCCTTGTACATGGCAGCAAAATTTCCGAAAAGTACTTTTACTGTTGTTTCAAATTCGGCAACACAGAAAATATTTATCGACGAAACTGCAAAACAGAGAGGGATCGAAAATCTTACGGTTTTAACCGCTGATATGAACACTTTTACAATTGCTGATACCTTCGACAGAATTGTTTCTGTAGAAATGTTTGAACATATGCGTAATTATAAATTCTTGCTTAACAAAGTTGCGGGTTTTTTAAAGGCTGATGGAAAGCTGTTTGTACACATTTTTACACACAAAACTTTAGCATACAAATTTGAGGTGATTGATGAAACCGATTGGATGAGTAAATATTTTTTTACTGGTGGAATTATGCCCTCAAACCATTTATTTTTCTACTTCAATGATGACCTTAAAATAGATAAACATTGGGTAGTAAACGGAACCAACTATGGCAAAACTTCCGAAGCATGGTTAACCAACATGGATAAACATAAAAAAGAAATTATGCCGATCCTGGAAAATACCTATGGTACAGACCAGGCATTGAAATGGTGGGTTTACTGGCGATTATTTTACATGAGTTGCGCAGAATTATTCAATTACAATAAGGGAAACGAATGGATGGTTTGTCATTATTTGTTCGAAAAGACCAATTAATGGTGTACCAGGTAAATGATGTAAAATGGATGATGGGAAGAGCATGTAGCTCAACAACAATTCATGGCATGGTTTACCTTAGGCTGTCATCATCCACTTTACACTTTAACATCTAACATTTAATATGCAGAAGCTCGCCATTATTGGTTCCGGAATAGCAGGGATGGGTTGCGCCCACAAATTGCAGCATAAATATGACATCACCGTTTTTGAAGAGGCCAATTATATTGGCGGTCACACGAACACGATTACGCTTGAAGAAGACGGAAAGCCGATTTATTTGGACAGTGGTTTCATGGTTTTCAACTATCAAACTTATCCGAACTTAACTGAAATGTTTGCCGAAATAGAAGCGCCTGTTATTAAAACGGATATGTCTTTTAGTGTTCAGTTTCTGCCAAAAAAGTTAGAATACAGCGGCTCGAGTTTAAATCACCTATTCGCCCAGCGGAAAAATCTGTTTAATATTCCCTATTTGAAAATGCTGATGCAAATTAACCGCTTCAACAAACAAAGTATCGAAATTTTAGAGAAACCTGAATATCGTAATTACTCTATCGGCAAATTTTTTAAGGAGTTCGGCTACAGCGATGATATGCTTTGGCAATACCTTATCCCAATGAGTGCCGCCGTTTGGAGTGCGCCGATGGAACAAATTCTTGATTTTCCTGCAATTACATTAATTCGGTTTTTCAAGAATCATGGGTTTTTGGGGTTAGATACACAGCACCAATGGTATACCTTACAAAATGGTAGTCAGGCTTACCGCGAAAAACTGATTGCACCTTTCCGTGATCGGATTAAGATTAATAACAAAATTGTCGCTGTTAAAAGGTTGGGAACCGGAAAGGTTGAGGTAGAGAACTCAAGAGGCGAGAAATTCGAGTTCGATAAGGTGATTATGGCGAGTCATGCCGACCAGAGTTTCGAAATTGTAAAAGATAAAACAGCTTTAGAGACCGAGTTGCTATCTAAGTTTAAATACCAGCTTAACAAAGCTGTTGTGCATACCGATGAAAGGCAAATGCCGGAAGCTAAACTGGCCTGGAGCAGTTGGAATTATCGTGTTGAAAAGCAAGGGGATAAATTGTTGCCGAGTACGATTTACTGGATGAATAACTTACAAGGCGTTTCCAAGAAGACGAATTATTTCGTATCGATAAACCCTACAAATACCTTAGATGCTGATAAGGTTATTAAGGAAATAGATTACCATCATCCACTTTTTGATGTTCCTGCCATGCAGGCACAAGAACGATTGCATGAGTTAAATCAGAACGGGCCGATTTATTATTGCGGAAGCTATTTTAAGTATGGTTTCCATGAAGATGCATACAAGAGTGCAGTAGATTTGTGTTTAATGATGGAAGATGGAAAAGGTAAGATGGATGAGGCGTAACGAAAGATGTAAGACGGAAAATGGAAGCGGTAAGATGGTAACAGTCAGTCGATTTTATATTTCTTTAGCCATTTTACAGCCATGCGTTTTACATTTTTTTACTAACTTTAATAAGGTCATCCTTAGAGATTTTATGTATTTATTTTTTTTGAAGATGAACGAAATGACAATTCAATTGTTAGAAAGAACATTCCGCTTTGGCGTTGATGTTTTAAAATTTTTAAGCACGCTTCCCTATAACTTTATTTATAAGGTTCCGACTCCATCAAAATTTCATCTTGTAAATAAAAATTGAGCCTAATTTCGCAATATGCCCCATCATCCATTATCCATCTCACATCTTACATCAAAGATATACACTGCGAAAGTAATGCACCATCGGCTTGCGCCAAAAAAGCATTCTTTTTGGTACAATGTATATATGTTTTATATCGATTTGGATGAAATTGACTTTTTGGCTAAAAAACTTCGATGGTTTAGCCGAAACCGATTTAATTTATTTTCATTTCGGGATGAAGAGCATTTGCAGTTGCCAAAAGAAAATCCTGATAAAGCCAAATCGACAAGGCAACATTTGGAAAGTTACCTAAAAGGATATGGCGTTGACGGCACTAAGCTAAAAATAAAGCTACTTACTAACCTGAATGTTTTAGGCTACAATTTCAACCCGGTTTCTTTCTATTTCTGTTTTGATGAAAATGAAAATCCTGTTTGTTGCGTAGCCGAAATCAGCAATACTTACCGCGAAATGAAACTTTTTTTCTTCGGACAAGATGCGTTGCAAGGACAGGCTTTCAAAAAAATTACAACAAAATATTTCTACGTTTCACCTTTTATAGATCATGACGACTCCTTTGATTTTTGTTTGAACATACCAACTGAAAAACTCGAAATTAGAATAGACGACCTTGATAAAAATGGTAAAAGATTTTTTATCAGTACTTTATCTGGTAAACAGGAAGCATTAACTAACGCTGCTTTGCTAAAGTATTTTTTTTCCATTCCTTTAATTCCTTTACAGATAATGGGCATGATACATTGGCAAGCTTTGAGATTGTGGTTAAAAAAAGTATCTTTTCATCCAAAGGCAGAAAACCCTGAGCTGCAACGTAACGTATATAAACCGTATAAACCGCAAACAAAATAGATTTGAAGATTATGAATACGCTTGCTGCTACTAAAACATCAACAGGTTTTTTCGAAAAGGTGGTCATAAAGTCACTTTCAAAAATGACCATGGGAAAGCTTGAACTTACCTTAACAAGCGGGGAGATTTTGGTTTTTGGTAATGGCGATGATAAGATTTCAGCGAATATTCAAGTTAACCATCCCGATTTTTTTAAATCGATAGCCCTTTACGGCGATATTGGCTTCGGAGAGGCTTATACATCAGGGCTTTGGGATACGACAAACATTGCAAACGTAATTAAATGGGTGTTGTTAAATATCGAAAATGCGCCATCGGTTACAGGCAGTAAAGTTAAATCTGTCGCACTTAACCTTTTTAAAATTGTAAATAAGCTTACCCATGTTCGCAGGGCGAATACATTAGCCGGCTCTCAGAAAAATATTTCGGAACATTACGATCTGAATAATGATTTCTTCGCTACATTTTTGGATAAAACGATGACCTACTCGAGCGGTTATTTTTTGAACGAAAACCTAGGATTGGAAGAATCACAGTATGCAAAGTACGATAGACTGGCAAAACAGTTAAAAGTTAAAGCAACAGATCATGTGTTAGAAATTGGCAGTGGATGGGGCGGCAATGCAATCTTCCTCGCTAAGAATTATGGTTGTAAGGTAACTTCGGTAACCATTTCTCGTGAACAGCAGAAATTAGCCATCGAGCGGGTAGCGCAGGAGGGATTACAAGATAAGGTCTCTATTATTATCCGTGATTACCGTAAAATTGAGGGCGTCTTTGATAAAATTGTCTCGATCGAAATGCTGGAGGCCGTTGGTCATCAATATTTGGAAACCTATTTCGAAAAATGCCAATCATTATTAAAACCGGACGGAATTTTTGCATTTCAGGTAATTACATCACCAGACAGCCGATATGATAAACTACGTAGCGGAGTTGATTGGATTCAAAAACATATTTTTCCTGGATCTTTGCTGCCATCGGTATCCGCCATAAATAAGGCCATAAATAATACAGGCGATTTAACAATGGTCGATTTAAAGGATATGGGTCTGGATTATGCAAAAACACTTCACCTTTGGTATATAGAATTCAACAAACATATTGATAGAGTTAAGGCCTTAGGTTTTGATGAAACATTTATTCGTAAGTGGAATTATTATTTAAACTATTGCGAGGCGGCTTTCGCGATGCGTAATATTAACGTAATGCAATTGGTTTACACCAGGCCAAATAATACTTCGAGATAGTTTAATCTAGATTGATCATGTAAAATAAACTCGCCATAAGAGCCAGAAAAGGATAATCGCATATGCTTTTATCCTTTTTTCAATTTGCCACCATCGCCCGTACATTTTTTATCTTCAAGAAAGCTTCATTTTCCATCTTTTCAGATCTTCGCTAATTTTTTGCCGAGAAAATTCGCACCTTTGCCGACCAAACTAACTGGCTCGCGTAAAAACTATTCTACTGTATTGTAACAAAATGCAATTTGCGCAGACTAATTACTAAATACTATTTATTAACATGAAACGAATTCTACTATTAACTTTCATCCTCGGAATATTTTTTAACGCTCATGCGCAGTTCGGGATGGGCGGCGCTCAGAAAACAGCTGTTGCAGGCCGCATATCAATTACTGTGTTAGATTCTGTTAGCAAAAAACCAATCGATTATGCAACAATATCATTAACGTCGGTTAAAACTGCAAAATCTGTAAATGGTGGTGTTACTGATGAGAAAGGTAAACTGACTATACAAAACGTAGCACCTGATTCTTATAAATTAATGATTGGCTTTATGGGTTACAAAACTAAAACGGTTTTAGTTACCACAACACCTGCTAAACCCGATGTTAATTTAGGAAACGTAGTTATTGTATCAACAGAAAATAATTTGGCTGATGTGCAGATTACAGGTACCAAAGCCATTATCGAAAATAAAATTGACAGAATGGTTTACAACGCAGAAGCCGATGGTACAAATGCAGGTGGCGACGCAACGGACGTGATGCGTAAAGTGCCAATGCTTTCTGTTGATCCGACGGGAAATATTCAACTTCGCGGCGGCGCTGTTCGTGTTTTAATTAACGGCAAGCCTTCAGGTACCATGGCAAGTAGTGTTGCTGATGCGTTAAAGATGATTCCTGCAGAGCAAATTAAAACTGTTGAAGTAATTACCAGCCCTTCCGCAAAATATGATGCTGAAGGTTCAGGAGGTATTATCAATATCATAACCAAAAAATCCAATGCTCAAGGTGTAAGTGGTTCAGTGAATGCAGCAGCAGGAACTCGCCAAAACAATGGTTCTTTTAATTTAACTGCTAAAACAGGTCGTTTAAGTGTAAATACAAGTTTGGGTACAAATCTGGCGTATCCTCAAAAATCGCTTACAGAATTTATTACAAATACCACTTATTTAAACGGTACCACAAACAACATTTCTCAAAGTGGATTTTCAAAATGGAGCCGCAATGGATATAATGGTAGCTTAGGTTTAGATTATGATTTTAACGCTTACAATAATATTAGCACAACAGTAAAACTAAATAGCTTTTCAAATGGCGGGCCAAGCGAAACAAATTACCTGATTAACAATGTGGCTGCATCTAATATTGGTGATATGGATATGACTTTCATAAATTTAGACTGGAACGTTGATTACCGTAAAACCAGTAAAAAGGAAGGTGAAGAATTTTCTGTATCAGCACAATTATCAACAGGTAGAACGCCAACAAGTTTCAGTAATTTGCTTACTTCGGCTGTTTACCCGTCGGGTTTATTAACCATTAGCAACAACACTGGCAAAAATAATGAGTATACGTTTCAATCGGATTACACCTATCCGTTTAACAAAAAAACAACTTTAGAAGTTGGTGCAAAAGCAATCTTAAGAGATATTCAAAGTCAGTTTGATAACACGGCGCAAGATTTTGAATACAACCAAAACGTTGGCGCAGCTTACGGGGTAATCAGTTTTGATTTAACTAAAAAATTGAAATTTAAAGGTGGTGTAAGAGCTGAATACACCCGAATAGATTTTAACACAAAAAGCAGCGGTATTCAAAAAAATGATTATTTAAACTTGTTTCCAAGTGCAATAATATCTCAAAACCTAAAAGGTGGCGGTACAATAAAACTTAGTTACAACCGCCGTGTGCAAAGGCCTTCTCAATCGTACTTAAATCCTTTCCGCAACGAAAGCGATCAGTTTAATGTTATGCAGGGTAATCCGCAGTTAAGCCCTGAGTTAAGTGATAACTTAGAGTTGGGATACAATACTTTTATAAAAGGTTCGATAATTAATGCATCGATTTTTTATCGTCGCACTAGCGATGTAATTGAAAATTCCATTTCTCCGATTACCGAAAATGGAGTTAACAAAACGCTAACTTCTTACATCAATGTCGGTACCGCACCGGTTTACGGTTTCAACGTTTTTGCATCGTACAATCCTAAGCCAAAATGGACATTAATGACTAACTTCTCAGGAAATACATATTCTGTAACAAATAACCAAACCAATGTTAATACGGGCACTTTCTTTAACTTTAACTGGTTTGTACGTTCAGCATACGGTTTCGGTAAAGGCTATAATTTCGAATTGTTTAACGTAATAACCTCTAAAAGACGTACTTATCAAGGCGTAACCGATCCTTTTTATATTTATGGTGCTTCAATCAAAAAAGAGATCTTTAAGAAAAAAGGAAGCATTGGTTTAGGTACGTTAAATCCTTTTACAAAAGACCTCCATATTAAAACCATTAACAATGCTGTAAATCAAACAGGAACAATTTATCAAAGTCAGAATATTTATTACCCTTTGCGTAACTACACACTAAACTTTAGTTACACTTTTGGTAAGCTTAAATTTACTGAGAAAAAGAAAATTAAAAACGACGATATTAAGCAAGATCAGCAACAACAAGGTGGTGGAATGGGTGGTGTGCAACAATAAATTTAAAACCCAATAAAAACATAAAGTCAAAGCTTCCGGCGTAAAAACCGGGAGCTTTTTTTATTTCTTTTTTACCCTTTTCAAAATCATTAAACTTAAAGGATTCATAGGGTAGCCACTAATATTATTTTGGAGCATCACTACCGATTGATCGTAGAAAACAGGCACCACCGGAGAATAATCCATTACCATTTGGTCCATTTGGCGGTATAGTTTATAACGTTTCTCGTTGTCGGGCTCGTAATAACTTTCCTCAAATAATTTATCAAATGCTTTATTATAGAATGCGGTGTAGTTAGGGCCGTATGGCACTTTATTCTTCGAATAAAACATCGACAAATAGTTTTCGCCGTCGGCATAGTCAGCTATCCAGCTTCCGCGAAAAAAGTTTACGTTATTTTTAGACATTAAATCCCTCAGGCTTGCACTCGGACTCACATCGATTTTAGTTCTGATCCCTATGGCACTTAATTCGCCCTGAATAAATTCGATCAAATCTTTATAGGTTGTGGTTGTTTTTAAGTTGATTTCCGCTAGTCCTTTACCTTCGGGAAAACCTGCTTCTGCCAACAATTTAGCGGCGAGTTTTGGATTGTAATGATAGCCGTGAACAGAAGAACTATCAAAGCCAGGCATCCCTTTCGGTATAAAGCCCGAAGTAGCAGGAATGCCAATTCCATTTCTTAAATACTTGATCAGCTTTTCTCTGTCGATTGAGTAATTTATTGCCTGACGGACTTTTTTATACTTGAGCGGCGAATTTTTGACGATATCTAATGTTGAGTCTACAAGAATGCCTACATATTCAGTACATAAATACGGACCCTTTCTCAAGGTGAATTTCCCTTTGTATTTAGAAGTCATTTTGCCACTTTTGGTAAGGATATCATCGCGGTAACTACCATCAACACTGTAATAAAAATCTAAATCCTTTTTTAAAAAACTCATAAAACCGCTTTGTTTATCGGTTATAAATGAAGCTTTTAAAGCATCGATATAAGGCAACTGAACACCATTTAAATCTTTCTCCCAATAGTGTTCATTTTTCAACAAGACTAAGATTTCACCTTCTTTCCAGTATTTGAAACTAAACGGACCTGTGCCAACCGGATGGCTTCTAAAATCTTTCCCATAATGCTCAACAACTTCTTTCGGTACAACAGAACAGTATTGAGAAGTTAATAAACTCATAAAAGGTGGAAACGGACGAACGAGTTTTATTTGAAAAGTAGAATCGTTAAGAGCGATAAAGTTTTGCTCATCTTTTACCTTATCACTAAAAATCCATCCGCCTGATGATGCAACTTTCGGATCAATCAAGCGGTAAAAACTATAGGCAAAATCGCTTGCTACAACTTTCCTACCTTTCCCATTTTTAAAAATCGGGTCGTCTTGGAAGTAGACGTCGTTCCGGAGATTGAAAGTATATGTTAAAGCATCATCCGAAATTTGCCAGGTTTTAGCAATACAAGGAACAGTTTGTAGCGTAGAATCTATTTGAACCAGGCCATTAAAAATCTGGTTAGTCATCCAAATTGCATTTTGGTTGCGGGCGAATGCAGGATCTAAAGACGTTAAACCCTGATCGAGATTTATGTTAAAGACTTTTTTGTTCTGATTATCTGTGGTTTCTTTGCAGGAAATGTAAGTAATGCTACAAAAAATCCAAAATATATACTTAAATGAGCCTCGCATGCGGTAAGGAATGTTATTTTTGCACAAATTAATAAATTTAATGCAGATGTCTTTTTTAAACGATTTATTTATTGGGCTTGATGCCGCAAAGCAGGAAGATTTACAAGAACGTTTAGATATTGTGGCGCATAAAATTAAGTTTATGGATAAAATGCCTGTCGCTTTGCTAGATTTAAATAATAGTCCCAGTTATTTTTTGTCAGAAGAAATTGCCCTTGCAGGAGGAATGGTAGAATCGGATATTTTTAATGCTGCTTTCATTATCTATTATCAGCCCGGAAAAACTTTGACCGACTTGATGCGGGAAGTGCCGGCATTGCTCGAAACAGAATGGCAGGCGGTAAAAAACAATAGAATTATTCTTTTAAATGATGATGTTAACCGTGAACGCTCGGCAGAAAACGCAGTGTCGTTGATTGAAGACATGGCAGAAATGATTCATCCCGGCTCTTTTATTTTCGGGCACGAAGGCGATAAATGGATTAGATTCGGAGCGTAAAGGCTTATGGTAAGGCTGAAAGAGATAGTTATAGTCCTCGGTCTGTCTCCCCACACACTGTAATAAAATCTTTAATCAATCTACTCCCCGGGCTGTGTTCACGGGTCAAAACCAAAATTTAGCCAATTTGGAAAGCCAACGCCCTGGTCCTTACACTCACAGATCGGAATAAGAACAACGCTCTAAAATCCTGTTTAGAATTTAATAAACTTATCAATCTGTTCGTTTGTAAACTTAAGCGTGTCTTCTTTAATCAGATTGCCTTCGGCATCGAGTTCCGTTTTAATATTTGGAATATGAATTCGCAGGGGCAAAACATTTAAGTGAACGTAATGGCAAACGCCGGTGAAATGATCAACACCTCTAATGTTTCCGTATTTGCCCGATGAAATACCAACAAGTGCAGCTTTTTTATCATAAAAACTATCCGGGTATGTGCAGGCATCAACGAGTACTTTTAAAACACCCGG
>Ga0308164_10003564_pt1 | contig 13908 bp, 13 predicted proteins | sample PhyTR2_FD_201031 | JGI IMG/M metagenome (GOLD analysis project Ga0308164, IMG submission 201031) | Phyllosphere microbial communities from UC Gill Tract Community Farm, Albany, California, United States - DLSLT.R2 | ecosystem: Host-associated > Plants > Phyllosphere > Unclassified | place: USA... | reverse complement strand
CGGTCGGCGACGTTCGCGTCAGCTTCCATCCGGCCGGGCACATCCTGGGCTCCGCGCAGATCGCGATCGAGCGCGACGGCTTCCGCGTGGTCGTCTCCGGCGACTTCAAGCGTGCGGCCGATCCGACCTGCGCCCCGTTCGAGGTGGTGACCTGCGATGCCTATGTTACCGAGGCCACGTTCGGGCTCCCCGTCTTCGCCTTTCCCGATCCCGACGCCGAGTTGGCCAAATTGCTCGGATCGCGCGCGCTGTTTCCCGAGCGGACGCACGTCGTCGGCGCCTATGCGCTCGGCAAGGCGCAGCGCGTGATGCGGATGCTCGCGGTCGCTGGCTACGACCGCCCGGTCTGGTATCAAGAGGCGATCGCGCCGCTGGCGGACTATTACGCGCGTCGCGGGATCGATCTGGGCGATATCCGCCCTGTCGCCGATGCCAGCCCGAAAGCCCTTGCCGGCGAAATTGTAATCGCCACGCCCGGCGCCCTGAAGAACGGGTGGGCCGAGCAGTTCCCCGATCCATTGATCGCCACGGCATCGGGATGGATGAACGTGCGGGCACGCGCCCGCCAAGTCGGCGTGCAGCTGCCGCTCGTCATCTCGGACCATGCCGACTGGCCGGCATTATGCGCAACCGCCAAGGACGTCGGCGCCGGCGAGTTGTGGGTGACGCACGGCGAGACGGAAGCGCTGGTCCACTGGGCCACCCTCGAAGGGATCAACGCGCGTCCACTCGATATCATCGGCTATGGTGACGAAGACGCCGAGCCCATCATGGAGGATGCCGCGTGAAGGCGTTCGCTACTCTCCTCGACCGCTTGTCGTTCGAACCGGCGCGCAATGCGAAGCTTCGCCTGATCGCGACCTATCTTGCCACCGAACCTGATCCGGATCGCGGCTACGGCCTGGCGGCGTTGACCGGATCACTGAAATTTCGCCACGCCACGCCAAAGCTGGTCCGCGTATTGCTGCGCGAGCGGGTCGATCCGGTGCTCTTCAATCTCAGCCATGAGTTTGTCGGCGATCTCTCCGAGACCGTAGCGCTACTATGGCCCGAACCCGCAGAGCGCGGCAGTCCACCATCCCTTTCGGATGTCGTGACGACACTGGAAACCACGAACCGCGCCGCATTCCCGGCACAGCTGACCCAGTGGCTTGATGCGCTCGACCGCGTCGGTCGCTGGGCACTGCTCAAACTCATCACCGGATCGTTGCGGATCGGTGTCTCCGCGCGGCTTGCGAAGACCGCCTTGGCGCAGATCGGCGACCGCGATGTCGGCGACATCGAAGAAATCTGGCACGGCCTCACACCCCCGTTCACCGCGCTTTTTGCGTGGCTGGAGAACCAGGGCCCGGCGCTGACGTCAGTGAACCCGGCCCCCTTTCGGCCACCAATGCTCGCGCATCCCTTCCTCGATCGCGACGCGGCTGCGCTCGACCCGGCCGAGTTCTCCGCGGAATGGAAATGGGACGGCATTCGGGTCCACGCCGTGTCGGGGCAGTGCGGCAACGAGCCCTGCGTCGCGCGGCTCTACTCGCGAACCGGCGAGGACGTCTCGGCTGCATTTCCCGATCTGATGGCAAGCATCGCCACGGATCGGTTCGGCGCCGCCACGCTCGATGGTGAGTTGCTCGTGGTCCGGGACGATGTGGTCGAAAGCTTCGGTGTCCTTCAGCAGCGGCTTAATCGGAAGACCGTCTCGACGAAGATGGTAGCGGAATATCCGATCCATCTGCGGGCCTATGACCTGCTCGCCGAGGGTGGTGAGGATTTGCGACCCTTGCCCTTTACGGCGCGCCGCGCCCGGCTGGAGGCGTTCGTAACGCGGCTGGCCGATCCACGCATCTCGATATCGCCGATCGTGCCGTTTGCTGACTGGGATGACCTTGCCCGCATCCGCGCCGACCCGGAGGCGGCCGGAGCCGGGATCAATGCCCCTGCGATCGAGGGGCTGATGCTGAAACGGCGCGATGCTGCCTATGTGTCGGGGCGTCCGCGCGGCCCGTGGTTCAAATGGAAGCGCGATCCCTTCAACATCGATGCCGTGATGATGTACGCGCAGCGCGGTTCGGGGAAACGATCGTCGCTCTATTCCGACTTCACGTTCGGCGTCTGGCACGCAGGCTCTGACGGCGATGCGCTGATCCCCGTGGGCAAATCCTATTTCGGGTTCACCGACGAGGAACTGGGGCAGCTCGATCGCTATGTCCGTGAGAACACGGCGTCGAAGTTCGGGCCGGTGCGCGAGGTTGTCGCGAACGCGGACCAGGGGCTGGTCCTGGAAATCGCATTCGAGGGCCTGAACCGGTCCAAGCGTCACAAGTCTGGGGTCGCGATGCGCTTCCCGCGCATCTCGCGCATTCGTTGGGACAAGCCGTCGATCGAAGCCGATCGGCTGGATACACTGACCGCCATGCTCGACCAAAAGAGGACCGCTGCGACGGCGACGCCAATCACACAGGCCCGGCCATGATGCTCTCGGTGCAAGCGCGCTCTGCTGCGGTCACTGGGATCGGGTCCGCAGGATGCGTCAGTTGCGGTCCCTTTTGATGACGGTCCAAACACAATCCGAGGCGATCTCCGCACCGGACCGCGGCCGGAAGATCATTCACGTCGACATGGACGCTTTCTATGCGACCGTCGAGCAACGCGATGATGCCAGGCTCCGCGGTATCCCGATCGCCGTTAACGATCATCGGGGCTGGGGCGTCGTGGCCGCAGCTAGTTATGAGGCCCGGCACCATGGCGTACGAGCCGGCATGACGCTCGCCGAGGCGCGTCGGACGTTGCCGGGGCTGACGATCGTGCCTGCTCGCATGGATGTCTATCGCGAGGCATCGGCGCAGACCCATGCAATCTTTGCCGACTTCACCGCAATCATCGAGCCGATCATGCTCGACGAAGCGTATCTCGACGTCACCGCCACGACGCTACCTTCGGCGACGGCAGTCGCCATTGAGATTCGACGACGTATCCGCGCAGAGCTCGGCCTCGTCGCGTCGGCCGGCGTTTCCTACAACAAGTTCCTGGCCAAACTTGGATCCGATAGCATCAAGCCGGATGGGTTGCTGGTGATCCGTCCAAAGGACGGCCAGGCATTCGTGGAAGATCTGGCGATCGAGCGGTTTCACGGTGTCGGCAAGGCTACTGCCGCGAAGATGGCCCGGCTCGGCATCCGCACCGGGCGAGACCTGCGCAATCACCCGCTCCAGAACTTGATCGCGACCTTTGGTAAAAAAGGGAAATATTTCCACGAGATCGGCCACGGCGACGATAGGGGCCCCGTGATAGTCGACAGGCCGCGTAAATCGTACAGCGTCGAGCGGTCGTTCCGGAAGCCCATGCAAACGCTGGAAGAGGTACGACATGGCCTCCATTCCATTGTCGATGATGTCTGGGCCAAGAGCATAGATCACGACGCGAGTGGGCGTCACATTTCGCTCAAGGTGCGTTTCAGCGACTTCACCATGGCGGCGAAAGGGCGGACTCTCGAAACCGCTTTCAGAACCAGAGAGGAGCTGTGCGTTGCCTGCACCGGCTTGCTGGAATCGCTTGCACCTTTATCATCGGACGTTCGCCTCATAGGCGTGTCGATCGGACTGTTAGCTCAGCGCTAATCGCATACATGTCCATGCTTCCAGAGAACATTGTCTGTGAGGCGGATCACCGGCGAACCCCTCTGCTTCGTACAAAGGTATGACGCTGGAGACGGGGAAGGCGTTTTGAAAATTGGCAGTGAATCGGGAACGGCGCGCGTTGCCCGAGACCGGTGAAAAATGCCTGACGAAGTTTTAAGCGACGGTTTCGGTGCGTTCGACGGGGAATATAAGCAACGTCGACGTTGCTGTTGCACAAAGGCGTCCGTTCCGGTCCGTAAGCTTGGCCTCGGAAAACGCGGTGCGGCGACCGATCGAGACGATCTGACCTTCTACACGGACGGGACCGCTCATGTCATTCAAAGGGCGGTGATAGGCGACCTTCAGTTCCAGCGTGGTGTAGGCTTGATCCGCGTTTAATTTGGAATGCACGGCACACCCGCAAGCGCTGTCGAGCAGGGTCGCGGCATAACCGCCGTGAACCGAACCGATCGGGTTGTAGACGCTGCGGTCCGGACTGCCTTCAAAGACCGCACGGCCTTCTTCGATCTCAACCAGCGTAAACCCCATTGTCGTATTGATGGGCGGTGGGGTGTCCGCAGCAATGATCGCGCGGAGTTGGTCCAGGCCAGACAGACGTCCGTCGTTGTTCTTGATGATGTCCATGATGCTTCCCGTTGGTAACGCTGTGAGTAAGGGGGGGGCGAATTAGTTATGAGAAACCATCAGGGCGAGAAGGCGCGTGGCGTGGCGCTACTGGTCGCCGCGTCTGCGCCGTAGCCCGAGCAGATGCTGAGATTTTCAGTACCGACCGCGATCTGCCAGACATTCAGGCTCGGGCGTCCGAAGGGAACAAATTTCATGATCTCCGCCTTTCTGAACGTAGCGACTTGGGGGGCTTTAGGCAGCGAGGAACACCTCGGTGCGTCGTAGGAAGTCCTCGTGATACTGGAAGATGCCACCGTGCCCGGCGTCGGGGTACAGGACGAGGTCGGCACCTTGGATGCGACGCGCCATGTCGGTGGAGTTCTTGCTCGGGACCATGATGTCGTGGTCGCCGTTCGCAACGAGCACCGGCTTGGCGATGCTGATGAGGTTCTGCGCTGGCTGCCGACCCCAAGCTGTAATCGCCTTCAACTGGCGCAAAAACACTTTCGGCGTGACCGTGGCATCGCGGTTGGTCTTTCGCTCTTTCAACCGCAGCAGGAACGCCTCGGCCGCCTGTCGACCATTCGCGGTAGAGGTGAAAAAGAGATAGGTTTTCGGGTCCTTCAGCGTCATCAGGCCCTTTAGAATCAGTGGCCATGAGACCGAGCCGACCCGCTCGATACCCATGCCTCCCGCAGGCCCTGTGCCTGCCAGCACAAGTTTGCGGACCAGGTCGGGCCGGCTCAGCGTGATCTGTTGTGCGACGAAACCGCCGAGCAAGAAGCCGATCAGGTCGACCGCGTCGAGTCCGAGGCTGGCGATGACGGCAACGATGTCATCGGCCATCTGCCCGATCGTCAGCGGCGCTTCGCCACCCGAGCTGCCGACACCGCGATAGTCCAGCGCGTAGACCGGACAAGTCTGTGCAAGGCCATCGACGATACGCGGATCGAAATTGTCCAAGTTTGCGCCCCAATGGTTCAGCAGGATGACGGGCACGCCCTGTGCTCGGCCAAGTCGGCGATAGGCGAACGTCGTGCCAGCCGCCCCGATCGTCAGCGTCGGCGTTTCGATCCAGGTGTTGTTGGCGCGTGTGCGCGCGGCGGGGTTTGTCATGGTGGCTACCGTGCTCGAGTGGCAGAATTCAGCGGACGCTGACGACAACCTTGCCCTTTGCGCGGCCGGTATCGATGTAGGCCATCGCGTCGTTCAGCGCGGCAAAGGGGAAGACGCGGTCGACGACAGGCCGGATCGCGCCGCTTTCGATCAGCGTCGTGATGGTCGACAGTTGTTCGCCGTTCGCCTGCATGAACAGGAACGAATACGCGACGCCGTGTCGTTGTGCCTTCCTCCGGATACCCGCGCTGAGCAGACGTATCATCTGGCGCAGACCCCAGTTGAGGCCTTGCTGCTGAGCAAATTTCGGATCGGGCGGCCCCGAGATCGAGATGAGCGTGGCGCCGGGTTTGAGCACCTTGAGCGACTTTGCGAGCGTCGTCCCGTCGAGGCTGTTGAGCGCGACATCATAGCCAGACAACAGGTCGGAAAAATCCTGCGTCTTGTAATCGATGACCGTATCTGCGCCGAGATCCCGGACCAGATCGAGATTGCTCGTGCCAGCGGTCGTCGCGACGTGCAGGCCGAGATGCTTCGCAAGCTGAATGGCGAACGTCCCGACGCCGCCCGATCCGGCATGGATAAGCACCCTCTGCCCTCGCTTTAGTTTGGCGCGCTCGACCAGCACCTGCCATGCGGTGAGGCCGACGAGTGGGATCGACGCGGCCTCCTCCATCGATAGGGTGGCAGGCTTCAACGCAAGGTCGGCCTGATCTACCGCGATAAACTCGGCGAACGTGCCGATCCGGCCTTGGCGCGGGCTGCCATAGACCGCATCGCCGACCGCGAACCGCGTGACATTGGGACCGACGCGCGCGACAATCCCGGCAAAATCCGCGCCGAGAACGAATGGCGGCTTGTACGGCAGGATCAGCTTGAATTCGCGATTTCGGATTTTCGAGTCGATGACATTGAGGCCAGCGGCGTGGATCTGGACCAGGACGTCGTCCGGACCGACCACCGGGTCTGGCATCTCGCCGATCCTTAGCTGGTTACCTTTGCCGTAAGCGTCGAGGATATAGGCTTTCATGATGCGTGGTTCCTGCGGAGGCGTCGGGTAATCGCGTTTGGGCGCGAGCACGTCAGTGTTAGACGGCGTAGCGATCTGCGCGGAGGCGCTGCGCGAACCGCGGTACCATTGCCTTGCGGGCATCATCGAAGGCGTCCCACAGTTCACCTTCATGCAGCGTCGGGATTGTCACGCCCTCGCGGCGATCGAAGCCGACCAGCGCCGCATCGACCAGTTCGTTCACGTCCATCATGCCCGACAGATCAGCGTCGACCATTCCGGCGCGACCCCATAGCTCGGTTCCCGTTGCCGCTGGCAGCACGGCCTGGACGTAGACGCCCTTGGGGCCAAGTTCGAGCGCAAGCCCCTGCGACAGGAACAGGACGAACGCCTTCGTCGCACCGTACACGCTCATCCCGAATTCGGGCGCGAGTCCGACGACAGACCCGAGGTTGACGATCGCTCCAGTGCCTGCGGCTACGAGACGCGGCGCGACCGCATGGGCGAGACGAAGGACGGCTGTCGTGTTGAGAGCGACGTTGCTCAGCACGGCGTCTGCCGGCTGATCGACGAAGCTTCCGCCCAGACCCGCGCCTGCATTGTTGATCAGGATTTCGATGGCAGCGTCGTCGCGCAGGCGCGTCTCGACCGCGGCGATATCGTGTTCGCGCGTGAGGTCCGCCGGCAGGATATCGACCCCTACATCGCTCTCGTTCTTGAGGCGCGCCGCAAGCGCCTCGAGCCGCGCCGTATCGCGGGCAACGAGCACAAGGTCGTGACCTCTGCGAGCGAAACGGTCTGCATAGGTCGCACCGATGCCGGTGGAAGCGCCAGTGATGAGAACGGTGGGGCGGGTCATGGGATTGCTCTCTTTCGGTCGGTATCTATATACATGACGAACATCATGATTGGGCAAATATGATAGCCATCATGAAACTGTCAATGCTGGTCCAGGAGTTTTTCGTCATGAAGGTCAGTCGCGAGCAGATGTCAGCGAACCGCACGCGCATCCTCAATGCTGCGAGCACGCTGTTTCGCGACCGCGGGTTCGATGCTGTCACCGTGTCGGAGGTCATGAAGGCGGCTGGGTTGACGCATGGCGCCTTCTACGGCCACTTTGCGTCGAAGGACGATCTGATCGCGCAGACGGTCACGCATGCACTGATGCCGTCCGATAGCGTCAGCGGCGATCTTCAGGCATATCTGGACGCGTATCTTTCGCCGCACCACCGCGACCGTGCGGCAACAGGCTGTCCGACCGCCAGCCTTGCCAGCGCGTTGCGCCATCAATCGCCTGGGGCGCGTGCGGCCATGACCAATGGCCTGCGCAGTCAGATCGATCGTCTTGCCGATGCCGTGTCGGGCACGGACGCCGATGAGAAGCGGCGTACGGCAATTGGTAGCTGGGCCGCGATGGTGGGTGCGGTCATCCTCGCGCGCGCTGTCGACGATCCGGCGTTATCCGACGAGGTTCTCGTCCAGACACGCGCTTGGATCGATCAGCGTGGTGCGGACTTCCGGTAATGAGCCTCAGGATGCCTGGACAACCTCGTGAAGGCGGTCGCCCAGCGCGGATCATGTTGGCCCGGTTTTACCAATTCGGATGGTGGATCAGAAACGCCAAGATCGTCGTAAAGTGAGCGCCTGCGATCATTTGAAAAACCCGACGCGACAACCGCGCGGATCCATGGATGCTGAGCAGATTTGCGACGAGCTAGCTGACGCAGCGTAGTCAGGGAGCTTGATCTGGTTCGAGTTCCTGGCGAATATGCTCGAGAACGCCTTTTCATGAGCGGTGTACCGGCCAGACGTATCGCTCGGCGCATCGGCAGCAGCAGCGCTTGGTCGCGCGCGTGACCCTCGATGTATGCCATGCCCGCAGGCTAAACCGCCCCGGCAGGCAGCGGAATCCATAACCACCGTTTTCGGACGGTCTGGATGGTGTTTTAAGAATGGCAGAACAGGCATCGAGGAGAGGTCCCCAATGCCTGTTCTGCCCAATTGGAACGTTCAAACCAACACTGCCAAAACTTCTCGTCGGTAGCGCCGCATCCCGGCGGGAACCCATTCGCTGTTCTGAAGACGTTCGGTCGCGTCGATGGCCGAGGCCGAAAGTAGCGAGTACGCCTTGTCCCTCAGGCGAATGCCGGGCCGTTCGCCTTCAGAAACTCCATCACGCTGTCGACCCGTTTGGGGTTATACCCGTGTCGCCTCCTGACCATGGACATCGTCATCCGCTCGGGCGACCAAGCTTCGAGCAATGGAACAAGCTTCCCGGAACGTAATGCGTTGGCAACCAACCATCGGGGCGTCCAGGCGATGCCCGCCCCGGCAATAGCCGCTTCGGCAACGGCGTTTGCATCGTCGACAATGATGGCCGGATCGGGCGACCATCGCTCCGACTGACTTTCGACTGCTGTCTTGAAGCGCCACGGATCGAGCAAACCAGTACGCTGGTTGTGAAAGCCGATGAGCTTGTGGTCCGTCAGGTCGGCGGGCCTAGCTAATTTTGTCCGTCCCAAAAGGTATGCCGGCGAAGCGCACGTCACCCATGAGAAGGTAAAAAGGGTTTGTTGAAGATGCCCCGGAATACCGTCAATCGGGCCCGAGCGAAGCACGAGGTCCAGGCCATCTTCGGCGAGATCGACCATCTCGTCGCTGCCGCGCAGATCCAGCACGATATCGGGATGGGCCGCGCGAAATGCCGGTAACAATGGAGCGATACACGCAGCCAGGAAGGCGGTCGGCGCACCTAACCTAACGCGACCGGCGGTACCGTCCCGCGCCGCAACGGCGAGCGCCTGATCTACCTGCTCGACGCTACGCACGGCGTCACGCGCCAATCCAATCAGGTGTTCGCCCTCTGGAGTCAGCGAAAGCGAGTGTGTGGAACGATTCAGCAGCCGCACGCCCCGAGAGATTTCCAGCCGCGCGATGGTTTTTGAGATGCCCGATGTCGACAAGCCAAGTTGCCGCCCTGCCTCTGCAAACGTGCCGGTTTCGACGACACGGACGAAGCATTGGAGTTGGATCATAGTGAGGGCGGGTGTGGACATACGGTCAATACTGCCTGTGAGGGAATGTATCTACAAGCTCGTCGGGATTGGGCCGACATCCGATGCGTCACTGAATCGGAGGAATATCGTCATGGACATGCATCACGTGCAGCCGTTCTTGGAAGCGATGGATAACAAACGGTCGGACGCGCTTACCGAGCACTTGAGCGCCGACGTCGTGCTTTACAGCCCATTCGTGATGGAGCCGTTCGTCGGGCGCGAAGCGGTGCACGCGGTGCTTGCCGTCCTGCTATCTGCCGTGGACGAGTTTACAACGACTGCAATCATTGCCGATGAGAATAGGGCGGCAATCATCCTCCGCATTCGTGTCGATGACGTCGAGGTCACCGGTGTCGATGATATGAGCATCGACGACGACGGCCTCATCTGCCGCATGTCTGTCCAATGGCGACCGCTCGCAAACATCGTTGCCATCCAGCAAAAGCTGGCACCTTTGATCGGCGTGCCGTCACTCGTTCTGGTCGAGAAATAACAGGGCCGAACGATCCGGGGGGCGATCAGATATACTGACGGTCGAAGGCGGGGCATTGGTGAGGTTTCACCGCTCCGCCTTTTCCGAAATGGAACGTGGAGCGGGAAGGCGGCACCGCCAATCGCGCTGACGGCCACATGCGAATTCTGCTTTCCCAAAATCTGTTCCCGAATTGAAATTCTCGAAATTACGATTTCAAGGAGAAACTAGGAAAGCTTAGACTGACGTTAAACACATGATTTCCGATGGCACCCCCGAAGCCACTGACGCGGCCATTAATCGAGGCTCGGCATGGGCGACAAACCCTGTCGCTTTACTCGAGTAGGCGGAAACCTGATTTTGAAGGTTTTCCGTCACTTCCGATCGTTAGTGTATAACTGGCTCCGTTCTATGCACCGCCCCCTGTCTACGACAAAGGCATCAATCTTACCTGAACAACGAAACAACCGCCGACAGGGAGCTCGTTCAGCGGAACGCGGCATTTACTGAGACGGCGCTACCCGATTATTAAATCGTCGAGCTAAACCCGGATGTATCTTGGGAGGACGAAGCTGTAAGCAGCCGAAGTGTCGTCGAAAGCACGAGCTTTTGGTGTCACTAGCGCTATTCCCCACAGCCCGGCGACTGACGGACTCACAAAAACCCCTCTCCAGCATGTTCGCGAAATCGCTCATGATCGCGCACATACTCTGCCACCATGTCGATCGAGGCATGCCGGCTATGCTCACGCATCTTGAACAGATTGGCATTTTGCCGCCCAGCCTCGGTGAGGAAGCCAGCCCGCAGCGAGTGCCCGGAGAATAAAGCGTCCGGATAGCCAGCGGACCTGGCAGCCGCTTTCACGACAAGCGCTACACCTTGGGCACTCATAGGCTGCGCGGTAAGCCGTCCTTGCGGGGTCAACTTGCGAAACACGGGACCGGTCTCGAACGCGGCCTTCTGCAGCCAAGCGCGATAATGCCGCACCGGCTCGAGGCGTCGGCCGTCAGGAATGGCGACGCTGTGTCCCCTACCCTCCTGGTCAGTCTTCGACGTGGGGACGCGCACGAGCAAACCCCGCGTGTCGTCGGACACCCGCCCGACGGTGATCGCTACTAGCTCGGAGCGACGAAACGCGCCCGCCATCCCGATCGCCAACAAGGCCCGATCACGATACGATCGCAGATCATCGCCGTCGATCGTCCGCAACATGTCACGCAACACGTCACCATCCGCGGGGCGCTTCTTACCTGACGGATCGTCGCGCTTGTCGCGCCGGATGGCACGCATGGCTTTTTCTAGCCGCGCGCCGTCTGGCTGTTGCGTCGGCGGATCGAACCCCGCTGCGCGGTGCGCAAAAACGATTGCTGACAGCCGTCGACCGATCGTCGAACGCCCGAGCGGCTTCGCCAAAGCCTCGCGCCCTCCCCGCGCCCGATGCGGCGTTCTGGGTGCGAACCCGCGCTCGGCCAGCAGGGTCAGGAATGCAGCGACGATCGCCGGCGTCGCGGGCAACGAGCAATAGCCGCTCTCCTCACACCAGGCGCAAAAAAGCCGCCAGTCGGATTGGTAGGCACGCAACGTCGCTTCCGCCGATGCCCGAGCGACATAGCCGTCGACGCGTTCGCGATCGTCCGGTGCCAGATCGGGCAGGTATGCAACGAGCGCGCTGACCTGGTCGGCCACGACGAGCTCACCGGCCAAGCTCATGTCAATTTCGGCGTCATGTGGCACGTTGGTTCGCTCGATCACCAAAATAGGCCGGCTGCCAAATTTTTGCGGCATCTAATGGGTACACGATTGGCCAATTTCGCGCCACGATGTTTTTAGTGGGAATGCATTTTATCGCTAGAATGTTTTTCCATATCTTTTGCACTTAGCGCCTTATCCCGTTTATGCGGTCCTTACCGATCCTCCCGGCCTCACGTATCTTGACGCTTATCCCTGTTTTCGCTATTTCACTGATATCGGCTTTAAGCCGGTCGTGCTTCTACCACGATCCGCGCGTGCAGGCTGAGCCGCACGTGCGACCGAGCCCCCCGCGTACCGGCAGCAGCCTGCATGCGATCGAGATCCCGCCGCGCAGGTAATAGCTTGCAACGCATCCAGCACAGGAACACCCGCTCATGGCGACGAGCATGGAAATCGTACCCTCGGGCGAATTGCAAAAGCAGTTCGGCCGCTATTCCGACGAGGCGATGATCCGCCCGGTCGGCGTTAGTCGGAACGGCCGCGTGCGCTTCGTCATGGTCCCCGTCGATGAATATGAGCGCCTGCGCCGTCGTGAACGGATCGCCGGCCGCGTGGAGGATCTTGATGACGAAACCCTCGAAGCCATCCGCGGCGTCGAACCCGGCCGCGGCGCCCAAGACGCCGAAAAAAGGCTCAACGCTGCCGCAGCCGGGTGAGGTCCTCAACTACAGCTACCTGTGGGAATACGAGTACGTAAAAGGCCGCGATGAAGGTATAAAGGACCGGCCCGTCGCGGTCGTTTTGGTGACCCGTCAGAAGGATGGGATCGATCAGGTGCACGTCGTGCCGCTGACCACCAAGGTCCCTGCCGGCGATCAGTTGGCGATCGAAGTGCCGGAGGCCGTTCGCCGCGACTTGGGCCTGTCCGGCGACCGGTCGTGGATCATCATCACCGAGTGGAACCGGTTCGCGTGGCCCGGCTATGATATCCGTCCGATTGCGGGCCGCGAGCCGGCGGTAAGCTATGGCTATTTGCCCGCCAGCTTCTTTCGGCGCGTCCGCGATGCGATCGTTGCAGCTGGGATCGGGCGCCCCGTCGATCGCGACTAACGGAGCGGGCGGTCACCAAAATCAGATGTACATCACCATTCAAATTCGTGCTTTCGGCGACACCTCCGTCCAGTCAGGACCTAGAAGTCGACGTTTAGACACCCCCGCTGCGCTAGCCAACTACAGCTTTTAACGTCCGGTAATAGTCGTGGGTCGAGCCGCCCTCTGCGCTTCTGATGCAAAAGCCAAAGAGCGCTGGTGATTGCCAATTAAGATCGGTGGTAGCATCGCCAGGAGATGATGGACGGCATAGACGATATTGAGCTTCGGCATGGCGCACGGCGGGCCGGAGCTTATACGCGTGCCGAGCCAGTGATCCGGTGCATCGAAGATGCAATCCGTGATCATCGTCGGCGCACCGGCGATCTCGACAGCATGCCACAGATCAGTAGGCTGATTACTGTATGCGCGGAGCGGAGCGTGTTGGCAGCGCGTGGCGGCCCAGTCTCTCACAGTACCGTGGCCCGTGCCATGAAGCTCATGGGCCTGCGGTAGCTCAGCCTTATACCGACCGATGAGCTTGCCAACTAACAGATACATCCCGTTCAACTGAGGATAATCGGACAATGGCGGTCGACCTGTCACTCTTCAACTCCGGCCGTTTGTTCACGTAGGCAAGACTTCGCCGACAGGGCCGCGTGGAAGGCCAAGATTGCGACAAAGCCGTCTTTATATTCTACTCGTGGGGATCGAACGGTAGAAAGGGGAAACGAGGCATCTTAGTTGCTCACGAACATCCCTACGTTGTTTACGCCTCCCCGACTGCAAGCGCTTCAGGCGCTAATGTCGCCGCGAACAGGCGTTCCAACCTCAAAGTACCATCTTGGCTAAGTTGAATATACCCCGAAGCATCGTCAATGACCTCCAGCAATCCACGCTGCGTCAGTGCCTTTACCCAACGGTCCATGGACTGGGCGGGAAGGCTTATGAGTTTGGCAACCTGGGATGCCGTGACCACTCGACCTTCTGCTTCTGCCAAATACATATGCAATAGGATCAGTCCGACATGATCGCTAAACAGGTCCTTTCCAAGCTCTATTATAAGCGCATCATAAATATGCTTGACCCGCAACGCGGCTTTCCAGAGCTTTGACGGAGACGATTCTTGCTGTCCCTCTGTCCAAGACAGTGTCGCTATCAAGCGCCCCTCATTACCGAACTTTGACACCAGCAGATCCGCTTTGATCACGCTCCCATCCGGACGCACATATC
>Ga0308164_10003563_pt1 | contig 13908 bp, 11 predicted proteins | sample PhyTR2_FD_201031 | JGI IMG/M metagenome (GOLD analysis project Ga0308164, IMG submission 201031) | Phyllosphere microbial communities from UC Gill Tract Community Farm, Albany, California, United States - DLSLT.R2 | ecosystem: Host-associated > Plants > Phyllosphere > Unclassified | place: USA... | reverse complement strand
CCCCTCCCTGGACCATCGGCACGAAGCGTTCCCCAGGGATGGAGCGCGGCAACCTCGAATCGGTGCCGAAGCGTCGATGCCGGTACCGAATCTTGGTCGTTGGGAGTCAGGTCGCCGGCAAGCCGGCCGCAGTGTTCATGTCACTGGGCCGGCCAGGCAAGGTTCCAGTGACTCTTCGACGGCAGGCGAATGATCGCCAGCAGCCGCCCCGCCCCGGACGACGCCTCCTCACTCCTCGAGGAGCGAGCGCAGCATCCAGGCCGTCTGGTCGTGCACCGTGCAGCGCGCGGTCAGCATGTCGGCCGTCGGATCGTCGCCGGCCTCCTCCGCTACGGGAATGAACTCGCGCGCGATGCGCGACACGGTCTCGTGACCCTTGACCAGGATGCGCACCATTTCCATGGCCCTGGGCGGGTTCTGCGGCACGTCCGGCACGGTGGCGATCTTGCTGAACTCGGCATACGAGCCGGGTGCGTAGTGACCCAGCGCTCGGATGCGCTCGGCGATGACGTCGGTCGAGTTCCAGAGTTCGGTGTACTGATCCATGAACATCGCGTGGAGCGAGTTGAAGTGCGGACCGGTGACGTTCCAGTGGAAGTTGTGGGTCGTGAGGTAGAGCGTGTAGGTGTCGGCCAGCACGCGGCTCAGGCCCTCGGCGATGGCGGCGCGATCCTGGCGCTCGATGCCGATGTTGATGATCGGCGAGTTGCGTCCGCCCGATTCCTGGGAGACCGAGACCTCCCCCCGGGTCGGCACGGTACCTTCACCGGCAGTGGGTGCCTCGAAGGTGGACTTGATTTTCTTGGTGGATTTGCCGGGTTCTTTGGCCATGACGAGAGATCCTTCCGATGAGGGTGGTTGGTGTTGAATCAGGTGGAATCGAAACGGATGCCTTCGGCGGGCAGGCCGGCGGTTTTCGATACCCTGCGATGCATGGTGGCAGCTTCGCGGCGCGCTGCGTGTCGGTCAATCACGAAAGCCGCACCACGCCCGGCAGTTCGCACGCGTAGATCGCATTGCGCAGGGCGGCGATGGCTTCGTAGCGGGTGAAGCTGCGGCGCCAGGCCAGCACGACGCGGCGCGTCGGCGGCGGGCGACCATGGCCATCGTCGACGGCGAGGTAGCGCACCATCGCCGGCTCGGCGTCGTCGCGGCTCCGGGCCTTCGGCTTCAGGGCCTCGGGTGGCACGGACAGCCGGGGCACCAGCGTCACACCCATGCCGGAGGCGACCATGTGCTTGATGGTCTCCAGCGACGAGCCCTCGAAGCTCTTGCGGATCCCTTCGGCATTGCTGGAGAAGCGCGCGAATTCCGGGCACACGTCCAGCACGTGGTCGCGGAAGCAGTGCCCGGTGCCCAGCAGGAGCATGGTCTCGCTCTTGAGTTCGTCGGACGTGATGGACTCGCGCGTCGCCAGCGGGTGGCTCGCGGGCACCACGGCGATGAAGGGTTCGTCGTAGAGCGGGGCCAGCGCCAGGTTGGTGTCGGGAAAGGGTTCCGCCATGATGGCGCAATCGATCTCGCCGCCGCGCAGCATCTCCAGCAGCTTGGCGGTGAAGTTCTCCTGCAGCATCAGCGGCATCTGCGGCGTGCGCTCGATGTTGCGCCGCACCAGGTCCGGCAGCAGGTAGGGACCGATGGTGTAGATGATCCCCAGGTTCAATGCGCCGGAGAGCGGATCCTTGCCGCGCTTGGCGATCTCCTTGATGCTGGCGGCCTGTTCGAGCACGCTCTGGGCCTGCTGCACGATCTGGTCGCCCAGCGGGGTGACCGTGACTTCGGTCGCGCTGCGTTCGAAGAGCTTCACCTCCAACTCGTCCTCGAGCTTCTTGATGGCCACCGACAGCGTCGGCTGGGAGACGTGGCAGGCTTCCGCCGCCTTGCCGAAATGCCGCTCCCGGGCGACCGCGACGATGTATTTGAGTTCGGTGAGGGTCATGTCTCGGCAGAATTATGCGCAGTCCGGATCTTTGCACTTCGCGCCGCCCGGATCGGCCCTCATGGCGTCCGCCTATCGGCGCCGCCCGCCTCCCTCCATCCTCGTCGACCCGCCATGACATCGTCCGCCTATCTGCTCTTCCTGCCGGCCTGTTTCGCACTGAACATGGCCTTCGGTCCCAACAATCTGCTGTCGGTCACCCACGGCGCCCGGCATGGCGTGCGGGTCGCGGTGCTGGCGGCGAGTGGTCGGCTGGTCGCCTTCGCGCTCATGATCGCCATCGCCGGGATCGGCATGGGCGCCGTGCTGGCGGCCTCCGAGATCGCCTTCAATGCCATCAAGTGGCTGGGCGCGGCCTACCTGGTGTGGATCGGCGTTCGTCTGCTGCGGGCACCGGCGGCGGCCCTGGGCGACGACGACCTCGCGGACCTGGCGGCGGCGCCATCACGCATGGCCCTGGCCCGGCAGGAGTTCACCGTCGCCATCGGCAATCCGAAGGCGATCCTGATCTTCACCGCCTTCCTGCCCCAGTTCGTCGCGCCCGACGCCTATGCCTTGAGCTACCTGCTGCTGGGCGCGACCTTCCTGGCGCTGGAGACGATCGCGATCGCGCTGTATGCGCTGCTCGGCGCGCGGATGCGCAAGCTGGCCCGGGGCGGCCGGGCGATGCGCTGGTTCAACCGTGCCAGCGGCACCATGATGATCGGCTTCGGACTGCTGCTGGCCGCGGCGCGCAGGCCCGGCTGAGCCCGGCGATCCGTCGCCTCAGGCCTTGAGGTACTGCGATTTGCCGCCGAGCCAGCGCTCGACGTGGCGTCGGGCCAGGTCGGGATGGCGATCGAGCATCCGGGGCGCCAGTTCGCGTGCCCAGTCGAGCAGCAGCGCGTCCTCGTCGAGGTCGGCGAAGCGCAGCAGCGGTGCCCCGGACTGCTTGGCACCCAGGAATTCGCCGGGTCCGCGGATCTCCAGGTCGCGCCGGGCGATCTCGAAGCCGTCGCCGGTCTCGGCCATCGCCTTGAGACGCGCGCGTGCCGTCTCGCCGACGCGGCCGGCCTCGTTGGGCGCATAGAGCAGCACGCAGGCAGATGCCACCGCGCCACGCCCGACGCGCCCACGCAGCTGATGGAGCTGCGACAGCCCGAAGCGCTCCGCATGCTCGATCACCATCAGGGAGGCATTGGGCACATCCACGCCGACCTCGATCACGGTGGTGCTCACCAGCACCTGGATGGTGTTGACGGTGAAGCGCGCCATGACCTCCTGCTTATCGACCGTGGGCATGCGCGAGTGCAGCAGGCCCACCTCGACGCCGGCGCCGAGCATCTCGGCGAGTTCGTCGCGCGTCTCGGTGGCGTTGCGCAGATCGACGGCCTCGCTCTCCTCGATCAGCGGACACACCCAGTAGACCTGCCGGCCCTGGGCGAGCTGCGAGCGGATACGGCCGATGACCTCGTCGCGGCGGTGCTCGGCCACCAGCTTGGTGACGATGGGCGTGCGCCCGGGCGGCAGTTCGTCGAGCGTGGAGACATCGAGATCGGCGTAGTAGCTCATCGCCAGCGTGCGCGGGATCGGGGTCGCGCTCATCATCAGCAGATGCGGCTCCAGCGCGGTGACGGCATCGCCCGCAGCCCGGCCCGGCGCGGGTTCGAGCGCCGCCTTGCCGCGCAGGGCCAGACGCTGGGCGACACCGAAGCGGTGCTGCTCGTCGATGATCGCCAGTCCCAGGCGGTGGAAGCGCGTCTTCTCGGAGATCACCGCGTGGGTGCCGATCACCAGGGCCGCCTCGCCGCACTCGACGGCGGCCGACATGTGGTCGCGCTCCTTCTTCTTCTGGCTGCCGGTGAGCCAGGCGACGCGCTGGCCGCGCGCGGCCAGCAGCGGATCCAGCCAACCGACCAGCTTGCCGAAATGCTGGGCGGCCAGGATCTCGGTCGGCGCCATCAATGCGCACTGGAAGCCCGCGTCGATGGCGCGCGCCGCCGCCAACGCCGCCACCACCGTCTTGCCGGAGCCGACATCGCCTTGCAGCAGCCGGTGCATCGGCACCTCGCGCGCCAGGTCGGTCGTGATCTCGGCGCCGACGCGGTGCTGCGCTCCGGTCAGGCCGAACGGCAGCACGTCCAGCAATCGCGCATGCAGGGACTCCGGAGCCGTCGAAGGTGCCAGCACCGGCGCGCGCTGCGCCGCCCGCTCGCGCCGGGCCTGCATCTGCGAAAGCTGCTGGGCCAACAGCTCCTCGGCCTTCAGGCGCTGCCAGGCCGGATGGCTGCGGTCCTCCAGCGCCGCAATGGAGACGTCGGGTGTCGGATAGTGCAGGAAGTGCAGGGCCTGGCGCAGGTCCCACGCCCCCTCCAGCGCCGCCTCGGCCGGCACCGTCTCGTCGAGTCGGGCGCGTGCCAGGCCGGCGCGCACTTCGCGCCGCAGCATCGGTTGCGCCAGGCCGGCCACCGTCGGATAGACCGGCGTGAGCGCCAGGGGCAGTTCGGTGCCGGCCGCCTTCACGGCCGGATGCATCATCTGCCGCCCCAGGAAACCGCCACGCACCTCGCCGCGCACCCGCACCCGGGCGCCGACGGCGAGCTGGGCCTGCATCGACGGATAGAAGTTGAAGAAGCGCAGCTGGCAGGTGTCGCTGCCGTCGTCCACCATGACGATCAGCTGCCGGCGCGGCCGCCAGCTGACCTCGCTGTGCGTGACCACGGCCTCGATCTGCGCCATGTCGCCGTCGTGCACGTCGGCCAGGCGGACGATGCGCGTCTCGTCCTCGTAGCGCATCGGCAGGTAGAGCGCGAAGTCGATGTCGCGCACCAGGCCGAGCTTGCGCAGCGCGCGCTGCGCCGGGCTCAGACCGGTGCCGGGCGGGGTCGGTCGCGCGGCAGGAGCCACGACCCCCGGGGCGGAAGCGACCGGAGCTTCGGTCGGGGCCGGCGCGCGGGACAGAGCGGAGGTACGCGGCACGTTCAGCAGAGATCCCGCAAGGCGCCACGCACGTCCGGGAAGCGGAAGCGGAAGCCGGTCTGCAGCAGCCGGGCCGGCGCGACGCGCTGGCCTTCCAGCAGGACGTCGGCCTGCTCGCCGAGGGCGAGCCGCACCGGCAGGGCCGGCGTCGGCAGCCAGAACGGCCGCCGCAACACGACCGTGGCGGTGCGCATGAACTCGCCCTGCGACACGGCCCCGGGCGCCGTGAAGTTGTAGGCCTGCGGTGCCGCGGGACCGGTCTGAGCGGCGGCCAGGCTCCACACGTGCGCCATGCCGCGCACCACGTCCTCCACGTGCACCCAGGACAAGGTCTGGCGGCCGCCGCCCAGGGGTCCGCCCAGGCCCAGGCGCACCGGCAGCAGCAGCCGGGGCAGCGAGCCCCCGTGGCCGAGCACGAAACCCAGCCGCGTGAGGGCCACCTGCACACCGAGCCGGCTCGCTTCGCCGGCGGCGGCTTCCCAGCGCTGGCACAGGCGCGACATGAAGATCGCCTGGGGCGGACTCGACTCGGTCAGTACCGTCGGATCGCCCTGCCGCTGGACACCGTAGTAGCCGATCGCCGAGCCCGAGATCAGCAGCCACGGCGGCTTCGGCAGCGAGCCCATCCAGGCCACCAGCGTGTTCGTCAGGCCTTCGCGGCTGCGCAGCAGCTCGGCCTTGCGACGCTCGCTCCAGCGCGCCCCCACGATGGGCGCGCCCGCCAGGTTGACGACGACGTCGATGCCCGGCGCCGCCGGCAGGTCCTCCAGCCGCGCCACGCAGCGCACGGCCGGCTCGAAGCGCGCGGCGGCGGCGCGCGGATCGCGCGTCCACACGCTCACCATGTGGCCGTCGGCACGCAGGGCGGCGATGAGCCGGCGCCCGATGAAACCGGTCCCGCCGGTGACCAGCACCTGCTGCGGCCGGGTGCCGAAGCGCGGCGGCGCATCCGGATCCTGCGGCGGGAGGGCCGGCGCGGAAGCCGGAGGGGAATCGGAGGGCGGGCGCATGGACCGATTCTGCCGCCATGGGAGAATCCCGAGCGCTTTTTCCGTCTCTCCCGAACCAGCCGGATCGCAGGTTTCATCTTTCATCGTTTTCCCCGCCTTCTTGGCACGGGCCCGTCCGGCCCTCAAGCACCATGCGCGACTTCACCCTTTCCGATTTCGACTTCGTCCTGCCGCCCGAACTGGTGGCGCAGCATCCCGCCGCCGAACGCACGTCCTCGCGACTGCTCGACGGCACCCACGACGCGCCGGTCGACCGCATCTTCCGCGACCTCCCGGACCTGCTGCGCGCGGGCGACCTGCTGGTCTTCAACGACACCCGCGTCGTCAAGGCGCGCCTCTTCGGCGAGAAGCCCACCGGTGGCAAGCTCGAGCTGCTGGTCGAGCGCGTGCTCGTCGACGGCGAGGTCGTCGCCCACATGAAGGTCAGCAAGAAGCCGCCGGTGGGCACCGTGCTGCGCATGGCCGGGGACTTCACGGCGACGCTGCTGGGCCGCTGGCCGACACCGGACGGCGCCCTGTTCCGGTTCGCCTTCGCCAGTGGCGCGGGCGAGGACGCCTACGCGCTGATGGCGCGCTGCGGCCACGTGCCGCTGCCACCCTACATCGAACACACCGACTCGGCCGACGACGAGCGCCGCTACCAGACCGTGTTCGCGCGCGTGCCCGGCGCCGTGGCCGCCCCCACCGCCGCACTGCATTTCGACGAGGCCCTGCTGGCGCGGCTGGAGGCACGCGGCGTGCAACGCGCCAACGTCACGCTGCACGTGGGCGCGGGCACCTTCCAGCCGGTGAAGACCGAGAACATCGCCGAGCACACGATGCATGCCGAGCGCTACGACGTGCCGCCCGCCACGCAGGACGCCATCGCCGAATGTCGCGCGCGCGGCGGCCGCGTCGTCGCCGTCGGCACCACCACCGTGCGCACGCTGGAGTCGTGGGCGGCGAGCGGCCAGGCCACGGGCGACACCCGCATCTTCATCACGCCGGGCTTCGCGTTTTGCCATGTCGACCTGCTGCTGACCAACTTCCACCTGCCCAAGAGCACGCTGATGATGCTGGTGAGCGCCCTGGCCGGTTACGAGCGCGTGATGGCGCTCTATGCCCACGCGATCGCCCATCGCTACCGGTTCTTCAGCTATGGCGATGCCATGCTGCTGGAACGCACCTCCTGAGACGACCATGCTGCATTTCGACCTTCTCGCCACCGACCCCACCAGCCATGCCCGGCGCGGCACCCTCACGCTCAACCACGGCGTGGTGCAGACGCCGATCTTCATGCCCGTGGGCACCTATGGCACCGTCAAGGGCGTGATGCCGCGGTCGCTCGAGGAGATGGGCGCCCAGATCATCCTGGGCAACACCTTCCATCTCTGGATGCGTCCCGGCCTCGACGTCATGGCCGGCTTCGGCGGCCTGCACGCGTTCGAGAAGTGGAACAAGCCCATCCTCACCGACTCGGGCGGGTTCCAGGTCTGGTCGCTGGGCGCCATGCGCAAGATCAGCGAGGAAGGGGTGAAGTTCGCCTCGCCCGTCAATGGCGACAAGCTGTTCCTGACGCCCGAGGTCTCGATGCAGATCCAGACCATCCTCGACAGCGACATCGTCATGCAGTTCGACGAATGCACGCCCTACGACACGGCCGGCCACATCACCACCGAGGCCGAGGCGCGCACGTCGATGGAACTGAGCCTGCGCTGGGCCAAGCGCTGCCAGGCCGAATTCGCACGGCTGGAGAACCACAACGCGCTGTTCGGCATCGTCCAGGGCGGCATGTTCGAGCACCTGCGCGACGAATCGCTGGCCCAACTGGTCGAGATGGACTTCCCTGGCTATGCCATCGGCGGCGTCAGCGTGGGCGAGCCCAAGGACGAGATGCTGCGCATCATGGCGCACACGCCGCACCGCCTGCCGGCGCACAAGCCGCGCTACCTGATGGGCGTGGGCACGCCCGAGGACCTGGTGCAGGGCGTGGCCGATGGCGTCGACATGTTCGACTGCGTGATGCCCACCCGCAACGCGCGCAACGGCACGCTGTTCACGCGCTTCGGCGACCTGAAGATGCGCAATGCCCGCCACAAGACCGATCCGCAGCCGATCGATCCGAGCTGCACCTGCCACGCCTGCGCCGGCGCATCCGGCGTCAGCTGGGCCGAGGGTGGCCGCGATGGCTTCAGCCGCGCCTATCTGCATCACCTGGACCGCTGCGGCGAGATGCTCGGACCGATGCTCACCACCATCCACAACCTGCACTACTACCTCAACCTGATGCGCGAGATCCGCGGCGCGCTCGATGCCGGCAGCTTCGCCGACTTCCGCCTGCGGTTCAGGCAGGACCGGGCGCGAGGGGTCTGACGCCCTCCTCCCGCGGCGGCGCAGCCTGGGCGGCGGCGCCGCAGGCATGGCAGAACTTCGAGAAGGCGCTCTTGCGCGTGGCGCAGGCCCGGCAATGGTCGTGCAGGCCGATGCCGCAGTGCGGGCAGAAATCGATCGCCGGGTTCTTCAGGTCGACCGGGCGTTCGCAGCCCGGACACACACCCTGGGACAACCGCACCAGCGCCGTGTCGTAGCTCAAGGCCTCGCGCCGCACCACCTCGGGCCGGGTCTCGGCCAGGCGCTGGCGTTCCAGGTAGCGGTTGAGCGCCACGATGGCATAGCGCCCGACCAGGCCCGTGACCACGATCCCCACCACGTAGCGCACGTAGCCGCCGTAGCTCGGCAGATAGGGCACCAGTTCGACGAAGAAGACGAACAGCGCGAAGAAGATGAAGCCCCATGCGAAGGGCCAGTAGGTGCCATGGCGCTGACGGACGAACAGCCAGCCTGCGATGGCCAGCAGCGGCAGCGTCAGCGCGAGCCGGTAGCCGAACACGCGCAGCTCGACGCGGCGCAATTCCTCGTCGAGCTTCTTCTGGGCCACCCGCTCCAGCACCTCGAGGTCGCTCCGGGCGGCCTCCTGGGCCTGTCGCGCATCCAGCGCGAGCTGGCGCGCCGCCTGGACGCGCCGCTGCGCCTCGTCCTCGGCGCCCTTGAGCGCATCGAGGGCACGGGTGCGCTCGACGAGTTCGGCATCCTGCGCGGGCAGCGCGGTGGCGCGCCGCGTCGCCAGCCAGTTGCCGAAGGTCTCGCGCGCATTGCTGCTGGCCTGGGCGGCAGCGTCGTGGGCGAGCTCGGCCTGTTCCTGCTCGCGCGCCACGCGCTCCAGGGTGGCCTCGGTGTCGTGGAGGGTCCGGCGCAGCGGCGCGGCGGCGGCGGTGTCGACGAAATCGTCGAGCTTGCGCTGATGCTCGACCTGCGGCAGGTCGCCCACCAGGGTGCTCCCCAGGCCGATCAGGAACCCGGCGAAGACCAGGGCCACCAGCCACAGGCCCCGCCGAAACCACTTCTCCGAAAGACGCAAAGACTTGCTCATCGATCACTACCTCCCTGGTTGTCAATGTCGGGATCGATGCGGTCACTCTCGACGAGCTAGCGCACCTAGGGTCGACGCGCCGGTCCCGAAACCGGCGCGTCGAGGCCCCGCACGCCACCGCGCTCGGGACCGAACAGGTCCATGCGCCTGAACGGCCGGTCGATGCCCGCCATGCGCGTCGCGATGCGTTCGAGCAGCTGATGCGTGGGCGCCGGCGCATCCGGCCCGAAGAACGCCAGCGGAACCAGCAGGATCAGCAGCAGCGCCGGGTGCGCGCGCGGTGGCCGCGTCTGGCGCCACGCGACGACCAGGAACACCGTGCTCGTGACGGCTCCGAGCAGGAAGCCCGTCGCCACCTCCGAGAGCGAGTGGGCACGCAGCGCGAGACGCGAGATGCCGATGGCCGCACCCAGCATGAGGCCGGTCAGCGCGGCGGCCAGCCGCAATCGTCCACTGCCGCCGAGACCGGCCGGCCCGGGTGGCGCGAGACCCGTCCGGGTCGCCAGGATCGGCGGCGGATGACGCCGCTGCCAGGCCGTCGCCAGCAGCCACAATGCGACCGGCCACAGGGCGGTACCGATGGCCGTATGGCCGCTGAAGCCCGTGAAGTTGAGGCGCGCGCTGCCGATGCCCCAGCCCATGAAGGCCAGCTTCGACACCATGACGGCCAGCCCGCACAGCCCGAACACCAGGCACCACGTCAGCGCCGGGCGGCGCAGGCCATGGCCGACACGCAACAGCACCAATGCGATGAACACCGCGACCGGCAGCAGCAATCCGCTGTCGCCGAGCCACGTCAGGGCCCGCCAGGCACCCACGGGCACGCGGCCCCACATGTTTTGCAGAGAATTCCCCAAACCTATCGATCCTTGCTGGTCATGTCGAGAGCAGGCCGCTCACGCACGCCCGCAACGATTCCGGTTGCACGTCGTCGGCCCGCACGGGCGCCCCGACGTGGAGTCCGACCCGGCTGAAGAAACCGCGCCGGAAGGGTTTCACCATGGCCACGTTCCGGCCACCACGCACCTCGATGCGGCTGAAGTACGAACCCCAGAGGTGGGTGAGCGCCATCGGGATCACGGGCACCTCCAGGCCGTCGGCACGCGCCGTCGCCAGGATCTTCATCACCCCGTTCCTGAAGGGCTGCAGGGTGCCATCGGACGTGATGGCGCCTTCCGGGAAGATGGCCAGCAGGTCGCCGTCGCGCAGCACCCGCGCGGCCTGGAGGAAGGCATTCTCGTAGGCCTCGGCATCGTCCTTGCGCGCGGCCACCGGGATGGCCTTGGCCAGCCGGAACAGCGCTCCCAGCACCGGCACGTTGAAGATGCGATGGTCCATGACGAAGCGCACCGGTCGTGGGCTCGCGGCCATCAGCAGCACCGCGTCGACGAAGCTCACGTGGTTGCACACCAGCACGGCCGGCCCCTGCGCCGGGATGTGCTGCGCGCCACGGATGCGGAAGCGGTAGACCAGGCGCGACGCCACCCACGACACGAAGCGAAGCAGGTACTCGGGCACCAGCATGAAGATGTAGAAGGCCACCACCGCGTTGGCGACGCCGGTGAACAGGAACACCTGCGCGATGCCGAAGCCCGCGCCGAGCAGCGCGCCGGCGATCAGCGCGCTGGCGATCATGAACAGCGCGTTGAGGATGTTGTTGGCCGCGATGACGCGGGCCCGGTGCGTCGGCAGGCTGCGCAACTGGATCAGTGCGTACATCGGCACGCTGTAGAGCCCCGCGGACAGCGACAACAGCACCAGGTCGGCCATCACGCGCCAGTGCGCGGGCTCGGCCACGAAGGTGCGCAGGCCGAACGCGCCGGTCGATGGCAGGCCCCGCGAGGCGAGGTAGAGATCGATCGCGAACACGCTCATGCCGATGGCGCCGAGCGGCACCAGACCGATCTCCACCTGCCGGCGGCCCAGTGTCTCGCACAGCAGCGCGCCGGCTCCGATGCCCAGCGAGAACAGCACCAGCAGCAGCGAGGCGACACGCTCGTCGCCATGCAGGACGTCCTTCGCGAAACTGGGGAACTGGCTCAGGAAGACCGCGCCGAAGAACCACATCCAGGAGATGCCCAGCAGCGAGCGGAACACCACCACGTTGGCACGCGCGAGCGCCAGGTTGCGCCAGGTCTCGACGAACGGATTCCAGTTGATCACCAGTGCGGGATCGGTCGCCGCGGTGCGCGGGACGAGCTGCGCCACGGCGCGGCCGGCCAGCGCCAGCAGCACGCATGCCACCGCCACGGCGGCGTGCCCGACCTGCGGCAGCGCCACCAGCAGGCCCCCTGCCACCTGGCCGAGCAGGATGGCGACGAAGGTACCCATCTCCACCATGCCATTGCCCCCGGTGAGCTCGCGCGGCCCGAGCATCTGCGGCAGGTAGGCGAACTTGACCGGCCCGAAGAGTGCCGAGTGCAGTCCCATCAGGAACACGCAGCCCAGCAGCAGCACCGCATCGGCCCGCAGGAAGCCCCAGGCCGCCAGGGCCATGACCACGATCTCCAGGTCCTTGACGCGATGCATCAGGCGCGTCTTGTCGTATTTGTCGGCGAGCTGGCCGGCGGTGGCGGAAAACAGCAGGAAGGGCAGGATGAACAGGGCGCCGATGACCAGGCCCGCCATGGCGGGTTGCATCCACGAGAGGTGGAGCTGATAGGTCACCATCACGGTGAACGCGAACTTGAACAGGTTGTCGTTGGCCGCGCCGGCGAACTGGGTCCAGAAGAACGGGGCGAAGCGTCGTTGGCGCAGCAGCCCGAACTGGCTCGCATGCGACGACCCGCCGGCTTCCTCCGATGCGCCGGGCACGTCCTGTGGACCGATGCCGGGCGAGGTGGAAGTGGGGAGGGGATTGGAGGTGGCGGAGGACGGGGCGGACGGCATCATGGGCACGGCGTTCCGGAGCATGGGACGGTCCGGCAACGGCATTGACAACCGCTGGATTCTGCCCGCCGCTCCAACGCCTTCAGTCGCCGACGAACACCGTCAGAACGCCCGTGTAGCCATAAATATGATGTCGCGCGATCTCGCCGGCGGCGAAGAAACCGACCAGAGGGACGTCGCCCAGCGCATGGCGCACGATCTGCATCTCGGCATTGGGCGCACCGAAATGCGGTCCGCCACGTCCGGAACAGCTCACGTAGACCGCACCCGCGATGCGCCGCGCCGGATGCGGTGCCGCCTCGGCCTCGCCGGCGGCGACGGCGCGCGCGGTCGCCAGGGTCTGTTCCTCGGGTTCGAGCTCCTCCCGGATCTCGGCGCAGATGCGCATCAGGTCGGCCCGCGCGGCCTGCGGGCTGCGGCGCACGAAGCTCAGGCGCATGCCGGCCTCGGCGACGTTGGCGATGGCGACGCCGTGCCGCTTCGGATCGAGACCGATGATGTGGCGCACCAGCACGTCGGCGCCCAGGTCGCCGGTGCGGCGGATGCCGTCGCTGCCGGCGTCGACCAGGCCCGCCAATGTCGCGCGTACGGCGTCGACCGCCTGCTGCGGTTCCTCGAGGCTGACGCGCAGGTCGGCCAGCAGCACGTCCAATGCGGGTTCGCCATCGAGCGTGAGCAGCAGATTGCCGTCGGCCTCGGTGATGGTGCGTTCGCGCGAGACCGGCTGGCAGCCCTGCGTCACGCGCGAGATCACGCGCACCTGCTCGCCGAACACCACGCCCGAGAGCCCGCCGGAGAACACCCCGCCAGCCGCGCCATGGCCGCGGATGTTGCCGTTGCCGCCGATGGCGAACTGCAGGGTGTCGCCGCGGCTGGAGGACAGGCCGCCGAACAGGTAGCCGGTGTCCGTGCGCGCGGCCATCTCGCCGACCAGCTCGGCCAGTTCGGGCGTGGCCGGATCGGCATGCACGAGCGCGGTGTGGGCCTCGAAGCCGGCCATCTCGGAATTGCCCAGCGGGGCGACGCCGGAGAACACGCGGTACTGGTCGCTCGGCAGCGCGCACAGCATCAGGGTCAGCGCCGGCTCGTCGAAATACTCGGCGTTGTTGGCGGCCACGCCCACCCCCACGGTCCCCGACCAGTCGGTGATCTCGGGCAGCTCGGCGCCGAGGTGGTCGAGGATCTCCTGCGCATCGGCGGCGTAGTGATCGGTGATGTAGAGCAGGCCCAGCGTCGGCGCCTGGGCATAGTCGGCCAGCGCCATCTGCGCGCGCAGCTGCGCGAGGACGAGGCCGGCGGCCATGCGCCATTGCGGATGGGTGGCGTGGCCGGTGGGGAAAAGCTTCATGCGCGGCGGGTCCGTGGAAAGCCGGGTGGCGGTGGAGGAAGGCGGCCGATGCGCGGCACGGTCAGCCGCGCGATCGACGCGCGGATGCGGGGGCGGCGGCGGACTTGCGTGGCGCGGTCTTGGCGGCGGCGCGGGTGGAGCGGGCGCCGTCCGTCTTGCGGCCGGCGGTGGGGGTGTCACGCGCGGTGCCCGCGGACCGGGCCGCCGGGGCGGACGCCACCCGGGTCCGCGCAGCACCGGCCGGCGCGCGCTGGGTCGACCCGGTGGCCGTCGCGGAGCGCCTGGATCGCGCGGTCTTCGCCGGCTTGTCGGCCGCACCCGACAGGTCCGGCATCTGGGGCATCTGCGGCATCTG
>Ga0308164_10003555_pt1 | contig 13941 bp, 14 predicted proteins | sample PhyTR2_FD_201031 | JGI IMG/M metagenome (GOLD analysis project Ga0308164, IMG submission 201031) | Phyllosphere microbial communities from UC Gill Tract Community Farm, Albany, California, United States - DLSLT.R2 | ecosystem: Host-associated > Plants > Phyllosphere > Unclassified | place: USA... | reverse complement strand
GGGCATACATGCCTTCGACCTGGGCCAGGCTGGCGGCTTCGCCGTGGAAGCCGACGCCGGTCTGGGTCCGATTTTCACCTTGCGCGGCCAGACGGCACTCGTAGGCCAGCACCTGGGCCGCCTGCGACAGGTTGAGCGACGAATAGTCGGGGTTCGCCGGGATGTTGATCAGCACGTTGCAGCCTTCGACGATCTCGTTCGGCAAGCCGAAGCGCTCGTTGCCGAGGATGAGCGCCGGGCGCAGTTCGGCCCCGTCGGCGACATGGCTGGAGAAGTCGCGCGGCGACCACACCGGCGGCGAGAACTCGCGCAGGCGCGCCGACACCGCCGCCGCGAAATTGCAGCCTTCCAGTGCCTCGGCCACGCTGCCGACGATGCGCGCGCCTTCCAGCACGTCGATGGCGCCGCTGGCAAAGGCGACCGCTTCCGCATCCTGCAGCGGCGCTCCACAGCGCGGCGCCACCAGCACCAAGTCGGAAAAGCCCATGGTCTTCATGGCGCGCGCCACCGAGCCGACGTTGCCCGCGCGGCTGGTTTCCACCAGCACGAAGCGCAGGCGTCGGAAAAGAGATGTGTCAGTTTCGGTCGGGTTCATTTAAAATAGCGCTATCGCGCGGTGACGAGCAGTTGAAATCGGGCCAGGGTCTTGTCGATCCGGCTCGCGATTTTAACGGTTTCGGCACCGCTTTGCTCTTTGTCATTCTCACTTTGTCATTCACGTTCATCGCGCTTGCTGCGCCGTGGGCGTCAGCATTTTTCACGGAAGCCCTATGCACCCAATGCTCAACACGGCCATCAAGGCCGCCCGCCGCGCTGCAAGCGAAATCAACCGCGCGTCGTTCGACCTCGATCGCATCACGATCAGCGAAAAGAACCACAACGACTTCGTCACGAATATCGACCAGTTGGCGGAACAGGTGATCGTGGAAGCCTTGCTGAAAGCCTACCCGGACCACGCCATCCTGGCCGAGGAAAGCGGCGCCTCCAAGAACCTGAACGACGACAGCGAACACGTCTGGATCATCGATCCGATCGACGGCACCACCAACTTCCTGCACGGCTACCCGAACTTCTGCATCTCGATCGCGCTGCAGCAGCGCGGCGTGATCACCAACGCGCTGGTGTACGACCCGGTGCGCAACGACCTGTTCACCGCCACCAAGGGCGCCGGCGCGTACCTCAACGAAAAGCGTATCCGCGTGCGCAATCCGGACCGCATCAACAAGGCCCTGATCGGTGCCGGCCACGGCGCCGACCCGCGCGCGCTGGCCGAATACCTGAGCATGTATGAAGTCGTCGCCTCGCGCTGCCACGGCGTGCGCTCGAGCGGCTCGGCTGCGCTGGAGCTGGCCAACCTGGCCGCCGGCCGCACCGACGGCTTCTTCGAAAAAGGCCTCAAGATCTGGGACATCGCCGCCGGCTCGCTGCTGGTGACGGAAGCGGGCGGCATCGTCGGCGAATTCAACGGCGAATCCGAGTACCTGAACAAGGGCGACATCATCGCCGCCGGCCCGAAAGTCTTCGCCCAGATGGTCGCCCTGCTGAAACCGTTCGCTTGAAAACGCGCTGGCGGGCTTTCGCGTAGAATAGAGCCCGTGTAAGTCTGGATCTTCCGGCGACACCACGATGAAGGCGGCACTTGCAGCCTTCCAGCCATGGCAATCCATCGGCAAGCGTGGTGCCGCCGTTCTACCCGTCGCTTCCGGCGTGTCATCGGCGCCGCGCCTCCCCGCTTCCACCGGCCTTGTCGTCAACGACAATGCTTGCGCTAAAATTTCCATAGCGAAACATTTTTAAAATATAATGCTACGTGGCCATTTCTGGCTGCGTCTCGGCGTCCCGGCACCAGTACCGGCCGCCCTGCTTGTGTAATCCGATCGGCTGGACTGGCGCTCATGTCATCGACAGAGCGACGGGCCGATCCCTACCAGAAAACTATGTCATTCACTACTCTCGGTCTTACCGACGCCATCGTGCGTGCCGTCACTGAAGCGGGCTATACCAGCCCGACCCCGATCCAGGCCAATGCGATTCCCGCAGTGCTTGGCGGCGGCGACCTGCTGGCAGGCGCCCAGACCGGCACCGGCAAGACCGCCGGCTTCACGCTGCCCATGCTGCACCGCCTGTCGACCGACACGGTGGGCGCGGCGCTGACCAACAAGACCAGCAAGCGTGCGATCCGCGCGCTGGTGCTGGCCCCGACCCGCGAACTGGCGGCCCAGGTCGAGGAAAACATCCGTACCTACGCCAAGTACACGAACCTGAATTCCGCCTGCATCTTCGGCGGCGTCGGCATCCACCCGCAGATCAAGCTGCTGGCCACCGGCGTCGACATCCTGGTGGCAACCCCCGGCCGCCTGCTCGACCACCTCGGCCAGGGCACCGTCAAGCTGGACAAGGTGCAGATCCTGGTGCTGGACGAAGCCGACCGCATGCTCGACATGGGCTTCATCCACGACATCAAGAAAGTCCTGGCCGTGCTGCCGCCGAAGCGCCAGAACCTGCTGTTCTCGGCCACCTTCTCGGACGAGATCAAGGCGCTGGCCGACAAGCTGCTGAACAACCCGGCCCTGATCGAAGTGGCGCGCCGCAACTCGACCGTGGAAGTGATCGCGCAAACGATCCACCCGGTCGACCGCGACAAGAAGCACCCGATGCTGGCCCACCTGATCCAGACCAACGGCTGGAAGCAGGTGCTGGTGTTCACCCGCACCAAGCACGGTGCGAACAAACTGGTCGAGCAGCTCGGCAAGGACGGCATCGGCGCGATGGCGATCCACGGCAACAAGAGCCAGTCGGCGCGCACCAAGGCGCTGGCCGAGTTCAAGGACGGCAGCCTGACCGCCCTGGTGGCCACCGACATCGCGGCGCGCGGCATCGACATCGACCAGCTGCCGCAAGTCGTCAACTACGACCTGCCCAACGTGCCGGAAGACTACGTCCACCGCATCGGCCGCACCGGCCGCGCCGGCGCCACCGGCAAGGCGGTGTCGCTGGTCTGCGTCGACGAGCACCAGATGCTCAAGGACATCGAAAAGCTGATCAAGCAGACCCTGCCGCGTGAAGTGATCCCGGGCTTCGAGCCGGACCTGAACGCCAAGGCCCAGCCGATCCAGCTGCGCAGCGGCGCCCCCGGCCATGGCGGCCGCGGCGGCCGTCCGGGCGGCAACGGTGGCGGCGGTCGTGCCGGCAACGGTGGCGGCAACGGTGGTGGCGGCGCCAAGCCGCGCAGCCCGTCGGGTGCACCGTCGGGCCAGCGCAGCAGCGCCGCGGCCGGTAATGGCGGCGGCAACGGCGGCGGCCGTGGCGGCCAGCCGGGCAACCGCAGTGGCGGCGGCGGTAACGCCGGCGGCGCCGGCGGCGGCCGTTCGCAGAACCGCGGCCCGCGTCCGGCAGCGAGCCGCTCGGGTGGCGGCGACCGCTGATCGGTACAAACAGTCAGATAGTCAGCTTGTCAACGTCGTCCCCGCGCAGGCGGGGATCCATGCTGAGCAACAGAAACCGGACATCGGAAGCGTCAACCTCGCTTCAGATAGACGGGCTTCGGAAACTCAGCATGGATCCCCGCTTTCGCGGGGACGACGTCTTTGGGTTTGCAGCATCGTCCGGTGCCGCATACGGCTCCGATAGTTGTGTCATCAAGTACTTGCACATTATTAAATCTCCGCCTATACTTGACAGATCAAGCACCCATCCACAAGAGGAGTCCCCATGCCCACCGACACCCTCACCACCGAATTCTGCCTGCGCCTCTCGCGCGCCTGGGCCACCCTGTCGCGCCGCCTGGACAGCGCGCTCGGCAGCCACCACGGCATCAGCTTCGCCGACTACCAGCTGCTGCTGCAGCTGCACCGCGCCCCCGGCGCGCGCCTGCGCCGGGTCGACCTGGCGGAAAAGCTGGGGCTGACCGCGTCCGGCGTCACCCGCTCGCTGCTGCCGCTGGAAAAGATCGGCCTGGTCACGCGCCAGAGCGATCCGCGCGACGCCCGCGTCGGCTATGCGCTGATCACGGAAACCGGCAGCGAACTGGTGACGAATGCGACGGTCGTGGTCGACAACGTCAGCCGCAACGCCCTCGGCGGCCCGGCCCGGGCCCAGATCGAAGGCGCCTCGGCCCTGATGGCGCAGCTGGCGGGCATCGCCGAGTAGCCAATGCCGTGGGCTGAAACGGCGCGAATCGTTTAGCATGGCGGGTTGTTCAACCAGAGAAAGCCCGTCATGCCCCGTTTCGCCGCCAACCTGAGCCTCATGTTCAACGAGCTCGGTTTCCTCGACCGTTTTGCCGCGGCGCGCGCGGCCGGCTTCGACGCGGTCGAATTCCTGTTTCCATATGCCTTCGAGCCGGAACAGATCGCCGGCCGCCTGGCGCGCTATGGCCAGGAACTGGTGCTGTTCAATTTCCCGGCCGGCGACTGGGCCGCGGGCGAACGCGGCTTCGCCTGCGACCCGCGCCGCATCGGCGAGTTCCAGGACAGCGTCGAACAGGCGCTCGAGTATGCGCCTGACCTCGGCGTCAAGCGCCTGCACTGCCTGGCCGGCAAGCGCAATCCGAACGTGCCGCCGGAGCGCGCCCACGCCACCCTGGTCGACAACCTGCGCTTTGCCGCCGCCAAGATGGCGCCGCACGGCATCGACGTGCTGATCGAGCCGATCAACGACCGCGACATCCCCGGCTATTTCCTGACCGGCACGACGCAGGCGGCCGAGGTGATCCGCGATGCGGCGGTCGACAATCTGTTCATGCAGTACGACATCTATCACATGCAGCGCATGGAAGGCGACCTGGCGCACACCCTGCGCCGCCACCTGCCGCTGATCCGCCACATCCAGCTGGCCGACGTGCCGGGGCGGCACGAACCGGGCACGGGCGAAATCAATTTCCCCTTCCTGTTCCGGGTGCTGGACGAGATCGGCTACGACGGCTGGGTCGGCTGCGAATACAACCCGCAGGGCGACACCGTCGCAGGCCTGGACTGGCTCGCCGCGGCGCGCCAATCTCCATTGAATTGACAGTGGGCAATATCCCCCAGTAAATCATTTGGAAGAATGGGATCTTTCCGGCGCGGCCTTTTGCCGTCCAGAAAGGACCCATGAACCTCCGCCGCTTCCTCGCCCGTCCCCTTCCCTTCCTGCCGGCCGGGTTTGCCCTGCCCCTGCTCGCTTTGTCGCTGCTCGTCCTTTCTCTGCTGGGCGGCTGCGCCGCGCCCGGCGGCAACGTCAGCCTGGGCGAGGTGCGCGAATTCGCCGACGCCTCGGCGCGCCTGGGCGGCTACGGCGAGTTGTCGCGCCGCTACCGCGACACCTACGAGCGCGAACAGCCCTATCTGTCGCCGGCGGCCGACCGCATCGCCCGCGAAAACGATGCGCGCCGGCGCGCCGTCTACGACGACTTCGTCGGCATCCAGAAGAGCCTGGTGCTCTACATGCAGACCCTCAGCCTGCTCGCCGGCGAAACGCGCTACGACCTGTCGTCCCAGCTCGACGATCTCGGCACCGGCCTGAAGGCGAACGCCGAGTCCGGCCTGCAGCAAAAGCATATCGCGGCCTACACCGGCCTGACGCGACTGCTCACCCGCGTGATCGCGTCCGGCTACCAGAACCGCAGCGTGGCGACCATGGTGCGCGACGGCGACGCCGACGTCCAGGCGCTGCTGGAAGCGATGATCACGCTGACCCGGCTGTACGCCAAGACCAACGACAACGAAAAGAAGACTGTGCTCGGCATTTTCGACGTCGAAATCCCCTTCTCGACCAAGAACCAGGACCGCATGCTGGTGACCCTGGCCAAGGTGCACTACCTGAACAAGTCGACCGAGTACAAACTGGTCGACAAGCGCTACGACCTCGCGCTGCAGGGCTTGACCAAGGTCGCGCTGGGGCACCAGAAGATGCGCGAGAACCTGAACAACCTGTCCGCCGACGAGGTGCGCAAGCTGCTGGGCGGCTACGGCCGCGACCTGCGCGTCATCCGCGACGCCCTGTCCGATTGAACCCTCCCCGCCCTCTTCCGCTGAAGGAATTGCCATGGCAACCGCACCCACCACCCCGTCGCCGGCCGAGGCCCTGGCCACCGCGAAACAGGTCGAGGAACTGGCCGACAAGCTGTCCGCCTGCGCCGACAGCATCCATGCGCGCGTGATGGCCGACATCCGCAGCCACGGCGGCGAGGTCCCGGCATCCGAGCAGGCGGTGGCGCGCGCCCTGCTCGACGCCGAGATCGAACTGCGCCAGCGCGCCGACCGCCTGTATGCGGATGCCGCGGCCTGCATCGTGTCCTCGCTCGGCCAGCCGCAGCATAAACTGATCCAGCTGACGCTGGACGCGGCCGAGAAGATCAAGCAGATCACTCGCATCGGCGACGGCATCACCCTGGTCGCGCGCCTGCTCGGCCTGGCCGCGGCGGCGGCCACCGGCCAGGTGGCGCCGGTGCTGGCGGCCGTCGGCGCGCTCAAGACCCAGCTCGACGTGATCGCCGTCCGCAATCCTCCCGCCGCGCCCGCCGCTCCTGCCGCCGCTCCCACCGCCTCGGCGCCGGCGCGGGAAGGCTGAGCCGCGCTTTCCCCGCCCCCGCCCTCCCCTTGGGCGGCGCCCCGGTGTGCGCTACACTTGTCGCGCCACCGGCATCGACAGGGGGACATCATGACCGACCACGCCCGCGTGCGCGTCCCGCCATGGACACGCTGACCCAGGAGCAGCTTGCCCTGCTGCGCGCGATGCTGGAACGGCGCCTGGAGGCGCTGGTGCGGGTCGAGGAGCCGTCCGCGCGCGAAGGCGGCCTGCCGGTGTCCGACCTCGAATCCTCGCCGCTCGACCGCGCCACTGCGCGCCTGCTCAACGACCTGACGCTGGAAGCGGCCGGCCAGCACATGGCCCAGGTGCAGGTGCTGCGGCGCGCGCTCGCCAGGTTCGGCGAGGGCAGCTACGGATCGTGCGAGGAATGCGGCCAGCCGATCGGCGCCTCGCGCCTGCTGGCGCGCCCGGAAGCGCGCCTGTGCATCGCCTGCCAGACGCGCGCGGAGCGGCGCTGATTCCTAACACATGTGCTGGCCGCCATTGATCGCCAGGTTGGCGCCGGTCATGAAGCCGGCCTCGGCCGAAGCCAGGTAGCCGACCAGCGCCGCCACCTCGTCCGGCTCGCCCAGGCGCCCGACCGGGATCTGCGGCAATATCTTGGCGTTCATGACCTCGCTCGGGACCGCTTCCACCATCTTCGTGCGCAGGTAGCCGGGCGAGACCGTGTTGACGGTGACGTTGTGGCGCGCCATCTCGAGCGCCAGCGCCTTGGTGAAGCCGTGCATGCCGGCCTTGGCGGCAGCGTAGTTGACCTGGCCGAAGGCGCCCTGCTGGCCGTTCACCGACGAGATGTTCACGATGCGGCCCCAGCGCTGCGCCGTCATCGGTTCGATCGCCTGCTTGCTCATGTTGAACACGCTGTCGAGGTCGGCTCGCAGCACGGCATGCCAGTCGTCGAAGCCCATCTTGCGCAGGCTGCGGTCGCGCGTGATGCCGGCATTGTTGACCAGCACGTCCAGCCGCCCCATCTCGGCCAGCAGCTTCTGCATCATCCATTCGCAATCGGCGTAGTCGCCGACGTCGACCTTGTAGGCGGTGAAGCGGAAACCCTCGTCGCGCTGGGCCGACAGCCACGCGTCGGGCATGGTGTTGGTGGGCGAATACGTGGTCGCCACCCGGAAGCCGTCCGCATGCAGGCGGCGGCAGATCGCCGTCCCCAAGCCGCCCATCCCGCCGGTCACCAGAGCTGTTCGCGTGTCTCGCATGGTCGTCATCCTTTTTATCGTGTCAGCCGCGCGAATGCGGGGCATGAAGGACGAGTCTAGGACGGCGGAACGATCAGCCTTTGATCAGGATCAAACAGGTTATAGGATGAGCCCGCTTGCGCAAACGGGCGCTCAGTGAATGATGTCGGGCACCGTCGACGGGTCGAAATCGGCCCAGTCGCCGTCGACGATGTTGCCGTGCGCGCGCTCGATGTGGTGGGCGCCGAGGCCGCGCAGCAGGTCCACCGCCTGCCCTTCGAGCGCCGGATCGTCGAAGGCGACCGCCACCAGCATCCCGGCCGGCCGGTTTTCCACGGGTGCGCGCCCGCCTTCTTCCTTCTCGCCGGCATCCTTCATCTTGGAAAAGCTGAACAGCGAGCCGACGTGGGCGCCGACCAGGCCGCCGACGATGGGGCCCAGCGGCCCGGTCAGCGGCGACGTGGCGGCCCCGGCCACCGCACCGACGGCGGCGCCGGCGCTCGCGCCCTGCACCACGCCTTCCGGCGATTCCTTGGCACCCGGCGAGTGCAGATGGTCGCCGCCGATCGGCGTCATGTCGTGCTGGCCGGGCTGGCTCAGATAAAAACCGCTGATGCGCTCGCTGGCGAAACCGGCGTCGACCAGCACGCGGCGCGCCTGCTCGACTTCCTCCTGAAGCTGGAAATGACCTGCAATGATGGTGGACATGCGTGACTCCTCCGATCGACGTTGGTGCACGCCACGGGCCGGCGCGCGGACATCCGCAGCATGCGCCGCGCGGCTCAGCCTTTCTGTACGCAAACGCACGCAGCCTGCGCCGGCCGCCGGGGCATGCCGAGCCGCCGGCTACTGCCACTGTCCATGGACCGCGCCCCAGGGCTCCGGTTCCTGCACGGGCGGCGCGTCCAGCCATTCGCGCGGATCGACGCGGAAATAGGCCTGGAATTCGGCGTACAGTGCCGGATGGCGCGCCGCCAGCGCGTGCGGCAGCTCGAAGAAGGTTTCGGTGGCCACCGCGAAGAACTCGGCCGGGTTGGTGGCGCCGTACGGGTCGAGCACGTCGCGGTAGCCCCAGGCAGTATCGCGCCGCAACAGCGCGAAGTCGCGCGCCAGGGTTGCCGACCAGCTACGGTAGCGTTCGGCGCTGCCGAGGAAAGGCGCGCCGTTGGTGCTGCCCGATTCGCTGTCGAGCTGGTGCGCGAATTCGTGCAGCACGACATTGTGCGTGCCCTCGGCCGGATTGCCGGCGCGGCGCACGTGTTCCCACGACAGGATCACACGGCCGTCGCCCCAGGATTCGCCCAGCAGGTCCTGGCGCGTGGCGGTGACCACGCCGGCGGCGTCGACCTCGTTGCGCGGCGCCAGGAAGGCGCCCGGGTAGACCAGCACCGCGTGCAGGCCCGGATACACCTTGCTGGGACGGCCCAGCAGCAGCAGGCAGGCCTGGGCCGCGATCGTCACCCGCATCTCTTCGGTGACCTCGAGGCCGCCGCAGCCGACGAAGGTTTTATGGTGCAGGAAATGCTTGACCAGGTGCTGCAGCTCAACGCGCCGCTCCGGCCCCATGCCGCGGTACTGGCCGACGTTGCGCTCGATGATCGCCAGCTGGCCCGGCGCCAGCGGGCGCGCCAGTGCACGCCGCAGGCGCCAGCGCGGGGTCAGCCAGCCGCCCAGCACCAGCACGGCAAGGGCCGCGCAGAAGAACGCGGCGTCCATTACGCGGCGGCGCTGTCGGGCGCCGACGGCGCCGGTCCGAAATACGCGGCCACCTCCTCCGCCCCGCCGATCAGGCGCCCGCCCTCGAACACCTGCGGCCAGGTGGTGCCGCCGGACACCGCGCGCAGCACGCTGGTGTTGATCTTGCTGTCCTGGGAAATATCGGTGAAGGCGATGCCGCGCGCCTTCAGCACCGCCTTGGCGCGTGCGCAGAACGGGCAGCCGGGCTTGGAAAACATCACCACCGGCTCCGGCGCCCGGGCCTCGGGCGCAATGTAGCGCAGCATGGTATCGGCATCGGACACCTCGAACGGGTCGGCTTCGGGATCGTTTTCATCGTAGTCTTCGAGGAAGATCTTGTCGATGATGCCGTCGCGCACCAGCATCGAGTAGCGCAGCGAGCGCTGGCCCAGGCCGACCGCACGCTTGTCGACCAGCAAGCCCATGGCCTCGGTGAATTCGCCGTTGCCATCCGGGATCATATTGATGTGCTCGGCTTCCTGACCGCGCCGCCATTCGTCCATGACGAAGGCATCGTTGACCGAGATGCAGATGACATCGTCGACGCCTTCCCGGCGCATCAGCTGCGCCAGTTCGTTAAAGCGCGGCAAGTGGGCGGTGGAACATGTGGGGGTGTACGCACCCGGCAGGGCGAACACGACCACGGTCTTGCCCTTGAACAGCGCGTCGCTGTCGACGTCGCGCGCCTGGCCGCCGCTGCGGGTCTTGAACGTGACCCGGGGAACAGGTTTGCCTTCCAGTGAAGCAGCATTCGGTAACATGGTTTCTCCTCGATGCGCGGACAGCGTGCCGCGTTCGCATGCATGTAGGAACTATTAGCCTTATTTCAATGATCTCTTTTGCATTGCCCAAATAAAAACGCCACCCGGCACGAAGCGGGGTGGCGTTGTCGCCGGAAAACCGGTGCGGCTTACTTGACGGCAGGCTGGCCCGGCGCCGGGCCGAACAGCGCTGCGACCAGCGGATCGCGCGCCACCGGGCTGCGGTTCACGCGGATGGCGTAGTGGGTGTCGTCGGCCAGGATGTGGAAGTGGCGGCCGGTGCCGGCCATGCTCTGCTCGCGCAGGCCCGGACGTTCCTTGCGCGGCGACGCGCCTTCGCGTTTCGGCTGGCAGATGGCGCCCAGGAAGGTCTTGACGCGGTCCGGGTCCGGCGAAATGCGGTACACGGCCTTGCCCAGATAGGTGGCGGTGCCTTCGATGTAGCGGGCCAGTTCGATCACGCCGGCTTCGCGCAGGTCGCGGATGTACTTGCGGGCGCCCGACGGCGAGAATTTCAGGAACCAGGCGATTTCGTCGGCCAGCATTTCATGGGTTTGCAGTTCACCAATCAGCTTCTGCATGTTCTCGATGCGGCGTTGGGTGGCCGAGGTCGACCGCACGCGCTCGATCGGCGCCAGCGAAATCGGCGCACGTTCGGAGGGTTGCGGCGGGACACGTTCGATCAGCGCGGAATTGCTGGTAGTGTGCACTGCGTTGAGATCGCCTTGCACCGCATTGTGGTGAGTCGCTGCATGCATATTGGTTTGCTCCGTATAAAAAGACAGTGTTCTGGTGAGGCTGCGGGCCCGTCGCTTGCTGTATGACCTACTGTCAACACGACGGTTCCGCTTAACTGATGACAAGATTGCCTGTGTCACCATCCTTGGTCTGTGCGCCATCCAACATTGCCGGAACTTTCCAAAACTCTAAGAAACGCTGAGCTGAGCGAAAAACCTCAGCCGGCATGCATAATCGCTACGCATGAAGTTGATTCCAAAAAACAACAAAAGCAGATTCGCATCACATATTTTGTGATCGCTCAAAAAAATATTCGAATCAGAAGAAGATGACCAGTTGATGACAGGTCGAACGAGAGGGCGCTTTCATAGGCATGTAGTGAACTGACAAGCGCGCCGAGATTCGTCGATAAATACAGCTAAATATCGCGATCTCGTAACATTCGGAAACACTGAATGAGTGGTTTGTTACGAATTACGTTGTAAAATTTCCACACTCGACGTTTCTAGGTGCGCTACCGCACCGACCCTAATCCGGAACGACTTGTAAGCTTGACATCAACATCACTGCAAGACATGCGATGTCAGTATTTTTACAACCTAAGGGAGTTACCTGTGAATAACATGAAGAAGATCGCTCTGGCTGCCGCCATCCTCTGCTCGGCCGGTTCCGCACTGGCACAAGAAGTCGTCATCAACCCGTCCTGGTACATTGCACCGACCGTCGTCGGTATCAAGCCGGACGGCGACTTCGGCGTCGATGACAAGGACTGGGGCGGCGGGTTGAAATTCGGCAAGCCTGTGCACCCACTGTGGGACATCCAGATCGGTGCCACCCACGCACGTGCAGAACAAGGCCCTAACGACTACCGCCAGACCCTGGTCGGTATCGATGCCCTGCTGATGCTGTCGCGTCAGAACTTCCGTCCGTTCCTGCTGCTGGGCGTTGGCGGCGAGCGTGATCACATGAACACCCCACTGCGCAAGAACTCGGGCTGGTCGCCATACGCGACTGCAGGCCTGGGCTTCCAGGTCGGCTTCAACGACCGTTGGGCCCTGCAGGCCGACGTGCGCGCCGTGAAGAGCAACCTGCGTGACGATGACCAGTACGGCTTCTCGAAAGCCCTGACCAAGTACGCTTCGGTCAGCCTGATCTACGCATTCAACCCGCCGCCACAGGCAGCTCCGGTGATGGCACCGACCCCGATGGTCGAAACCCCGCCGCCGGCACAGGAACAGGTCGCTCCGCCGCCACCGCCACCACCACCGGCACGTTTCGAGAAGGTCACCCTGTCGTCGACCGAACTGTTCGGCTTTGACAAGGCAACCCTGTCGATGCCGCAGCCGAAGCTGGACGAAATCGCAGCCGCCCTGCAAGCCGACCCGTCGATCACCGACGTCGACATCAACGGCTACACCGACCGCCTGGGCTCGACCAAGTACAACCAGAAGCTGTCGGAGCGCCGCGCCAACGCCGTGCGTGAATACCTGGTCGGCAAAGGCATCGACGGCAACCGCCTGAAAGCCTACGGCAAGGGTGAATCGAACCCGGTCGTGACCGATTGCAACCAGAAGAAAAAAGCTGACCTGATCGAATGCCTGGCGCCAAACCGCCGCGTGGAAGTCGAGCAGATCACCATCGAACGCCGCGTGCAGTAATCCGCATGAAGCGATGGCGCCGTCCGCGGCGCCTTTCGACTGGGCACAGGCCCGTGAACGCGCCTTCGGGCGCGTTCTTTTTTTTGGAGGTAGGCAATGGAAGTAAAAAAATGGTTTCCGTATTCCCGCAAGCTCATCGACGTGATGCGTTGCGCCGTCACGGAATGGATGGCCCACCGGGCTGCCAGCAAGGGCGCCGCCCTGGCCTTCTATTCCCTGTTCTCGCTGGCGCCGATCCTGGTGCTGGTGATCGCCGTCGCCGGCTTTTTTTACGGCCGCGAAGCTGCCCAGGGCCAGTTGCTCGATGAATTGCGCCGTCTGGTCGGCCCGCAGGGGGCGACCACCATCCAGGCGATCCTGGCCGGCGCACAAAACAAGGACAGCGGACTGTTCGCGACCATCGTCGCCTCGGTGCTGCTGGTGGTCGGCGCAACCAGCGCCTTTTCCGAATTGAAGGACAGCCTGGACGAAATCTGGGAAACGCCGGCGCCCAAGGATGCCAGCTGGTGGGACACGATCCGCACCCGCCTGTTGTCCTTCGGCCTGATCCTGACGCTCGGCCTGCTGCTGATGACCTCGCTCGTGGTGTCGGCGGCCCTGACCGTCGTCGAAAAATATCTCGGCGGGATCTGGCATTCGACCACCGTCGTGCTCGGGTGGGTGGCGTGGGCCTTCGGCTTCCTGGTGATCGCCACGATGTTCGGCGCCATCTACAAGCTGCTGCCGCGCGTGAAGCTGTCCTGGCACGACGTCACCATCGGCGCGCTCGGCACCGCCATCATGTTCATGATCGGCAAGTTCGGCATCGGCCTGTACATCGGCAACAGCGGCACCACCAACAGCTTCGGCGCGGCCGGCTCGCTGATCGCCCTGCTGCTGTGGGTATATTACTCGGCGCAGATCTTCTTCCTGGGCGCCGAATTCGCGCGCCAGTATGCGCTGCAGATGGGCAGCCTGCGCAAGAAGGACGTGCCGGGCGCCAAAGGCAACAACGGCAACGCCGACGCCCGGGTGTCGCCGGCACGTTGAGCATGCCAGCTTGCGTTCCTCGGCCTGGAACGCAAGCTATTCGCCGAGCAGCTCGGCGATGACTTCCATCCCCTCCACGCGCTCGGCCACGACCTTGATCACGACCACCACCGGCACGCCGAGCAGCAGGCCCCACATGCCCCACAGCCAGCCCCAGAACAGCAGGCTGACGAATACGGCGGCGGGATTCATCTTGGCGATCTTGCCGGTCATCCAGGTAGTGACGACCATGCCGACCAGGGTGGCCAGGGCCAGAGAAGC
>Ga0308164_10003554_pt1 | contig 13943 bp, 13 predicted proteins | sample PhyTR2_FD_201031 | JGI IMG/M metagenome (GOLD analysis project Ga0308164, IMG submission 201031) | Phyllosphere microbial communities from UC Gill Tract Community Farm, Albany, California, United States - DLSLT.R2 | ecosystem: Host-associated > Plants > Phyllosphere > Unclassified | place: USA... | reverse complement strand
CCTGGAACGAGCGCGCCAAGAGCGATTCGGGCACCTACGCCGCCGAATACATCCGCAACTTCCTGCAGGACGAAGCCATCCCCGGCATCGAGACCGAATACCGCTACGTGCAGAACCTGGTGCCCGGTATCACGCAGGCCGAGATGAACGCCTACGCGCGCAGCACGATCCCGCAAGACTCGGGCAAGCTGGTGCTGTACACGGGCGTGGCCAAATCCGATACGCCCACCGGCCCGCAACTGCTGGCAGCAGTGGCCGACGCCGCGCGCCAGCCGGTCGCGCCGTACGATGAAAAACTGCTGGCAGCGCGCCTGATGGAACGCCCCGCGCAACCCGGTACCATCACGCACGAAGAGCACGACAAGGCGCTGGGCCTGACGCGCCTCACCCTGTCCAACGGCGTGAAAGTGATCCTGAAACCCACCGATTTCCTGAACGACCAGGTGGTGCTGAGCGCAGCGCGCCCCGGCGGGCAAAGCCTTTTCCCCGACCAGGACATCCTGAATGCGCGCTTTTCCAACGCGATCGTGGCCAGCATGGGCTTGAAGGATTTCACGCCGCTCGACATGCGCAAGATCCTGGCCGGCAAGGCGGCCGGTGTGACCGTGGGCCTGGGCAGCTACACCGACGTCATCGCTGGCGCCTCGGGCGCGACCGACATCGAAACGATGCTGCAACTGTTGTGGCTGAAGTTCGCCGGCGTGCGCCGCGACGAAGACCTGTTCCACGCATATATCGACAAGCAGGCCGAGATCGCGCGCAACGCCAGCGGCCAGCCGGGCCGGCGCTTCGGCGACGCCGTCGTGTCGGCGCTGTTCGGCAACCATCCGCGTGCGCCACGCTCGCTCGAGGCCGACGAGTACGCCAAGATCGACCTCGATCGCAGCATCGCCATCTTCCGCCAGCGCTTCTCGAGCGCCAAGGACATGACGTTCATCCTGGTCGGCAGCTTCGACGACAAGGCGATCCGCCCGCTGTTGACGAGCTATCTGGGCACGCTGCCAACGCCTGCGGTGCCGGTGGCGTTTCGCGACGTGGGCCTGCGTCCGGTGACCGGCGTGGTCAAGCGCGAGGTGCGCAGCGGTACTGAACCGAAGAGCACGATCTCGATCAACTTCACGGGTCCGGCCGAGTTTTCCGAAGCCGAGCAGCTGCGCCTGTCGGCGCTGATCGAAGTGACCAATCTGCGCATCATCGAGGTGCTGCGCGAAAAGATGGCGATGATCTACGGCGGCGGCGCCAGCGGCGCGCTCAGCAAGATCCCGTACGGGAACTACTCGATCGGCATCAACCTGCCAACCGGGCCGGAAAACGTCGACAAGGTCGTGGCCGCGACGTTCGCCGAAATCAAGCGTCTGCAAGAGAACGGGCCTGACTCTGCCGAGCTGGAGAAAGTCAAATCCGGCTGGATCCAGAACCACCGCCGCTCGCTGCGCGAGAATGGCTACTGGGTAGCGAACCTGCAATCGAGCCTGACCGAAGGCACCGATCCGGCCTCGATCCTGAAGGTCGAGCAGCAGGTCAGCGCGCTGACGGCCCAGGACGTGCAGGCAGCGGCGCGGCGTTACTTCGACACGAAGAATTACGTACAGGTGGTGCTCAACCCGGAGCTGGCAACCAAGGCCGCGAACGTGGCCAAGGCGCCGGCCGCGGGCAAGCAGGACGTGCCGGCCACGCCCGGCACCTGACGCCCGCCCGCCCCACCGGTCGGGTGGCGGCGGGCTTCGTCTATACTGTACCTGCCTGCTACGCGGCAGCAGGCCTCAGCCCACGTACAGATCAACGCCGGCGCCCGGCACCACCGGCGCTCTACTGGTGAAAGACCATGCGCATTTCCGATAACCCGGTTCACCTGGCCGGCAAGCCCCTCACCCACGCTTGCCATGCCTGCGCTTTTTTTCATACAGATGAAGAAAAGTACCGCGTGCTGCTGCCATTCATCCTGGAAGGCGTCGAACGCGGCGATCTGGCTACCCACATCGTCAACCCGGCGCAGCGCGCCGCGCACCTGGCCCGGCTGGCGCAAGCGGGCGTGGACACGGATGCTGCCCAGGCGCAGGGACAGCTTGCCGTGTACACCTGGGACGAGACCTACCTGCAGGATGGCAGGTTCGACCAGCAGCGCATGATCGCCACGCTGCTGGCGCTGATTGCGCCGGCCAATGCACCACCCGGAAAAATTTCGCGCAATATCGCCGACATGGCCTGGTCGCCCGGCGCCCGCCCCGAGGGCTACGAGATCGTCGAATACGAGGCGCGCCTGAACCAGGTACTTCCCGACTACCACCATCCGATCGTGTGCACCTACGACCTGACGCATTTCAGCGCCGACGTCGTGATCGATATCCTGCGCACCCACCCGATGGTCATCATCGGCGGCATCCTGCAAGAAAATCCGTTCTTCGTCCCGCCGGCGGAGATGCTCAAAGAACTCGACGCGCGTCGCCTGGCAGGCGCCACGCCGGCCAGCGCTGCGCGGTAGACAGGCGCACCGGCATGCATTCACCCGACGAGTACCGCGCCGAGATCGACCGCCTGCGCAAGACCACGCGCGACCTGGTGGCCATGACCACCCTGCCAACCGTCTGGGGCGACCTGCCGCCGGAAGGCGTCATCGACAGCCTGGCCGGCGTTATGTTCAGCACACTCGACCTGGACCTGGTCGCTATCCACCTGCCGGGCAAGGGTGAGATCGAGCCACTGGAAATCATTCGCCTGCGGGGCGACGACACGGGCAGCATGCTGTCCGCCGCACGCGCGGCGCTCGACGCCGCCATGCAACCGGCCGATCTGCATGGCATGCGTCCCGCCACGCTGCACGACGACGCGCCGCTGCAGTTCGGCAGCGCCCGCTTCGGCATCGGCATCGGCATCGGCATCGGCAGCGAGATTGGCGTCGTGCTCATCGGCGCGCGGCGCACCGGCTTTCCGTCCGAGCACGAGCGCCTGCTGCTGGGCGTGGCTGCGAACCAGGCCGCCGCGATCCTGCAGCGCCGCCTGGCCGAACGCGCGCTGGCGCGCAGCGAGTCGCGCTTCCAGGACCTGGCCGATGCCGCGCCGGCCATGCTGTGGGTCACCGAGCCCGATGGCAAGCTCTCGTTCCTGTCACGCGCCTGGCACGAATTCACGGCCCAGGACAAGGGAACGAGCCTGGCGTTCGGCTGGACGGCCGCGGTGCATCCCGATGAGCGCGACGCGGCGCTGCACGCGGTCATCGATGCCAATGCGCGCCGCGTGCCATTCAGCATGGAGCATCGGCTGCGGCATGTCGTCGATGGGTATCGCTGGGTAATCGCGGCCGGACAGCCGCGCTTTGCGGCGAACGGCGACTTCCTGGGGTTTGTCGGTAACGTGCTAGACATCAGCGACCGCAAGCGAACCGAACAGGCTCTGCACGAGACACGCGACACGCTCGTGACGATGTTCGACGCCCTGCCGGTGGGCGTGGCCGTGGCCGGCCAGGACGGCAAGCTGCTGCTGTCAAACCAGGCCATGCACCGCTACCTGCCTACCGGCGTGCTGCCGTCGCTGGACGAGGAGCGCTATATGCGCTGGACCGCGTTCGATGCCGACGGCAAGCCCCTCGATCGGCATGATTTCGCGGGTGCGCGCGCGTCACGTGGCGAGCGCGTCGTGCCGGGCATCGAAGCGCGTTACCTGGGCGACGATGGCGTCGAGATCTGGACGCAGGTGGCCGCTGTGCCGCTCAAGGGGCGCGACGATGTCATGCGCGGCCACGTGGCGATCGTCACCGACATCGATGCCTTCAAACGCACCGAGGCCGCCCTGCGCCTGGCTGAGGCCAGGCAGCGCGACCTGTTCGACGAAGTGGCCAGGGCGAACCGCAACCTGAGCGAATTTTTGGCCGTGCTGGCGCACGAATTGCGCAATCCGCTGGCGCCGCTGTTGACGGGCCTGGAACTGATGCGTATTGGTGCCAGCGGTGCCGGTGATGCCAACGCCGCCGCCAACGTCCGGGGGATGATGGAGCGCCAGGTGCGGCAGCTGGCGCACCTGATCGACGACCTGCTCGACATCGCACGCGTCACCAATGGCAAGGTAGAGATCCGAAAAACCCGCGTCGACCTCAACGCGATCGTGGCCGACGCGGTCGAGACCAGCCTGCCGCTGATCGAACAGAAGCAGCACGCACTCGACCTGCAACTGCACGCTGCACCGCTGCCGGTCCAGGCCGATGCCACCCGCATCGCGCAGGTGGTCGGCAACCTGTTGACCAATGCGGCCAAGTACACGCCCCCGGGCGGCGCGATTTCGCTGCACGTGACCCAGGATGGCGCCGACGCCGTCATGACCGTGACCGACAACGGCGTCGGCATTCCGGCCACGTCGCTGGAATCGGTGTTCGAGATGTTCAGCCAGGTGGGCAGCAACCGGCAGCACGCGCAGGGCGGCCTGGGCATCGGCCTGTCGCTGGTACGCCAGCTGATTGGCCTGCATGACGGCGCGGTCAGCGCTTACAGCGATGGCATCGGCAAGGGCAGCACGTTCGTGGTCAGGCTCGCGCTGGACGGAACGCCGGCGGCGGCACCGCTTGAGGAGGTGACCATGCAGCCCACGCCGGCTGCGCCGGGACTGCGCATTCTCGTCACGGACGACAATGTCGATGCGGCGGTGACGCTGTCGATGCTGCTCGAGATGGAAGGCCACGACGTCACGCTTGCCCATGACGGCCAGCAGGCACTGCAAGTGGCGGCGCTATGCCTGCCGGACGTGGCGTTTCTGGATATCGGCCTGCCGGACATGTCGGGCCACGAGGTGGCACGCCGCCTGCGCCAGATCGCCGGGCTCGAGCGCTGCGTCATTGTCGCCGTGTCCGGCTGGGGCGCGCAGGACGATCTGGCGCGCTCGAGCGCCGCCGGCTTTGACGCGCACTTCACCAAGCCGGTGGCCTCGAGTCGCGTACTCGATTACCTGGCGGTGGTGGCTGCCAGCATGCGCTCGACGTAACGCGCAATCAGGTCGATCTCGAGATTGACGCGCGAGCCGGCCGCCAGGTGGCGCAGCGTGGTGACCTCGATCGTGTGCGGAATCAGATTGATCGAGAAGCGGCACACTTTCTGGCCGCCCTCGTCCAGGTCGTGCACCCGGTTGACGGTCAGCGACACGCCATTGACGACGATCGACCCTTTATAGGCCAGGAACTTGCCCAGCTCGTGCGGCGCATCGATGATCAGTTCGCGCGATTCGCCGACCGGCTCGAAGCTGTGCACGACGCCCAGGCCGTCGACGTGGCCCGACACCAGGTGCCCGCCCAGGCGCTCGGCCAGCGTCAGGGCTTTCTCGAGGTTGACTTCACCGGGCGCGTCCAGGCCCACGGTCTTGTTCAGGCTTTCGCGCGAGACGTCGACCGTGAACCCGGTGGCGCTCTTTTCGGTGACGGTCATGCAGGCGCCGTTGATGGCGATCGAGTCGCCCAGGCCCACGTCGGCCAGCGGCAACGGGCCGGCATCGATGGCAAGACGCACGCCGGCGTCCAGGCCGCCGGCCAGCGGCGCGACGGAAGTGATGGTGCCGACAGCGGCGACGATTCCAGTAAACATACGACGTTATTCCTTGTTGGGGGTAGCAGAGGATGGGGAAGCGGCTTCGGCAAAGCGGGCCAGGATGCGCAGGTCGTCGCCCACGCGCGTGACGTCGTGGAAGCGCAGCTGGCGCCGCTCGGTCAGTTGCGTGAGCGGCGGCAGGTCGAACATGCCCTGCCCCGGGCCGATCAGGCTGGGCGCCAGATAGACCAGCAGTTCGTCGACGCAGCCTTCGCGCACGAGCGATGCATTGAGTTTGCTGCCCGCTTCGACATGGACTTCATTGACTTCGCGCCGGCCCAGTTCGCGCATCAGCGCCGGCAGGTCGACCTTGCCGTGCGCGTTCGGCAGGTACAGCACCTCGTGGCCGGCGGCGCGCAGGGCGGCGGCTTTCTCGTCGCCCGGCTGCTCGAGCGCCGCGACGAGCCAGCACGGTTCGCCCTGCAGGATGTGCGCATTGGGATCGATCTCGAGGCGGCTGTCGACGATCACGCGGCGCGGCTGCATGGGCGTGGCAAGCCCGCGCACGGTGAGCTGCGGGTTGTCGGCCTTGACGGTGCCGATGCCGGTGACGATCGCACTGGCGCGCGCGCGCCAGGCATGACCATCGGCGCGCGCATCGGGGCCGGTGATCCACTGGCTTTCGCCGCCGACCAGCGCCGTGGCGCCGTCCAGGCTGGCCGCCACTTTGAGGCGCACCCACGGCAGGCCGCGCACCATGCGCGAAAAGAACCCGATATTCAATTCCTGCGCCTCGCGCGCCATGATCCCGGAACGCACCGCGATGCCTGCCGCTTCCAGCTGCGCCAGCCCGCGCCCGGCAACGAGCGGATTGGGGTCGACCATCGCCGCCACCACGCGGCCCAGGCCAGCAGCAATCAGCGCCTCCGAGCAAGGCGGCGTGCGGCCGTGGTGGCTGCACGGTTCGAGCGTGACGTAGGCAGTGGCGCCACGCACATCGTTGCCGCGTGCGGCGGCGTCGCGCAGTGCCTGGATTTCGGCATGCGCCTGGCCGGCGGGCTGGGTGTGGCCGGCGCCGATGACAACGTCGTTCTTGACGATCACGCAGCCGATGCGCGGATTGGGCGCCGTGATGAACATGCCGCGCGCAGCCCAGGCCAGCGCCGCGGCCATGCCTTCGGTGTCGTTGAGAATGGGTTGGCTGTCGTGGGTCACGGGGTCTTTCATCGATGCGCTTGGTGCCATGCGCTGGTTTTCAGGCGTATTTCGGGCTTGCTTCAGGGCGGTGCGGCGGCGCCGTCGCAGCCGGCATCGCGGGCCGGGTTGCACAGGCGCGGGCGGCCAAGCATATTGATTTTAATACGGCGCACCTGACCGCCGTGGAACAGTGACAGCGTGCCCGGCCGCGCTGCGGCGCTGCTGGCCGTGCTGCAACTGCGCCCCGCGCCATTGTAGGCGATGTATTGCGGGGCTGCAGCGCTGGCAAAGGAATAGCCCACCTGCACCCCTTGCGCCAGCGTGGCGCGCACGGCCAGGATGTCGTCGCCCGCGCCCGCCTGGCGATCGTTGTCGCGGTCGACGTAGACGGTCCAGCCGCGCGACCAGTCGATGCCGGCAGCGTCGTTGGCCGTGAGGATGACCGGCTCGTTGCGGGCAATCGCCTGCGAACGGGCCAGCTGGATCGCACTGTACAAGTCGCTGGCTGCCGCGCGCAGTTCCTGGCCCTGCACGATCCGGTGCAGGCCGGGCGCCGCCAGCGCCGCCGTGATGGCCACCATGCCCAGTACCACGGCCAGTTCGGCCAGCGACACGCCGCGGCAGCGGGCGCGCCGGGTGGATCGTGGCATCGGCGGGTTAACAGCCGGCTCTGTCATGGCCAGCAGCGCGGCGATGCGCCGCTGGCGCCCTGTGCACCGGTACTATCCAGCGTCAGCGTGCCGCATTCCCGATCGGAAAATGCAGCGTTGACGTTGGCCGTGCCGGGCCGCGCGCGCAGAAGAATGCAGGCGGCAATGGGCTGGCCCGGACAGGCGTCGCCGTCAAGCTCATAGGCGCTGGCAGCAGCGCTGTTGCCGAGCCAGGTGCGGAACTGGCGCGTGTCGGCAGTGCTGGCGGCGCTGGTGGCGATGGAGAACGCGATATAGGTGTGATGCTGGGCGCGGTACTGCTCCTGACGCTGCATCAGGTCGAGCAGCGCCAGTTGGGCCTCGACCCGGCGCGCCTTGACGATCTGGTGCGCATACGACGGATACGCGACCGATGTCAGGATGCCGACGATCGCCAGCACGGCCAGCAGTTCGATCAATGTGAAACCCTTGCGATGTCGTGTCATGCGTTTTGCTCCTGTTTGCTTCTGTTTTGCGCTAATGGCTCATTCTGCTGCAGCGGCAACCAGTGCGGACCAGTTGCCGATCTCGCGCCAGCCGACGCGCCGCCCGCGCGATCCATCGGGTGGTTTGCGGTAATAGCCCTGCAGCGCGACCTGGGCGCCGGGCATGCTGCCGGCGCCGTGCGCGACGATGCGATACAGCTGTCCTTCGCTGGAGGCTGGCATCAGCTCGATCAGGTAGCGCGGCAACGCGAGCGGCAAGCCGCCCTCGCCCGTCGGCAGCGTCGCGCCGGTGAACGTGCCGAAGGCGATGGCTGGCCCGTCATCGACGGCCAGCCGGGCCAGTTGCCGGTTGGGATCGGCGTCGTGCGCGCACAGGCCGTTGTACGGCCGGGCACCCAGACATTCACCGATGAACGCATCCACACTGCCGCCCAGGATCGCGTTGGCGCGCGCCGAGCCCGGCGCCGCGCCGCCGTCGATATCGTGTTCGGCATCGGTTAAAGCGGCCTCTGCCATGTGCATGGCCAGCACGCGATCGCGTTCGTACGCTGCGCCACGGGTGCTTTGCAACGCGCCGCGCGCCGAGGCGATGCCGGTCATCAGCACCGCCAGCATCAGCACGAGCGCGGTGATGAGCGCAATGCCCGCCTGGCGTCGGGGCATGGGAAAGTGTCGGTTGCCCATGCGCGGCTCAAGGTGCGGCCAACGGCGGAGAGATGGGTGGCGCAGCGCGCGGTCCAGTGGGTGGTGACGCGGGTGGTGACGCGGGTGGCGCTGTGGGCGGTGCAGCAGGCGGCGCGGCCGAAGGTAAAACGGACAGCGCAATGGGCAACGCAATGACCGCGCCATACACCTTGCGCAGGCGCGCATCGCTGTCGCCGTCAAGATCGGCCGCCGCCAGCCGGACACCCGGATCGGCAGCGGCCAGTGCACCGTCGTACCCCGGCCCGAACAGCCAGTGCACGAGGTTCGCGCTGTTTTCAGCAGCCTGGCGCGGCCCATGCAGCAGCAGGCCGACACGCACGCTCGCGACCCGCTTCCAGTGGCTGCGCGTGCGCAGATCGGCATCACGCTCATCTGGAGTCGACCCGGCCAGCACCAGCGCCGCATCCAGCGCCCGGATCGCACTGGCGTTCACGTAACGGTTGGGCGCACCATCGCCATCGGTGTCGAGACCGTAGAGCACCTGGAAGCTGTCGACATGCCCCGCCACGGCATCGGACGACCAGTTGCCGGCACCGCGGTATTTGCAGCGCAATTCGGCGTCGCCCTGCGCATTGCGCGCGACATAGAAGATGCTCCACCCTTCCTGATCGCGATGCACCGGAAAGCCGGCGCAATCGAGCGTGCCGCCATCGCCATCCGGTGGCGCACCGGTGCCGGCAAAGCGCAGCGCCAGCACGTCGCTGCCGTTGACGGCAAGCGGTAGCGGGGCATCGATGCCGGCCCCGGCATAGGTCAGCGAGGCCGCATCCAGGCCGGCAACGGCAGCCGGGGCTGCCGGGTCAAGCGCCGGATGCGCCGCCCAATCGACGTGCCCCGCCAGGCGCACGGCGCGCGCCAGTGCGTCCAGCGCGTAGCGGCCGGCGTCGTCCATCTCGGCCGCGTCGAGCAGCGCCGCGTGCGCCCGCGTGGCGCCGATCAGCAGCGAGCCTGCTGCCAGCAGCACGGCCAGGCCGAGCACCATCGCCACCATGAATTCGGCGATGGTAAAACCCGGCTGGTGCGGGCACGGGCACGGGTGCCGGTCGTGCGTCATCGCGCCACCATCAGCACGAATGCCGGCGCGTCGTCATTGCCGTGCCAGCCGATCTTGATCGCCACCGCCGCCTGCGCGCCGCCGCTGCACGCCCACCGGTAGCGGTGGCTGCCGGCATCCCATGGCGCCGCATCGCGGCACACGGCAATGCGCCCGCCGGGAAAGCGGCCGTGCACGAGCAGGCGCGTCTCATCGAGGTCGAACGCCGCCAGTGCCAGCGGATCGCAGGCGGCGGTGCCAAAGCATGTGGGGGCGGCGGCAGGCGGGCCGTCGGCAACGGCGTCGTAGTCGAGCGCAAGATAGGGATTGCCCGCATCGGGCAGGCGCGCCACGGGCCGATTCGCCGTGATGCGCGCCGCGAGCGAACCCGCCAGCTGGGCCGCCTCGGCCGTCAACGCCGCCTGCTGGCGCGTACGATCGGCCGTCAGTTGCGCCGCGCCCGCGCCGACGACACCGATGGCGAGCACGAACAGTGCCACCAGCACTTCAATGAGCGTGAAACCGTGGTGTGAATGATTGCGCACGCAAGCCTCCCGATAACGAGCTACGACGTTATCAGGCCGGCTTTACACGCCCGTGCGGCGGCGCAAGCGTAGGCCGCGCCGTTCGGGGAACCTCGGGAAGGGATTAGTTGTCGAGTTTGTGCTGATGCCCGACTTCGGCCAGCGCTGCCTGGAACGAATCCAGGTCTTCGAAATTCTTGTAGACGGACGCGAAGCGGATATACGCGATCTTGTCGAGGCCCTTGAGCTCTTGCATCACGAGCTCGCCCACATGGCCGGTGTCGACTTCACGCAGGCCGCTGGTGAGCAGCTTTTCTTCAATCGAGGCAACGGCCTTGTCGATGGCTTCGGCTGCCACCGGTCGCTTGCGCAGTGCCAGCATCAGACTGCCGCGCAGCTTCGATGACGCAAATTCGGTGCGGCTGCCGTTTTTCTTGACGATGATCGGCATCGACAGTTCGATGCGCTCATACGTGGTAAAGCGCTTGTCGCACTTGCCGCAGCGGCGCCGGCGCCGGATGGCGTCCCCCTCCTCCGATACGCGGGTATCGAGGACTTGTGTATCTTCATGCTGACAAAAGGGACATTTCATGGCGCCGGGGCTGCAAGACTACGTGGGACGACTACCGGGCCGGCGAACCGGCCCGCGAAGGCAGATCAGCAAATCAGGCAGCGTAGACCGGGTACTTGCTGGTCAGCTTCTTGACTTCGCCCTTGACGCGCTCGATGGTCGCGGCGTCGTGCGGGTTGTCCAGCACGTCGGCGATCAGGTTGCCCACGGTGACGGCGTCTTCTTCGACAAAGCCACGCGTCGTGAAGGCCGGGCTGCCCAGGCGGATGCCCGACGTGACGAACGGCTTTTGCGGGTCGTTCGGGATGCCGTTCTTGTTGCAGGTCATGTGCGCCTGGCCCAGGATGGCTTCGGCTTCCTTGCCGGTCAGGTTCTTGGCGCGCAGGTCGACCAGCATCACGTGCGATTCGGTGCGACCCGACACGATGCGCAGGCCACGCGCGGTCAGCGTGTCGGCCAGTGCCTTGGCGTTCTTGACGACCTGCTGCTGGTAGGTCTTGAACTCCGGCGTCAGCGCTTCTTTGAACGCAACGGCCTTGCCGGCGATCACGTGCATCAGCGGGCCGCCCTGGATACCAGGGAAGATGGCCGAGTTGATGATCTTCTCGTGCTCGGCCTTCATCAGGATGATGCCGCCGCGCGGGCCGCGCAGCGACTTGTGCGTGGTCGAGGTGACGAAGTCGGCGAACGGCACCGGGTTCGGGTACTCGCCTGCAGCGATCAGGCCGGCGTAGTGGGCCATGTCGACCATGAAGTAGGCGCCGACTGCCTTGGCGACCTTGGCGATGCGCTCGAAATCGATCTTCAGCGAGAATGCCGACGCGCCGGCGATGATCATCTTCGGCTTGTGCTCGTGCGCCTGGCGCTCGAGCGCCTCGTAGTCGATGTCTTCTTCAGCGGTCAGGCCGTACGAGACGACGTTGAACCACTTGCCCGACATGTTCAACGGCATGCCGTGGGTCAGGTGACCGCCTTCGGCCAGCGACATGCCCATGATCGTGTCGCCTGGTTTCAACACGGCAAAGAACACGCCCTGGTTCGCCTGCGAGCCCGAGTTCGGCTGCACGTTGGCGGCTTCGGCGCCAAACAATTGCTTCAGGCGGTCGATCGCCAGTTGCTCGACGACGTCGACGTATTCGCAGCCGCCGTAGTAGCGCTTGCCCGGATAACCTTCGGCGTACTTGTTGGTCAGTTGCGAACCTTGCGCTTCCATGACGGCTGGCGAGGTGTAGTTTTCGGACGCGATCAGTTCGATGTGGTCTTGCTGACGAACGTTTTCCTTCTGAATGGCATTCCACAGATCCGGATCGACATTGGCCAGCGTATGGTCTTTAGCAAACATGTAAAACTCCAATCGGTAGTAATCCAGGCAACGAGCGGCGCTGTGTGCGGGTGCGGGAGCCAATAGGGCGCGGGCAGCCGCGATCGAACGCGTACCGGTTGATGGCTGCCCAGGCGAACGGCGTATGGCGTCTCACGTTCCCCGGTGGGTGCCCACCTTTGCCGCGCCGCGCACCATTCGGTGGCGCTGGTGCGGTGTTTCGCCAGTTACGTGAGACGTAAAGTCCGCAAATTGTACTGAACTCCCCATTGAAGGGCAAGGAAAGCGGGGAATGGGCCGCCCGCCACGCGCCGGTAGTCATTTCGGCTACAATTTTGCGCTGCTGCTTCTACTACTGCTTCTACTACTGCTTCTACTACTGCTTCTACTACCGCTTCTGCCCGCCTACCACTCACGCATCGCTTCCTTCAAGGATTCATCATGATCGTCCTCATCACCGGCGCATCGGCCGGCTTCGGCGCCGAAATGGCGCGCACCTTCGTTTCGAACGGCCACCGCGTGATCCTGGCAGCCCGCCGCACCGACCGTATCGCCGATCTGGCCGCCGAACTGGGCAACGCTGCCCTGCCGGTGACGCTGGACGTCACCAGCCGCACGTCGATCGAGGCGGCGCTGGCCGGCCTGCCGGCCGACTGGAAACAGATCGATGTGCTGATCAACAATGCCGGCCTGGCCCTCAACACGGTGCCGGCGCACGAAGTACCACTGGACGACTGGGACACCATGATCGCCACCAATTGCAAGGGCCTGGTGACGATGACCCGCCTGGTACTGCCCGACATGGTCGCGCGCGGCAGCGGACTGGTGATCAATATCGGCTCGACCGCCGGCCACTATCCTTACCCGGGCGGTAATGTGTACGGCGCCACCAAGGCGTTTGTCGAACAGTTCACGCTCAATCTGCGCGCCGATCTCGTCGGCACGGGCGTGCGCGCCACCAATCTGGCGCCAGGCCTGTCCGGCGGCACGGAATTCTCGAACGTACGCTTCAAGGGCGACGATTCGGCCGCCGCCAAGGTGTATGAAGGCACGACGCCACTGAGCGCGAAAGACATTGCCGACACCGCCTACTGGATCGCGACGCTGCCGCCGCACGTGAATGTGAACAGCATCGAACTGATGCCGACCTGCCAGGGCTTCTCGCCGTTCACGATCAAGCGCGCCTGACGTCGCGCTGGCCTGCGCGGGCCAACCGCGCAGGCATCGAACAGGCTTCAAGCAGGCAACCAGAAACGCGCTCGCCATTTGTGAGAAAATGTTACAGTGATTGGTCTTTTTGCTACGTATCAAGTCTACTACCGCCCAAAAGCACGGTTTCGTGCGAGGGCTACGTACGTAATTTCCGCGCTAATGTTCTTTAACGGACATGTCGAGAAGGAAACTCGCGTAGAATATTTCTCATTTTCATGTATCGGCAGTAACAATGTCTTCAGTGTTTAACTGGCCAGTCAGGGTGTATTACGAAGATACCGACGCCGGCGGCATTGTTTTCTATGCCAACTACCTGAAATTCTTTGAACGTGCCCGTACCGAATGGCTACGCGCACTTGGTGTGCAACAGCAAGCCCTGCTCGATGCAGACAACACCGCCTTTGTTGTCAAGACCGTGACGCTCGACTACCATGCGGCGGCCCGTCTCGACGACGAGCTGACGATACAGACCAGTGTCGCCAAACTGGGCCGCGCATCGGTTCAGTTCCTGCAGCAGGCCTGGTGCGGTGACACCCTGCTCAATACGGCCAGCGTGACCGTGTGTTGTGTCGATATTGCCACAATGCGCCCGCGCCCCTTGCCCGACCACGTGGCTGCTAAAATGCGTGCCGCCTGAATCCATCCCTAGATAATTCGCCCATGACCGTCACCCCAGACCTTTCATTCGTCGCCCTGATCGGCAATGCCCACGTGCTGGTGCAATTGATTATGGCCTTGCTG
>Ga0308164_10003551_pt1 | contig 13956 bp, 12 predicted proteins | sample PhyTR2_FD_201031 | JGI IMG/M metagenome (GOLD analysis project Ga0308164, IMG submission 201031) | Phyllosphere microbial communities from UC Gill Tract Community Farm, Albany, California, United States - DLSLT.R2 | ecosystem: Host-associated > Plants > Phyllosphere > Unclassified | place: USA... | reverse complement strand
TCTCCCACTGCCGCCCGAGCCAATTTGCGATTAGCTGGCCGAATGCCGGCCCAAGGCTCATTCGGCTCATGCAACGGGACACGACCGCTGCTCATCGGCGCGCAAGTGGTAGCCGGGGCCATCGATCTGCCGACTTTACGCCGTCTAGTCGCAGCGGCTTTCAGCAAGCCTCGGACGAGCTGAACATGCCAGAGCCACTTAATCGGAGGCAGGCGGTAGGACTTGGGGCTGTCGTGGTGGCTGGCTGGGCAGTCGGGCAGGTGCTGCGTCGCACGGCTCCAATCGGTCGGGATGTTGGGCCGACCGCCGACCTGATCCTGACCAGTGGAAATTCACCCGAGCAAGGTCCAGCCGATGCGACGCTCCGGCTTGCCGTCTTCACCGATTACCGCTGCCCCGCCTGCCGTCATGCCTTCCACGCTTTGGAAGAGGCGGTGGAACGCGATAGCAAGGTTAGGGTCATCTATAAGGACTGGCCGATCTTCGGTCCACCGTCCGAACGTGCTGCGAGCATCGCGCTCGCCTGTGCCGAACAGGAGATCTATCCGGCCATTCATCGGCAACTGATGACCGACAGTCGTATAATCGACGACGACATGCTGCGAGACGCCGTTACCGGTGCTGGAGGGGACTGGCAGCGCGCGACGAGGTGGCTTGCTTTACATGCAGAAGTCGTCGCCGCGCGCTTGCGTGCAAACGGCCAAGAGGCCTATTCGATCGGTCTGACCGGCACCCCGGGCTATCTTGCCGGACGTATGCTGGCGATGGGAGCGATCGAGACAAGTGACTTTAAACGGCTGTTTGCGCGGGCGCGAGCGGACGGCTGATGATCCGGGAGGATGCAAACATGATCGAACGCCCTGTCGGAAAAAACACGTAAGTCGTCACAGGCAGGATCGGCGATCGCGTCTTGAGACGATCAAGAGGCTGTCGTCGGAGGATATCCTTCTGTCGTGCACGAGTCAGTGACGACAGGTCGACCTTCTCAGATACGCTCCTGACCCAAGTATTTTTGTCTGACGTTTTGCGTGACGTAGATCCTTCTGCAACGAAAAGGTTCGCCCGGATTTATGACGCCGCGTCTGCAACATGCCCGCCTAACGGACGTTAATGGTCGTGTTGAAAGTGCACGGTGAACCAGGGAATGGCGCATGGAAGTGAACACCGAGGGCGAGGACACGGGCTCAGAACGACGTGAAATACACTTCCTTGCGGCCCTATTGGACGAGTTGATGCGAAAGATGCTCGCAGCCGGCGCTCTGACGCAAGCCGACTTAAACGAGATAGAATCAGCCGCAGCTAAGCGGGTCGGTGGGCAGCCGCGTGCTTGGTAGTTTCCGGCTTCTCCCAACACGGCAGTGATGATCTTTGCAAACTGTAACGAGGTATTCCCGATCAGCTTTGTGATCGAGCGAAAGTCTGCGCCAGCAGGTAGCTTAGATGGCGTAAAACACCTGTTTGTCACACACGCGTAACGGGAACCGGGTTTTCCGTACATTCAACTGCTGAACGACCGGAACCGGTGGTTAGGCGACAGGCAGCTTTCGGCAGCGGAATGGTTGAAAGCTGCCTTTGAACCGGTGTTACAGCCGTTCGGTTTTGACCCGTTAGAGCCAGCCCACACGTTTGAATCGGATATAAAGTGCGGTGCAGACTACCGTGATGACGCCTAGCACGACGAAATAGCCGTATTCCGTCTTTAGTTCTGGCATGTGCTCGAAGTTCATGCCGTAAATCCCTGCGATCGCAGTTGGCACGGCGAGGATCGCGGCCCAAGCGGCAAGCTGGCGGGCGATCGCGCCGGTGCGTTGCTGCTCTAATAGATTACTGAACTCGAACACAGACGTCAGCACCTGAAGCAAGCCTTCGACCATCGTCTGCACCCGGCGGACATGGTCGAGCACGTCGCTGAAATAAGGTTTCGTATTCGCGTCAATACACGGAAGGTCGAGGCGAACAAGCTTGCCGGCGACCTCTGCCATTGGACCCAACACCCGCTGGAACCTCGCCAGATGGCGGCGAAGGGTGAAAATCCGGGAGATTTCGTCGCGACCGAGAAAGGCGTCGATGATGCGCTGTTCCATCGCTAGCACTGTCTCCTCGATCTGCTCGACGATCGGCAGATAGCCGTCGACAATATAGTCGAGGATTGCGTGCAGCACGTAGTCGACGCCGTGGATTAAAAGGGTCGGAGCAGCTTCAAGCTGGTCACGCAGGGCCTTATGAGACCGAGCTGATCCGTGACGGACGCTGATGATGTGGCTGTGGCCGACGAAGATTGCCGTTTCGCCATAGTCGATCGTATCGCCTTCGAGATGCGCGGTGCGCGCCACTACGAACAACTGGTCGCCATAGACATCGATCTTGGGCAACTGGTTTGCGTTGACGGCATCCTCGACCGCGAGCGGGTGCAGGTCATACTGCTCCTTCAGCGTTCTCATTTCGTCATCGGTCGGGTCGCAGATGCCGATCCAGACAAACTCGGATTTGTCGGTCGGACAATCGACTTTTTCGTCGATCGTCACCGCACGGACACGCTTGCCATGGCGATAGAGATAGGCGGCAACGACCGTCATGCAGGCCTCGGATTACATTGTGAAATTATGGGATGGTCTGGTCACGTCAGGCGGGCGTGAACGATCTCGATCTGCTCCCCGATTGCCTTAGGTGCGCGGATCGTTCCTGGCGCGGTGGCATCACCGTCTGCTTGCGAACGCGATCCTCTGTCACCTCGGCAGTGAAGCCGTCGAGCGTGCCCCTGCACGAAATGGCCGGATGAAGGACGTGCGTGCGTGCCTTGTCCCGTTCGATCGCGCGCTCTAGCGTCTCGCTCCGACGTTTCACCCGCTTGACCGGAACAGGCGGCCTTTTCTTCTTTTTCTCAATATGGCTCATGGCCGGCGCGCAAACTCTTGATCCATAGCCCTCCAAAGTATAGCGGGCGCGTGTCGAAACACCAAGGCCGCGCGCCGGGTGCCTATTACCCGGCATCGAACGGGAAGAGCCTGCGCAGTGATCCGTTGTTTCGTTGCCTTGGCGTTGCTCATCGTCGCGGAACCAGCGCTGGCCCAGGACGAGCGGCCAACCGGCTATCCTCGTTCGGCCAACGAGCGGTCCGGTCGTCCCGCCGCGCTATCGGCCGTCTACACCGCCGACGTCAGAAGCAACGTAAGTGGCGGCGTGGCGCGCGGCACGCGCTATCTCGACAACCTCGACCTTCAGGTCGCGATCGACGCCGACCGCCTCGTCGGCTGGGATGGCGCTCGTTTGTTCCTCTATGGCATCTACGACAACGGTGTCTCGATCTCGCGTCTTGTGGGGGATATCCAGACGATCTCGAACATCGAGACGAGGGTGGGCGCGGCGCGCCTGTTCGAGGCGTGGATCGAGCAGGACGTCGGCCAAAGCGCTTCGATCAAGGCCGGTATCTATAATCTTAATTCCGAGTTCGACACGACGCAGAGCGGCGGTCTCTTCCTGATCTCCTCGCACGGTATCGGATCAGACATCGCACAGACCGGCCGCAACGGTCCGTCGATCTTCCCGATTACCTCGCTCGCCGTGCGAGGCGAGCTGAAGCTGGGTGAGAACTGGTTGGCGCACGTCGCCGTCCTCGATGGGGTGCCGGGCGATCCCGCGCACCCCAAACGCACGGCGATCAAACTGTCCGAGCGGGACGGTGCGCTCGTTATCGGGGAAGTGAATTACCTCAAGGGCGGAACCAAAGCGGCGATCGGTGCCTGGAGCTATACGGCACGCTTCGGTCTGCTGCTGCCGTCGGCTGCACCCGCACGCGGCAACAAGGGCGCCTATGTCTTTGCCGAACATCGCCTGGTGGGTACGCGCGCAGATGATGCGGCGGGCCTCGCAGGCTGGCTGCGGTTCGGGATCGCCGACCCACGCTACAATCCGATCGCCAGCTATCTGGGCGGGGGGCTGGTCTATACCGGCCTGACCCCCGGACGTAGTGCCGATCAGGTCGGCATCTCGTTCGCGTCCGCGAATTTCGGCGACCGTTACAGACAGAGTCAGGCCCTTGCCGGCGCTACGACCGACAAGCGTGAAGTCGTTGTCGAAGCGGTCTACAACGCCATAGTCACGCCCTGGCTAAGCGTTCAGCCTGATCTGCAATATGTGGTAAATCCGGGAGGCGATGCAGAGCTAGCCGATGCTTTGGTTATTGGCCTGCGGGTTAAAATTGGCCGTTGATGGTATTGATGGAAACTGTGTCACAACCGGTCGGTTGTGACACCATGTTGAGCAGATACAGGAGAGCGCGCGGTTCTGATTCGACGCAGCCAGTGAAGGATGCCTGTCGCAAACAACAACGTCGGCATGAAGCCCACCAAGACCGCAAGAATCCGCGTTCCCATTCCTCCGATCGTGCCGTCGTGCAGCGTGCGTATCCAGCTTACCAGGAAGGTCCCGGTGCCGGCGTGCCGAACATCATGCACTGCCAGCACTCGACCCGAAGGCTGGTCGATGAAGACGTAGCTGCCGGGGAAGCGCTGGTGGGGATCGCCGAGCACCTGAACCCGCACCCTGATTGGCATATCACGAACGCTGGGTACATCCACGAAGACAATCCGGCCGTCTGGTAATGCCCGTTGCGCTATCATAAACGCGCGATCGATCGTGATCCGGCCCGCACCACCATCTACCGACTTCGGCGCGGGTATTGCCGCAGGTCCAAACAGGGCTTGCGTGACGGTGGGCAGAGCCAGCAGGACGCCCGTCGCGACAAGCGCGAACAGTAGCGCCATGCTCCACAGACCCGACAGCTTGTGGAGGTCTCGCAGGCGACGGATCGGCGCGGCGTCGCGCTTGAAGGCAAGCGCCTTCTGCCAGCTTCCGCGCGGCCACCAGGCCACTACGCCGCTGACTAGCAGCAGCAGCATCGCCACGCCGGACCAACCCACCACCTGACCGCCGATATCCCCGGCGAGGAGAGCCATATGAAGCTGGTAAAGCCAGCTCATAAGGTCGCCGCCCCACGTTTCGGCACGAACAATGCGCGTGCCATCGGCCGAGAACCAGACCATCATCCGGTCGCCGTGATGACCTGGTGCCGGATAATAGCGCGCTGGGATGGCTCCGCCCTCGCCCGTTACTTCGAGCGTCCACTTGCTGCCCGCGTCGTGCCAGCGGCCCCGCCCGGTCGTCAGCGCCCGATCCCAGACGCGCGCGTTCAGATCGGGCGCACGATCGTCGCGCCCGGACTGGATCGCAGGATGAAGCGCCGTATCGATGCCGGTGTAGAAGACCAGCGCCGACCCGGTGAGGCCCAGCAGCACGAACAGCAGCCCCAGGCTCAACCCCAGCCAGAGATGGACGCGGCGCACGAAGATACGCGCGCGTGACGCTGCCGATCGGTGATGCTCGGCCACGCTCAGAACCGCGTCGCCAACGCGACCTCGAACGATCGCGGTGCGCCGATATAGACATTGGTGGTCGGGTAGCCGGAATACTCGCCGTAGAAAGCGTCCGTCAGGTTGCGGCCCCGCAGCGTCACGGTCGCCTGTGGAGCGACCGGGAAAGACAGGCTGGCATCCAGCACGGTATGGCCGGCAACCCGGATGGTGTTTGCGGTATCCGTATAGAAGCCGCTGGCGTGGCGCAGGAACCCGCCCAGCGTTACCTTGTCGGCGACCGTGTAGAGCACTGAGGCATTGACCGACCTTGAGGGGACGTTAATCGGGCGGTTGCCGCTCCGGTCGATCCGAACGCCTCCCACCAGTTCGGACAGCTCGTCATATTGGGCGTCGGTATAGGAGACGCCGCCCGACAGGCGCAGCGCCTTTACCGGGGAGACGACGCCGGACAGCTCGACACCCTGCGAGGATTGCCGTCCACCCTGTACGGCCAAGGACGGATTGGTCGGATCACGGGTCAGGATATCACGCTGTTCAATCCGGTAGGCCGCACCCGTGATGCTCGCCCGCCCGCCCCATGCGCTCGCCTTGAACCCGGCCTCATAGGCGCGGCCTTTGGTCAACCGGAACCTGCTGTTTGCGATCGAGGCGAGCAGGATCGAGGATACCGGCGATACCGCGGTCGTATATTGCGCATAGAGCGTCACCCCCGGTGTCACGTCCCATGTCGTGCCTGCCCGCCAGGATACGGGGTTGAAGGTCGGACTGTTGCGATCGACCGCGCCGCCCACATTCTGGATCGTTGTTCGGTCCAGCTCCATGTGATCCCAGCGCACCCCGCCGACGAGCAGCCACTTGGGGGTCAGGTTCAGCGCGTCCTCCGCGAACACCGAGGTCTGTTTGAGCTTGGAATCGAAAGTGACGTTGCCGGCAGTGAAGATCGCTGGCCCCACGGGCAGGGATACGATCGCCGGATTGCGCACGTCCACCGCCGGCAGGGCCGAGACAGGCGCCGTCTGACGCAAGCTGACGAAATCAGTGTCGTTGTGTTCGACGCCCAGGCTGAAACGGTTGCGCAGGCCTGCGACGGCGCTGTCGTTGCCGATCACCCCCCGCGCGTTCCAGAACTGGTGATCGTGCCGGAAATCCTGATAGGTCTGGCGGAAGCTGCCGTTCGGAAACGCCGTGGTAGGCGCAACGAAGGCCTGGCTGTCCGCCAGCAGGAAATCGCGCTTCGCGGTATAGCCGGTCAGGTCAAGCGCGAACGTCCACCCGCTGCCGATCGACCAGTCGAGCCGTGAGCGCACCGTCGTCTCGTCAGCACCGGAATAGGCCCCCTGCAGATTGTAGTTGCGGCGTCGCAGCGCGCGATCGGCGACCAGGCCGTTCGCGCTAGTCACCGCGTCGGTCGGACGCAGGGCGTATTGGCCGGGGATCAGCGGCAGTCCCTGATAGGTCGCGTCGTAGCGGTCCTCGAAATGATCGACCGCGACCAGCAGCGACAGGTGGTCGCTCGGCTTCCATAGCGCGCTCGCGGTCAGACCGGCCGAGAAGGTGTCGTTATTGTCGATGTCGTAGAGGCTGTCCGACCGCTGGTAACTGGCGTCGGCGCGCACCGCGATCGTCGACGACACCGGCAGGTTGACCCCGCCGGCCGCGAACACCGTGTCGAAACTGCCGACCGACAGGAGCGTGTCGAGATGGCGTTCGCCCAGGACCGGTTTGCGCGTAACCTTGTTGATGACACCGGCCAATGCGCCTTCGCCATAGAGGACGGACGCCGGTCCCTTCAGCACTTCGATCCGGTCGTAGTGCCAGTTGTTGCTGTCACGCTGCACGACGGTCGAAGCGGACACCCGCACCCCGTCCTGAAGGATCGAGACGGTGTTGCCGGCGAAGCCGCGCATCGAGACGACGGCCGGGTTGCCGGGCACGTTGCCGGCAACGGCGCCCACCACGTCGTTGAACGTCTCGCGCGCGGTACGCAGCCCGCGCACCTGTAGATCGTCCTGCGTCAGCACCTCGATACTCGCCGGCGTCTCGCGGATCGTCAGACCGAGACGGCTGCCGGCTCGGGCCTGGTCGTTCAGCTTGAGCGGATCGCGCTGGCCGGTGACGACGATCGTCGCATCGGTTCGCTCGTCAGCAGTGTCGCGGGTCTGTGCGCTGGCCGGGACGGCCAGCAGCAGGCACGGCGTAGCAACGCCGGCCAGCAAATACGTTCGGATCATGGGATTACCTTCGACCGGCCCGGTGCATGACATGCACCAGGCCGCAATTCATGAAAGCGCCGCGTGCAGCGGCACAGAATGACAGGTCAGAGGTAGTCCGGAGGACCGCGCAAGGGTGGCCGCAGGAACGCCGGCCGGGAGGGGGCTGGCGGAACGGTCGCCGTCAGACCGATGGCCAGGACGAAGGCGATCAGCGCAACGAGCTGGATCGGATCGACCGGACTCAGAACGGCCGCTGACAGCCCGGCGAAAGCACAAGGCATCTCTGCCTTGCCATGGTCCTTCGATTTGCCGTGATCGGGCATGTCGCCGTGCATCCCCGGCATGTCCGTCGTCATGGTCGCAGGGACAACGCCCGAGCAGATAGTAATGGCGAAACGGCCGTGATCGCTGTCGATCATGTAGCCAGTCGGAACAAGCAGTTTCAGCAGCAGCGTCGCCGCGCAGATCAACACGGCAAGATGGCGTTGCGCCAGTAGATGTCGGATGGCCTGCACGGAAGCCGACTACCCGTGCGAGCGGCCGGTGTCACTTAGACATTCCGCCTAGGCTCACGGTAGTGTCACAATCGATCGGTTGTGACACTACCGCAAGCCCCACGCATTTTTACGCCACGAGAAGTGTCAGAACCTCGGTTCGAAATGTCCGCTTTCAGAAGCAACCAATTTTCTCGCTATGACCGGCTTTGGGCGGAAGCGAACAGGCAGCTTTCCCCACTGATAATCTTTGGCGAGAAAGGCGACGGGCGTGATCGATCACACCCGTCGTTGCCGTCAACCGGGTGAGGCGGCAGACCCAGCCAGTAGCCCACCGTCAATGTTTACCTCCGTTCCGGTGATGTAGGTGGCTTCATCCGAGGCCAGCATCACCGCAATCGCTGCGACTTCATCGGGCATCCCGAATCGCTTGAGCGGCGTATCCGCGACAAGCGCCTGCATTTTGGCGTCCCGATCGGGACCGTTACCCAGCATCGGTTCCCAGATGGACGTAAGTATGGCCGCCGGGTGGACAGAGTTGCAGCGTATCTTCCAACCTTGTTGTGCACAGTAGAGCGCGACCGTTTTGCTATGGTTGCGGATCGCCGCCTTGGACGAAGCATAAGCTGCAGCGCCGGGGATACCGACCAGCCCCGAGCGGGAGGATATGTTGATGATCGAACCGGTCCCCGCGGCCTTCATCGCACCGATCGCGTAGCGACAACCGAGGAATGTTCCGTCGAGATTGACCCGGTGAACCTCGCGCCAGTTCGCTAAGCTAGCGTGTTCTGGATCGTGCGGTGCCATGCCCCCTTCGAACCCCGTCACGCCGGCATTGTTGACGACCACGTCGGCTACGGGGATAATACTGGCTAACCGCAACCAGTCAGCTTCCTCGCGCACATCGAGCGGTTCGAACCGACACCCAATTTCAGCCGCCGTTGCTGTTCCTGACGCGTTGTCGATGTCGGTGACGATGACGACAGCACCTTCGTCATGGAAGTGGGCTGCGATTGCGCGGCCGATGCCACGCGCAGCGCCGGTGATGACACACGTTTTGCTCTTCAACTTTAGCATGATGTTCTCGGAAATAGAGTCCGGTCAGCGGATTAACTCCGCTGGCGTATGCCTTGCCGCTTTAGCGGTGACGCTGGATCACTACAAAAGGCTCCCAAGAATTTGGTGGTGCTATGTCAATTATCGGCCGACTGCAATTCTCAGAACTCGATCGATGATCGGGAAGGTCCAAAAGTGGTGAAAAGCGGAACGGCCGCTTGTGAGAAGGCGGATCCCGATAGCCGACATTGGGGGACTGCTGTTCTCGCCAAAAATGGCTGCTCAAGCGAGAACGTTTGACACGTCTCAGAACTCGTCCTCGCCAGTGACGTGAGAACGCCAGTATCAATTACCATGGACATTCAGGGCCGTGACGACCCCCGACATAGCCTGCGCTGGAGCGATCATGTCGTCCTCGCATATTCCTTCTCCTGCCATGATGGAGCGTGCCGGGCCCTGAACGGTGGGCTTTGCCTGGCCTCTGCCATTGAACGAAGGGACGGAAGACCCTTTCAGGAACGCGACGAAAGCGCGCAACGCCGCTGATTGATGACGGCGGCTCGGGAAATAGAGGAAGACCGGTTCCATCGGGGAAGACCATAAAGGAAGCACACGCTCTAGCTTGCCCGCGCCGATGGGGCTGGACACGTACGCCGCCGGCGCGTTGACGATCCCGAGCCCTCTGACGGTGAGATCAATTTGAGACGCGAGATCGTGGACTATCGTTGGTCCAGGCGGGGCGATCTGCACGACCTCATCGGCCGACTGTAGGTTCCACGGCAGGACAACGCCAGTGATCTGACTGCGGCACATTACCGCGCGATGGTCGAGCAGATCGCTTGGAAGACGCGGTTTCGATCGATCGCGAAGATACTCGGGCGACGCGACGAGAACCGCTTCCGACCGGGGTGCGACCTGAACGGCGACCATGTCCTTCTCGATGCAATTCCCATAGCGCAGCCCAGCATCATAGCCCTGCTTGACGATGTCGATCAGCCGCGCCTCGACCGCGATCTCGAGTTCGACGTCGGGATAGGTGTTCTGGAAGTCCACCAACGTACCAGCGATCAGCAGATCGAAGGGCGCGCGCGGCATCGTGAGGCGCAAGGGACCCGCAGGCCGTCCCGCGCGGCCCGATGCTTCCTCTGCGGCCTGACGCAGTTGCGACAGCGCGGGTGCGGCGGCGAGCAGATAGTCGTTGCCGACGTCCGTCAGACTCAGGCTGCGGGTTGATCGGCGAAACAGCGACGTACCGAGCCGTTCCTCGAGGCTACCGATCGATTGGCTGACCGCGGAGGGCGAAATGCCGAGACGTCGCGCCGCCTCGGAAAAGCTGCCGGCTTCCGCTGCCGCCACGAACACGGCCACGCCGTCGACGATGTCCTTCTGCCGCATCCCGCACCTGTAAGTTTCGCTTGAAGCCTTATCCGCGATTATCAGGATAATGAAGTGAAAGCGATTCCCGTATGATGCGGCATGACCTTAATCCCGAACATCGCCGCCACCCCGCTCCAATCCCCAGCTTCCGCTGATGAGCCGCCATTTAGTCGGCGCTCCATTCTCGCAGGAATGGGCGCGGCCTCCATGTTGAGCGCCGTTTCGGTTTCGGGCACCGCGTGGGGCTTGCCGGCCCCAAGGCCGGTGCTGGCGTCGCGGACGTTCCGTACGCCCCGTCATACGACGCACTATCTCGAGTCCGGGCCGACGAACGGACCGTTGATGATGTTTCTCCACGGATGGCCAGAGCTCAGCCTGATCTGGCGCGCCCAGATGGAGGCGTTCGCTGCAGAAGGCTGGCACTGCGTGGCGCCCGACATGCGCGGATATGGCGGATCGTCTGCGCCCGCTGCCAACCACGCCTACACCCTGGAAGCGATCGTAGCGGACATGGCGGAGCTGCATGACCATATTGGCGGCAAGTCCGCGGTCTGGGTCGGTCACGACTGGGGCAGCGTCGTCGCCGGCGAGCTGGTCGCCCATCAGCCCGACCGTAGCCGCGGCGTGGTGTTGATTTCAGTACCCTATTTCCCCACCACCAACGCTCTGCCGACCCTCGCCCCGCTGGTCGATCGGACGATCTATCCGGCCGACACATACCCCGACGGCCAGTGGGACTATTATCGCTACTACACGAAGCATTTCGATTCCGCCGTGGCCGACCTGGATGCGGACAAGGCGGCCTCGCTGGCATCAATCTACAGGCGGGGCGATCCCACCAGCACCGGCAAGCCGGCGCCGAATGCCATGGTCACGCAAAAGGGCGGACGGTTCGGGAGTGCGCACCGTGCCCCGCCGACCAAGCCCGATCCTGCACTCTGGCCGACAGCCGATTTCGACACGCTCGTGAAGACGTATGAGGCAAAGGGCTTCCGCGCGCCCTGTGCGTGGTACATGAACGACGCTGCGAACGTGGCCTATGCACGCCGGTCACCCAATGCGGGTCGCATCTCGAAACCGGTGCTGTTCGTCAACGGCGATTGGGACGCGATCAATACCATCCATGGCAACCGCTCGGGCGACCCGATGCGCGCCGCATGCGCCGACCTTAGCGTGACAAGTCTGAAAGGCGCGCACTGGCTCCCGGTCGAGCGTAAGATCGAACTTGCCCAGGCAATCCGTACCTGGCTTCAAGACAAGAAGCTCTGATGTCGGTAGGCAGCCGCGGTTCGCGGACAGGGATCGTTCCAGCGAGACTTGGACCGGCGCTGCTGACCACGTTTCCAAAGACGAACCCCTTGGTGGGATAGTTGCCTCGGCGATCGTGCCGAGCGTCGTCCGGGGCACCCCTTTTCCAAAACCTGTTCCCGATGGCTCTCTCCTGGAGCGGCCTGTTGGAGACAGAAGAGCGGGAGGGATAGCGCTTAAGGGATGGCCGTTATCGGGAGCTTGGATCGACAGCGTAAACGTCTGCAAGCGGGCGTAGCGGAATGTCCGGCATGGAAAGGAGAGCCGACAGGCGGCTTTTGAGCCACGCTAAACCATAGCTGCCCTAACCGCGACGCTTGACCACGCTCGTCATCGCAGGTCGCGGGCGTCGAGTGAGGTTGACTGCATCCTGAAGCCTTATGCCGCTAAGCAGGTCGAAGCCTTCCATATACCAACCTAAAGCAATAGGATCAGCTTCGGTGTACGCGCCATTCTCCTTGTCGGTATGGCCGATGAACAGATACGACGGCTTTGATGAAACTTCGATGTTGAACGAAACTTCTACTACCAGCTTTGCCATATCGCGGCGCTTCAAGAGAAGACGCAGACGGTCGCCGTGTTCCCGGACAATTGCATCAGCGCGGCGGATTACATCCTCCTGATCCGGCCTTGTGGCGAGAATAGCATCCGCATACCGCGCATGACGATATCACGTTTGTCAGGCGAGTCCGGGAAAGCAGCGGTTACGCCGACATAAACATGGCGCTGCCACCAGTCGCAGCCTTCATTTGTGAATTTGACTGAACCCGGTTCCAGCAACGGCGTGAACAGCACGTATAGCGCTGGGAATGCTCCAAGGCTGAACCCTTTGCTGTTAAGTAGCCAAGCGATCCGGCGTCCGTAAGCAACCGCCTCCTCCTGGCCTTCCAGATAGGGCGCCGAATTATAGCGTTCTCCGGCAAAGAGCCTGATGTCAGTGATCAGGGACGGGCGGCCATCTTTTGTCATGCCTCGAGACTAGCGTCAGCTTTCGGGCAGCGCCATTGACGCGATGAACGGCAACATCTGGGCGTGAACGGAACGGCCGGAATCGGTGGAAAGCGGTCCGGCGGCTATTAGGAAGGCAAATAGCGTTAGCGGAAGTCGCACGACGCTGCTGCGTTTCCCGAAAGGATTCTATTTTGAGAATCGAAGCTGGCAGGGGCCGCGTCGCGAAAGGAGGCCCTTTCGCAAGGTGTAAATCCGTTTGTCAGTTTTTCGCTGGTGTGGGGAAGGGCGTGAAACAGGTGCTGAATGACCAAAACGGATTTGTAGGATCGAACTTGCAACCTGGATGACTTTCTACGGCAAGCCTCGCCATCTCCACAGCAAAGGCCATACCAGGCTGGTCTTTACCTCCACATTGCGCCCAGCTTCCGCTGCCCTGTACCGCATTTTCAGACGCGCCAAAGCGGACGATCCAGCCGTGACATATTGGCGGAGGTGGTGGTGACGGCAGATCGGATTTTGGCGGGTCCCAGGGTACATACGGCCTCGGTGTCAGGATCTTTCCTTCCAAGCTCGTTAGATGCCTCCACGCCGCGGCGGGCAGCTTTACCGGTTCGCTTTCGCCGGCCCGCCCCACAACCCGGACGGTCACTGTCCCATCCGATAGATGCTCTACTTCAACACCAGGAATCGGGAGCATCATGTATGGGTCTTCAAACAGTGACCGGCGAACGATCCTTTTCGCTTCGAGCATGTCAGCCAACGGCTTGAAGCCAGCTTCAGTAAAAAGGCGCTGCTCGAATTTCGCTTGGTTGGCTTGCCCGCGTTCAAAATCTGCTCGTTGTTGGCCAGATCCTTTTGGGGGATAGCTATGCTCTCCTCTTACCGCGGCAGATGCAAAGGCGAGAAGAACAGCCAAAAGTTTCATGTCGAGATGATATCGAGATGCGCTGTCCTAGCAAGCGTCATAATTATTACCGTTGCAAAAGGGGCCCCTTTTGCAACGCGACCCGTAACAATTTCGATTTTTAAATAGGATCAGGTTTCGGAAATGTCCGGCTTTGGTGGAAAGCGGTCATACCTTCATGGATTTTGCCGTAGTTGCCACCGCTGCGAGCAAATGCTCAAATTCCTCGATTTCAACAGGTGAGACGCCAAACTTCGTCAATAAGGAAGATGTGGTTCGTA
>Ga0308164_10003550_pt1 | contig 13961 bp, 17 predicted proteins | sample PhyTR2_FD_201031 | JGI IMG/M metagenome (GOLD analysis project Ga0308164, IMG submission 201031) | Phyllosphere microbial communities from UC Gill Tract Community Farm, Albany, California, United States - DLSLT.R2 | ecosystem: Host-associated > Plants > Phyllosphere > Unclassified | place: USA... | reverse complement strand
CGCGCCCAGCCCGTGCGGTCCCATCCCGCCAGCGCGATCCCCGTCATCCAGCGCGCCTTCTGCCGCATCGCCGTGTCGAGCGTCGACGGGAAGAATGCGCGGACGGTGATCTGACCGCCGATTCCGTCGCCGATCCACGCAAGACGACCGCGACCGCCAAGCTCGGCGATTCTGAGCCCGAGTTCATAGTCTTCGGTCAGGCTGGTGGCGTCGAACGGATCGCCGCCGCGCGCATGCGCCACGGTTTCGAGCACCGCGGTCGAGATTGCGCACCCGGTCCCTGCGAGCGGCATCGCCGCCCCGACCGCGGTGCGGACAACGAGCTGCTTCATGTGCGCCTCGTCAAATTGCGTGCTATCTCAACTACTAAAATTTGAGCAAGATCCTGTAGCAGATGCACCAATGTGAAACCGGCGCGCGAGGTGGACTTAGAGCCCAACATCGGGAACAAGCTGCCACGGGGTAACTTTTCAGCGGTGTTCTTGATCAAATGCCTAAAGGCTATCGGTGCGTCATCCTTGCAATTGTCGGATGCCTGACACTCGCCGCGTCACCATTAAGGAACGACACCCGAGGTGAACATGCTGAGCGTCAAAGCGCTATAGCCGATACCTTGCGCGAGCTTAACTTGACGCTGAAGGACGCGAACAAGACGGGCGAAGACGTTAGGCCGTGTGCCAAGGGTGAGGACAACCGTAGCTCCGATCTTTGCGCGCAGTGGAAGGCCGCGGACGCCGCTGCCGATGGCGTTGACTGGAGCAGGCGAAGCTTTTGGATGGGCGTTGCCGGGCTATGCGTAGGATCACTTACCCTTGGCGCTGCTGGCGCTGCTGCCTACTTTGCTTACCGCGCTGCGGAAGAAACCCGGCGCGGGGCTGACGCGGCCGAGAACTCTCTTCAGCATGCGCGGGCAGCCAATGACCTTCAAATCCGCCCCTACCTCAAAACCCACCATGCATCGCTGCGGCATGTGTTCGAAGACGTATGGCAAGCTAGATGCAAAATTACTAACTCCGGCCCAATTCCAGCACTAGAAGCCCAAGGCTTTATAACCGTGATATTGGTCGATATCGCGAACGTACGACAATCCGCTATCCATTACGGGCCTCCCATTATATTCGATAATATCCCTGCGAATTCCTTCAAACAGAGTTTTATGTATATCGGCATCGATATACCACCAGAAGATGCGCTCGCTATCGAGAAGGGTCGGAAGGTTTTGCTTTGTAGGGCTAGTATATCTTACAAACCTTTGCCCCATTTGCCGGAAGAAAAGTTGGAATTGCAGATGTCGCTCACCGGAGCAGCATGGGATTCCGACAAAAAAAGATTTCGATCACTTCCCGATTGGAGCGTCGTTGACGGCTATTTCGCTTGAGGCAGCTTGGAAAGCAAACACCGGAACAAAATGTCTAAAAGGCAGCGCGCTGCCGCGTTGCGATGGCAAGAACCTGATCGATCCGGCGATGTACGGTAAGATCAACACCCCGAAGCTTGTCGACCTTCGGCAGTAGCTCGATGCGGTCGATCATGCTCCGGATCTGAGGAATGGCTTCTAGATGGGCGTCCGGTTCCATCAGCAGTCGTTGGAGATCATCCATCTCACGGCGATAGCTATCTGCAAGGCCGGGGTGCAACGTAAGCACCGGCAGCGCGTCCATGGATGCCAGATCGCGCTTGATGCGGTTATGTTCGTCGCGCGCAGCCGTCATAGCAGCGCGAATCTGCGGGAAGCTGGATCCACCATCACTTAAGGCGGCGACCAGCCTGTCGAGCTTGCGGCCGGCCTCGGCCAACTGACGTTCGGCGCGATCGCGATCACGACCTAGCTTCTTGCTCTCGCGCGCATGCTCAAGGTGATATTCGCGGACGAATGCAGCTACGACATCGGGCGCAAGCATTTGGCCTTTCAGATCTGCAAGCACGCGGGCCTCGTAAACGTGGCCTGTAATTTGCCGGGTGTTCGCGCAGGCTTTCTCATGTGCCCTCGCGCATCCCCAGACCCTGGCGCCGGCCTTGCCGTTGTTCCCGGTTATGATCCAGTTGCCACCACAGACGCCGCAGAAGCCAAGTCCGGAGAGCACGTGCTTGGGACGGCGATGCTTTTCGGGCCGATCGCCGGTATTCTGCTCCAGCCTCAGCTGAACGGCGCTCCATAATACGTCGTCGATGATTCGCAGCGCCGGCACGGCGCCGACTGATACCGGGTCCACGGCTGGGCGTATGATTTGCTTGCGGGTGGCCGGCGACTGAACGCCGGTCGTCCGGCCATACACCAGCTCGCCGACGTACAAACGGTTCCGAAGGATCCCGGTACCGAGGGTTGCATTGCCGAGCAGGGTTCCCGCCCGCCAAAAACCCCGACGTGGTGGGAGCACACCGTCGATGTTCAGTGCATGCGATATGGCCATGGCGCTACGTCCCGCAGCGAATTCCTTGAAAATGCGGCGCACGATCGCGGCCTCGTCGACATCGATCTCGCGAAGTCCACGGACAAGCTCGCCGCGATCGTCCAGCTTCGGAGTCCGCTGGTACCCGAACGCGACCGAACTTGGCGATCGTCCGCTGGTCGCGACGCCGCGGTGACCGCGACGGACGCGCGCGGCCAGATCCTCGCGCATGCGCGAGTCCATCAGGCTCTTGATAGTGCCGGTCAGTTCGTCGACCTCACCATCGAGCAAGGTGAACAGCCGACAGCCGACGAAGCGCAGCCGTTCGCGGACAGCAAAGGCATCGCCCTGATGCCGCGCTATGCGGTCGGTCGACTCGGTGAAGATCTGATCAATCCCGCCGGCCTCGGCGCGCGTGAGCATGGCATGCAGGCTTGGGCGCTGTTCGGCACCGACGCCGGCAGCGCCGCTGATAGCATAATCCGTGAACACGTCGACGATCGGCCAGCCTTCGCGCTCGGCGCGGGCGCGAAGAAGCGAGATCTGATCCTCGATCGACCGGGCGTTCTGTAGCTGGCTACTATAGCGGGCGTAGAGGAGGGTTCGCACCGATTCTGTCCTTGCGAGCAGCTGCTATGTCACGCTTCACCGCGAGACGCGCAAGCGCCTTCGCCAGTTCGATCAGTTCCGGCGGCGATGATGATCGCTGAAGGGGGATCGAAACGTGCTTCACGCGGCCGCGCGCTCCGCAACGTAGCCCATGCCTTGCAGCTGCTGGTTGACCATCGTGATGAAGCGCCGGCTCTCGTACCTGGGACGCTCCTGCCACCAGAGCATCGCCTCGATCGCGGCTGCATAACCTTCCCAGTGGAGGTATGGCAGCACTCGCAGCGACCGAGTGTCGTGCGAATCGTGGATCCGCCACAGCTCGTTCAAAGAGAGATCCCCGATCGCTGGCCCGTATTCGTGGACCATCGCCACCCGCGCCTGATCCCGGCGTTTCTCGGCGCCGGTCAGCACGGCCTTCAGATCCGCAATCTTCTCGACGTCGGTCGTTGAGTCGAGCGGCGGTAGCTCCGTGCGGGCGTACGCCTTCCAATCGACGGCAAGGGCGGTCGAGATCCGAAGCCGTGCCGCAGCGGCCTCAGGTGACAGCTTGCCGGCGTCAACCAGCAAGGGATCGCCTTCCGCGCGGTTCCGTCGGACGTCCTCGGCAACCAGCGCCATTTCGGCGTAGGCGTAAATGAAGCGGGGTCGCTCGGTCATGCGGCGGCTCTCCCGTAGACTTCGAACAGCGCGCGTTCCGTCCTTAGGATTGCGCGGCCGATGGCTTCAGGGATTTGCGGGATGACGGCGTCGCCGAACGCCTCGACAATGAGGCTGGCAGCAGACTGCCCTTTGCCATTGCCGATATTAACGCGCTGGCCAGCCAGCCGGGCGGATAGCCCATCATCCAGCCGTAGGTGATCGGCAAGGTCTGCGAGGGACCAGTCAGCCCGGCGTCCGAGAGTAGCGATGCGATTCGGCGGGCATACGCCCACTTGTCCGGAGCTCTGTTCGTCATCGCTCCATCGAGCACCGCGTCCATCGACGGGGACTTGCGCTTGTCGTACGCTGGGCTCCACGCATCCATGCGCTTGTCGCGCTTGGTCGGCGTCGGGAGCGTTTCCGCTTCCCACCGTTCCAGTGCTCGAGGCGTCATGATCTCCCGCATACTGATCCCGCGCTTGCCGTCTGGGTCGTACCGGGCTCCCCCCTGCATATCTCTGCTCAATGGAGTCGGCAGCATGATGGCTTCGCGCATCGTCGGAACACGCCCAGCCATGAACGTCGGGCTTCGGATCGATCGGCCAGCAACCGGCGTTGCCAACCTGCTCGAGATCGCAACCGATAAGCCAGCACCGCTCGCGTTCGTGGTTTGCGCCGACACCTGCCCCTGCGCCACGCGGGTCGTCTCCAGCACGTACCACGCACGGCCAGCTGGTGTAGCCGATCGCCTCCAGCGCAGTGATGACGGGGTCAGCGCCCCTAGTTCGGAGATTAGCGCTGTTCTCAAGAGCGAACCAACGAGGGCGGCACTCTCCGATAATGCGGATGGCTTCGAAGTAGAGGCCCGACCTCTCCCCCTCGACACCGCGCCCTTTCGTGTTAGCACTGCTGATATCTTGGCATGGGGGGCTGCCGACGACAACGGACGGAAGTCGTCCAAGATCGATGAGAAGTCGGACTGCCGTAAGGGTGCGGACATCGTCATAGACCTTCACGTTCGGATTGTTCTCTGAATACAGCGCGCGTCGCCATGCCTCGACCTCACATGCCGCCATGGTGGTGAAACCTGCCCGATGCATGCCAAGCGACCAGCCTCCGGCAGCCGCGCTGAACAGATCGAGCACTTCGATGCGGCGGCGACCTTCGGTCATCAGCCGGCGTCTCGATCGAACTTGCTGATGGCGAAGCCAAGCCAGAGCGGTCCGATCATGAACGCCACGCCGCAGGTGCCCCCAGTGATCAGCTCGACACCGATCGCGAAGAACGTCGGGGCGAAGCCGAGGACGATGCCGCCAGCATGCTTATGGGTGGCACGGAAGAACGTGCGCACTGACCATTTGATCTGTGCATCCATGCTGACAACGACTTGGCGCGGCGCCCTGCCACCGGCGTTCTGGACAGCCTCACGAACGATCGCCGCAAGCCACGTCTGACCATCTGGATCCATTTCGGCCCATTCGCTGGCGGTAAATGCCGAGATGACCTGCTCGCTGTCGACGATCTGCCGTGCGATCGTCATATCGGCCGCAGTTGGCTGCTTGAAGGGTGCCATTAAAGCCGCCCCGCGATGTAGGCGACCGCGACGCCGAAGATGATCCAAGCCGCGAAAACAGCGACGGTCACGCCGATCGCGAACTTCAGGCGCCGCTCGCCCTCCGTCTGACCGTCCCGCGAGAGCCGCGGCAGATCCTGCCGCGCCTGCTGGTCGGCAGTCCGCATCCGCGCAACGCGCTCGGCCATGTCCCTCGATGCGGGCGGTAGCATGGTCAGGACGTTGTCGAAGCTAGCGAACGGCCGCTGCGCGATCTGCCGGCGCAGCGACGCTGGCGGGCCGGTAAACGCCGGCTCCGGATGGCCTAGAACGCGAAGGAACTGGTCAAAAGAGCAGGTCGATGCCGCCTGCCCGGATTTGGTGTCGATGCGCATTCGCGACTCCCATCGGGCGAAGTGCCCTGATAGGTCGTCGTATGTGCGGCTTAACCGTACACTGTCAAACGGTTTTTCCGCACACTTAGATTCTGCGTACGATCGCGATCACCCTTCCGACTAGGAAGGCTTCGCCATCGAACGCCTGGATAGGGCTGACGGCAGGATTGTCGCTGTTAATCTGCATTGATCCATCCGGCAGCATTCGGATGCGTTTGATCATGCTGAAACCGCCATAGCTTACAGCCCAAATGCGGTCTTGATGCTTAATCGCGCGCTGCGATCGATCGATAATCACGATATCTTGATCAAGTAGTGTTGGCATCATGGAGTCGCCGTCACCCCGCGCAACGAAGAGTTGGCTTGCGGGTGCATTAGTAAGCGATGCCAGCCACTCGCGGGAAAAAGGCACCTGACGCACAATTGGATAATCAGAGACATCAGTCCCACCCCCCATGGAGTAGCCGACTTCAATCTCGTCCAACATGACTGCATCGAGTTGCTGGGCGAGCTGATCCGCTTCGCTTTCAGGCGCGTGCTGTTCGTCAAACCCGGCCAGCGCCAAGACATCGCGCCGCTCGATTCCGTTGGCGCCAAATATCTGTGCAAGCTGTCGTGCAAGCGGCACAGGTAAAAAGGCTTTTTTGAATCCATTCGGGTCCTCGTAAAACGCATACGACGACGCTGGCATTTCAAGGGCCTCGGCAGTCGCGCGGACTGATAGCTTCGGCGAGGTCGCCTCGCGAAGGCGTTTGAGCAGCGTAGCGACGGGGGTCTGATCGGTCATATCTCCGTGTCGCGAAAAACTCGCACGATGTCTGTGCGGATTTCCCGTTGACGTATGTACGGCTTTGCCGCACATGCCGTTGCCATGGATACGCTCTTCGACAAATTCGGCGGAATACGCCCGATGGCGGCTCATCTCGGTGAGGCGCCCTCTACGGTCCAAAGCTGGAAGACAGCTGGCCGCGTGCCTGCCGGGCATCAGCACAGGGTGCTCGTAAAAGCCGACGAGTTGGGCATCGCCGTCACCGCGACGGACGTCGTGTATCCACTCGGATTTGCGGCCTCGCGTGCGAACGAATGCGTCGCAGTGGCCTCTGCCCGCGAGTGCTCAACGACCTGCGAAAGTGCGGCGGGGCGAGGGCGGTGAGGGGCGAGAGAAGCTTCATCCATACTTACCGGAGTACTGGCAGATGACCGTCGTTGTCCGCCCGCCTGTCGCGCTTTTGACGGAAGAAGACGCCCGCGAGATCCTGTCGCGCCCACTGCGCGCGCTCTGTTCGGACCATGGGCCGACGCGCGTCGCCAAGGCGCTGGGCGGCATTGATGAAAAGACGGTGCGCAACGCGCGCGACGAGCGATCCACGCTGTGTCTCGACACGGCTGCTAACCTCCTTTCGCTCGATCCTCACGCGTTAGATGGCTTCCTCGCCCACTACGGCCGGCGCTCCGTTCCCGCGGACGCAGTCTGCGACACCGATGCGCTGCCGGCGATGACCGGCGCCGTTCACAAGCTGGTCGTTGCCGCGGCCTCGTCATCGGAAGGTGGCGCCGTACTGACGAGAACCGAATTACTCGAAGCCAAGCCCGATATCCGCGCGGCCTTCGACGCGCTGGGCGCCTTGCTCAGCAGAATTGACCGTTTCGAACGAGGGGTAGCAGCGTGAAAAAGAACCTTCTCTTGCGACTTGGCGTCTCCGTGCCGAACGAAGGCGCTCGCCGCCTTGCCAACTGGATCCAGCGCGAGCCTGCGGGGACGCTGGACCATCTGCTGCGCAAGACCGGCATCGGACAAATTTCCATGGAACGCATGATGGCCGGCGACGTCGTGCCCGACGCGCCGATTGCCTACCAGATCTTCGCGTTCACGCGCTGCGCCGTTCCAATCAACGACTGGGACGCCAAGCCCGAAGGCAGCTGGTTCGACCCGGTCGTGCCCCGCGAACACCTGCGGAGGGCTGCATGACTGCCGTTCGAAAGCCGGCGGAACCGCCTTTCGCCGTCAGCGTCGAGGACTTCGATGCTTGGGTAGCGCGGGCCGAGCCCAAGGATGCGCTGATCTACGCACGCGGTGCAGACATCCCTCGCGCAGCTCCCGCGTGGAAGCATGCGATGGCGCTGGTCGAGGAGGGTATGATCACCCTCACCTATCAGCGAGCCGGTGGCGGCATCACCGAATACCTCGCGATCCGCCTGACGACTGCCAACGCCCCTGCGGTGCCCGTCGTCGCAGTGCCCGAGGTCGACGAGACCAACCCGGCCGAGCTAGTCCTGCGCGAGATCCGTCGCGCCGCGGGGTTCAGCCTCCCCTGCCCCTCCAACGCGGTCATCGCGCAGCGGTGCGGCTTGAGCGATGCAGCCGCAGCCAGCTACCGGATCCGCCAGCTGGTCGCCGCGAAGCGGATCACGATCGAGTCACAGGGGCCGGGCGAGCCCCGCGTCGCCACGATCATCGGCACCGGCAAGACAACTGCGAGGGCGCACTGATGGCCTCGCTAGACGCACGTCCAACCGGGGCTGGCCTGTACCGCGAGATCCGCGGCTACTGTGTCAGCGTCAGTTGCACGATCGAGGAATTCTCGCGCGCCAGCGGGATCGCGAACACTACTATCTCGTCGATAAGGGAAGCTTTTTATCCATCGCCGCGGACGGTCGAGCGGGTGCGCGGCTTCATTACCGACAATCCGGGCGGGATCGCCGCTCGCACGCTGCCGGCGCGAGGTCCGAAAACGACGTCGCGCGATGGTGCGCGAGCAGTCGCACGGGCGCGCGAGCTCAGCGTTGCACCGGCCCGTCCAGATCCCGCTGCCGTCGCGGCCGCAGCGCGCGAGTGTGCGTTTCGCCCTAGCGCACGATCGATGGGCGAGAAAGCGCCAGCCTACCTAAATAGGCTGCGCCGGGACCTTACGCCGGCAGAGCAGATCTCGACGCTGTGCGTCGCGACGCCGGGCGACACGGTTGGCTTGGTCAAGCAGCGGTGGCCAGATGTCTGGAACCGCGTCGTGGATGCCGCGCGTGACGTCGGTCAGGCACCGGGCGCGATGCTCGTTGCGCTGATCGAGCGCGGCCTCGACGCTGATGCCGTGGCAGGCTGATGAGCGCCCCGCCCCGCCCCGCCAAGCCTGGATGACCTCTCGGTCGGCCGGGTCGCCTTACGGCCGTCAACATTACGTCTCGTCTCCGGGTGAAAGTTAAGCTGTGTCCGCCAACAACCTGCCGTCCGCCATGTGTTCGGCGGCGCTCCAATTCGCACGTCGTGGCTGGGCCGTATTCCCCTGCCGGGAGCGCGATTTCACAACGGAGCCGAACAGCGCCGGGAAAACCCGGACGTTCAAAGCCAAGGCGCCGTACACCGGGCAGGGCCTGAAAGACGCGACCACCGACGAGGGGCGCATCCTCGCGTGGTGGCGGGATCATCCAGAGGCGCTGATCGGACTGCCGACCGGGGTGAACGGCTGCTTCGTCCTGGACTTCGATCCACGCGAGGATGCGACAACCGGCGAGATCTGGACGCTCGAAAGCCTGAAGGCGGATCTCGAAGCGCAGATGGGCTGCGCGCTGCCGCGATCGGTGACGGCCGTCACTCAGTCCGATGGCGTTCACGTTTACTTCCGCCAGCCGTCCGGTGAGCCCATACGCAACCGCGGCAACCTCCCGGCGCATGTCGATGTCCGCGGTCTGGGCGGATACGTGATCGCCCCGCCAAGCATCATGACGGAAACCGGGGCACGGTATCGTTGGCTCGATCGCGGCGACTGGCGTGATGACGCGGCGATCGCCGAGGCCCCGGCCGCACTGATCGAGATTCTGCGCAGCCCGAAGGCTAAAAAGGTCAGTCCGGTCGCCACCCCGGCCGACGCGGCCGATCGCGGTGCTGCCACGCCTGCGAAGCGCGAGGCAGACGTCGACGAGGATATTCGCAGGTACGGAATGCGGGCGCTCGATGGCGAATGCCGTGAGATCCGGCAGGCGGCGTCGGGAAGGCGCAATGACCAGTTGAACGTCAGCGCCCTGAAGATCGCCAGCCTCGTCGCTGCGGGGGCGCTCGATGAGCGGTTTGCGCGGTCGACGATCGAAGCGGCCGCGCGCGACAATCCCGGCGACGATGATGATGCGCAGCTGCTCGCCACGGTGAACAGCGGCTGGACCGCCGGGATGAACAGTCCTCGTGATCTCGCAGAGATCGCGGCCGCATCACGTTCCCGGCGGGAGAGACCAGCCCGCGCCGCCTCCCGCCCTTCGCCCCCCGCCCCCGATCCGACTGATGATGGCCAGCCAAGCTCCCACGAGGGAGGGCAGCGCTTCGATATCGGCAGGAAGGGGCCGGGGGGCGACGGCGCGGAGGCGCTGATGCGTACGTGCGCGTTCCTGCCGCACACGGATCTCGGCAACCTCGAACGCTTCCTGAAGCGCCACGGACGGGATTTCCTGTTCGTCGAGCAATGGGGTTGGCTCGCGTGGGACGGTCGGCGTTGGAACCGCGATATGGCGATCTCGCTGCTCGGCCGTGCGGTGCAGGACACGATGCGCACGATTCAGGAGGAAGCGGACCTGATCCGCGAATCCGGGATCAAGGAACCGCCGATGCCACTGTGGGACGCTGAGCAGGCGCGAGCGCACGAACAGCAGCAGCGCAGCCGGTACGATCGCGTCGTCTCCGACAAGCGCGGCGTGATCACGCTGTTTTCCGACACGATCGCGAAGTGGGGCAGGACATCCGAGGGCGCCGGGCATATCGCGTGCATCGCCAAAATGGCGGAAGCGCGGCTGTCATCGCGGCCAGACGACTTCGACGCGGATCCGCTCCTGCTCAACATAGAGAACGGAACGCTGCAATTCCGGCGTCCCGGCGATGGATACGATGCCGGCGTGCGGCTGTGCCCGGCAAACCGCGATCACCGGATAACGAAGATCGCGAACGTGTCCTTCGACGCCGGCGCCCGGTCGCCGCTGTACGATGCCTTTCTCGAGCAGGTGCAGCCTGACCCGGAGATGCGCACGTTCCTCGATTGCTGGGCGGGATATAACGCGCTCGGGTTGGCGGACGCGCAGAAGATGGCGCTGTTCTACGGGCAGGGATCGAACGGCAAGGGCGTCTGGATCAATACGCATGCCGGCATCCTCGGCGATTATGCCTGGGCTGCCGGCATCGAGACGTTCATCGATCAGGGCAAATATCGCAAAGGCAGCGATGCATCCCCCGATCTGGCGGCGCTCGCCGGCCGTCGCATGGTCTACGCCAACGAGCCGGAGGACGGGTCCAAGTTCTCCGATGGTCTGATCAAGGCGATGACGAGCGACGAGCCGATCGGCGGTGTGCGTGAATTGATGAAACCGCCCTTCCAGCTGCTCGTCACGTTCACGAATACGGTGTCGGCGAACAACATGCCCAAGATCGGCACCGATCACGGCATCCAGCGCCGGGTGCAGGTCATCCCGTGGGCCGTGATCATTCCCGACTCGCAGCAGGACATCCAGCTGAAGGCGAAGCTGCAAGCGGAGCGGAGCGGCATTCTGAACCGCATGATCCGCGGTGCCATTGCCTACCTTCAAAGCGGCCTGCCGACGCCTGAAGCCGTCCGGGCGGCAACACGGGAATATCAGGAGGAGAACGACATCCTCGGCCAGTTCCTGACGCTCTGCATCGAGCGCGCGCAGGGGCAGACTATGGGCGCGACGCCACTGCACCAGCTGTTCGCCGCGTGGCAGACGTGGGCGCAGCTGCTCGCCGGCACTGGGAAGCCGTGGTCGGCCAAGTATCTCAACGCCCAGATGCAGCGGAAGGGCTTCAAGATCCGCAAGTCGAGTTCGATGGTCGCCTATCTCGACTTCGACGGGCTATCGACCGTCTACAATCTGGGCGATCCTGGCGACTTCCGCTTCCCGCGGTTCACAGCATTTGCGGCATTCAGGCGCGCCGCTGAAGACAGCGACGGGCCTAACATGCTGATGTTCTTCGGGCGTCGCAGTACGACTGCCGCATCGGCCTCGAATGGCACGTTTTGGATGGCGGTGCGAGGCGGCGCCTCGGTCACCTATCGGTTGACCGGGCCGGGCGCGACATCGGACGGCGTCGGCGGGGCGTCAGGGCGGTCGCTGATGCTGTCGCTCCGGAGCACGGACGGCGAGTTTCGATCGAACGGGGTGCAGGTGATCGCACCGGGCAACGGCTCCGCCAACAACGCCTATGCGCTGCCGAACGAACAACCCCTCGTCGGCGCGCGCTGGGATGGCGCCGCATATCGCGGCTTCATCCGGGGGCGTCTCTACGCCCTCGCTATCCTCAATCAGGATTGCACCGACGCCATTCGCTTTCGCATCGAGCGCCAGCTGGGCGCCAGCGCAGGCCTCGCTCTCTAACCGGCCAAGGAGCCTTACAATGAGCAATACCAGCTTTGCGGCACAGGCGGTCGCGAATGGTCCCGGCACGATTGCGCAACCCAGCTTCGAAGGCATGGGCTGGCTCGTCGTCATCAACCTCGCCGTCATGACGATCGGGATGCTCGTCGGGATCATGGTTGTCGTAAAACTAGCTGGAGACGGGTGGAAGCACCGCCGCCTCGATACCTGGCTGTCTCCAGCGTGGATCTATCGCGCGCTTGGCATCGCATTCGCGTGCGGCATCGCAATTCGCTGTGGTGCCGAGGCGCTGACGCTCTGGGGCTATGATGCACGCGATCCCGCAACGTCCGGCATGTACGCGACGGTGAAGCGGCTGTTCGATCCTTTCGCAGTTGTCTTCGGCTTGTCAGGCCTCGGACTCTTCATTTGCTCGGAGCCCGGCATGATCGAGCAGCAGCGCAAGGAACCCTTCGCGATCGACATGTGGCTGGCGTGGCCGATGATCCGACGAATGCTGTGGCTTGGCGTCGGGACCTTCGTTGCTGCTGTCGGGGTGGTGTCGACGCGATGATCAGCACCGGGGGCATTTACAAAGGGGGCGCAACGATGGCGGCTATACTACCTGTCGCCGCAGCGGCGATGGCGCAGAAGGGCGCGACGATCGCCACGTCGCAGCCGATCGTGCTCCACTTCCTCGGCTATCCGTTTGAAGTGGCAGGCATGATTGCCGCAGTATTTGCATGCGGCGCGGCGCGGTGGTGGATCGGTGCCGCGCAGTCGGTCCGGAAGCAGCACCGCTGGAGTCTCGATATTCCCGTATCGGGCATTGCCATCGCATTCTCGATCGCGATCGTGATCTCGCAGCGGCCCGAGCCACTCGGCGGTCTGCTCTACGGCGCGGGCTTCGGCATGCTCGGCGAAGGCATTTTCAAGATCGCCGAAAACTACCTGAAGAAAGCCGGTTCGGTGTTCGGAATCGATACCGACAAGCCGGAAGAATAACGGCCCGCCCAACCGGGAGGGGTTCAAGACGGGCCGACCGGACCACTTGGAGGTAATTCCGGCGCGGGATCAACGGTCGACCTGCTCGATAGCTTCACATCGAAGGAAAGAAACATGACGACGGCATCAGAGCCGGCGTGGCTTCGCCACGCCCGGTCGCTTCTTGGTACCCGCGAGGCGCCGGGGGCTGCGAATAACCCGGCCATCATGGGGTGGGCAAAGCGGCTCGGCACGAAGGTGCTGGGCATGCTTTACAACGCGGACAGCGTGCCGTGGTGCGGGCTGTTCGTCGCCCACTGCCTCGCTGAAGACGGCATCCCGGCCGCGGAGGTCGCGGTGCGCGCGAAGGCATGGGCGACGTGGGGCGCGAACATCGCGGCCGATCGCATCGCCCCCGGTGCGGTGCTTGTGTTCGATCGCGCGGGCGGCGGTCACGTCGGCTTCTACGTCGGCGAAGACAAGACGGACTACCACGTCCTTGGCGGCAATCAGGGCGACCGGGTCAGCATCATGCGGCTCGATAAGTCGCGGTGCATCTCACGGCGCTGGCCGCTCGGACGCGCCGTCATCGGGAAGCCCCGCCTGATGACCTCGACCGCGGGCGTCCCCTCATCTTCGAACGAAGCATGACCTGGGCGGCGGGCTTTGCCTTGCTGCGGCGCTTCTGGTGGACAATGCCCATAATCGGCTTGCTGGTCGCGCTGCACTTCACTCGCGAGACGCTCGCTGATCGTACGGCGACGTTAAAGTCCGAACGGGCAGCATGGACAGCAGAGATCGCGAAAGCCGAGCAGCTGCGCGCTGCTGCGGAAAAGCGGTTCGCCGTCCAGCAAACCGCGGCGCTGACGACCTTCGCCGATCGCCTCGCGAATCGCGAACCCATTATTCTTCGATCCACTGACACCGTGAGGACCTATGCGCAAACTGATGCTGGCCGTGCTGCCTGTCTGCCTGCTGACCGCGTGCGCGGGATCGACGCGCTCGACGCTGAACTATTCGCCGGTGATCCCGCCAGTCCCGGCGGAGGCG
>Ga0308164_10003548_pt1 | contig 13964 bp, 10 predicted proteins | sample PhyTR2_FD_201031 | JGI IMG/M metagenome (GOLD analysis project Ga0308164, IMG submission 201031) | Phyllosphere microbial communities from UC Gill Tract Community Farm, Albany, California, United States - DLSLT.R2 | ecosystem: Host-associated > Plants > Phyllosphere > Unclassified | place: USA... | reverse complement strand
ACATCGATCCCGATCGCACGACACAGCGTAGCGCCCGCTATTACGACGTCACGTTGTCGGCGGCAGGCACGACCACGCTGAACTCGGCAGTGACGGTCGACAAGTTTACCGTCGCGGGCAGCACGGCCAAGCTGGCGGTAACGTCGGCCGGGTCGCTCACCAGCCTGATGGCGATCAACCAGGTGACCGGCGTCGTCCAGAACGACGGCGTGATCTCGACGCCCGGCGATTACTTCATGCTGTCGGGCATGCTGACCGGTTCGGGGCGGATCAACACGCCGTTCTTCACCAGCGTCGCCGGGATGATCGCACCCGGCACGACGGGGACGATCGGCACGCTGACGATCGGCGGCAACGGCGTACTCGCCTCAAGCACCAACCTGCTGGTCGATCTCGGCCCGAACGGCACGTCGGACAAGCTCGCCTTCGCGGCGACGACGTTCAATGCGGCAGGGGCCGCGACCAACGGCATCGTCAGCCTCAGCGGTCGCGTCGGGTTCGCGCCGGTCGCCGGCTATACCGTGCGGTATAACGACCTCTACACGATCCTGACCGCGCAGGGCGGCATCACCGGCACGTTCGGTGCGGCGACCCCGCTCAGCGCGATCCTGACGCCGAGCTATGTCTACAGTGCTAACGCGGTGCAGGTGCGGATTCTCGCGGGCCAGTATCGCAACGTCGTCGATGCGACGCCGTTGCAGTCGGCCTATGCCGGCCTGCTTGACCAGAACCGTTCCAACTATGCGGCGCTGAGTGGGGTATATGGCTCGCTCGACCTGCAGAACGCGGCGACGATCCGCTCGACGCTCGAGGGCCTTGCGCCGCGGGCCGAGACGCTCAAGTCGAGCCTCGGCGTCGCGTCGATCGACACGATGTCGCGCTTCTACCGGGATCATATCGCGCAGATCGATACGCGTGGCGGGCTCGGCGGTACGCTCGCGCTGATCGGCAAGCCGGTCCAGGTGGCCTCGCTGATGGCGAGCGACCTTCCCGGCGGGCAGGACACGATGAGCGACTCGAGCGGCACCGTGTTGCAGCAGGGTCGTCTGCCCGACGACATGAGCGGCTTCATCGCGGGCGGCTATATCGACGGCAAGAGCCGGTCGATGCCGGGGACCAATCCGTTCGGCGGGCATGACAAGTTCGACGGTTACTTCGCGGCTGCCGGTCTTGAAAAGCAGGCAGGCGAGGGCGGCGTGATCGGCTTCTCGTTCTCGTACACCAACACCGACGGAACGACCGGCGGGATCGCGCAGCGCGCGAAGGGCGAACTGTTCCAGGGCACGCTGTACGGCAAGCTGGAGACCGCATCGGGGATCGTCCTCGATACGCAGTTCAGCGCGGGCGCGTTCGTCGCCAAGACCGATCGCAATGTCGGCTTCGTCGGCACCAGCTATCGTCTGCGCGGCACCGACAACGCGTTGACCGTCGTCAGCGAGGTCGGGCTCGGCAAGGCGTTCGACCTGTCGATGCTCAAGGTCGGCCCGCGTGTGTCGATGCGCGCGAGCCATATCGGCTTCGGCAAGTCGATCGAGAATGGCGGCGGACCAGCCCTGTTCGTCGATCGCGACAGCTTCGACAGCCTGCAGGGTCGTGCCGGGCTGGTGCTCAGCGGCAGTGGTTCGTTCCGGCCCTATGCCGCGGCGAACTATGTTCATGACTTCCAGTCGACGCCGGGCGTGTTCGGTGCCAACTTCGTCGGCGGGATCGGCCCGAACGCGCTGTTCGCACTGGCCGGGCAGGACAAGAACTGGGGCGAGATCAGCGCCGGGCTGACGCTGGTGGGCGACAGCGTCGACATCTCGGTCGGCGCGGACACCACCGTCGAGCGCAAGGACGTGTCGAACCAGTCGTACAAGGGCTCGATCAAGATCCGCTTCTGATCAGGGCAGTTCCAGATCGTTAGGATAGCGAAAGGGTCATCCGCTCGTGCGGGTGGCCCTTTTTCGTATTCGCGACCGAGCCTGCCTTAGATTTGGGGGACTGAGCTCTTTCGAGGCGCCCCGATGCACCAGTCCGTCATCCTGACGAAAGGCAGGATCCAGCCGTGAAGGGCGATCTTCGGTACCCTGGGTCCTGACTTCCGTCAGGATGACGGGCGGTAGGACAGCGCGCTTGCACGACTTGTCGTACCTCGGGCCGCCACCACACCAACGTCCGCCATCCCCACCTCAGCATGCAAAACCTGCAATTGACTGCCTGAGCAATGGTTGCCATGGCAACGATATGGCGTTCTACACCAAATCGGAATTCGGCCCGGACTGTTCGCTTGGCTATCTCGCACGGCGAATCCATCAGATCGGGCAGAGCCTGATCGAGCCGGTGTTCGCCGCGGAGGGCCTGTCGGGTACGCAGTGGTCGGCGCTCATGTCGATGATGGCGGGCCGGGCGGCGACGTGTGCTGACCTCGCGCGCGATCTTTCGCACGACAAGGGGGCGACGACGCGGCTGGTCGACGCGATGGAGCAGAACGGGTGGGTCACGCGGTCGCGCGCGAGCGGCGACCGGCGAGTGCTCAATCTCGAACTGACGGCCGACGGCGAGGCGGTCGCGATCCGGTGTCGCGATAAGATCATAGAATACTGGAATAGCCTGCTGATGGGCTGGGACCGGGCCGAAATCGAGAAGCTGATCGAACTGATGCAAAAACTCCGCACGACGCTGGACGACGCTCTGACCGAAGGACGCCGCGCATGAAGATTGGCACTGCCCTAGCCCCGATCACGGTGGCGGGGCTGCTTGCGGGGTGCGCGATCCCGGCGTCAAAGACCGTCGTGGAGCCGGTATCGACCACCGCGCTGGGGTTGTCTCCGGACGCCGCGCCGGTGATCGCCGCCGACTGGTGGCGGTCGTTTGGCGATCCGCAGCTCGATCGGCTGGTGCGCGATTCGGTCGCGGGCAGCCCGTCGCTCGATGCGGCGCTGGCACGGGTCGCTCAGGCGCAGGCGGTGCTTTCGACGCGGCGTGCCGACGATGGCCCCGACGTGACGCTCGATGCGCAGGAGCAACTCGCGCGACTGAGCGGTCGCTACACGATCCCGCCGCCCTATGCCGGATCGACGCGGTTCGTCGGGTCGACCGCAGCGAACCTCAGCTGGAACCTCGATCTGTTCGGGCGTCAGAAGGCCGCGATCGAGGGCGCGCGGGCGTCGGTGCGCGCGGCTTCGCTCGATGTCGCAGCGGCACGGATGGCGCTGTCGGGGGCGGTCGTGCAGACCTATATCGATCTCGAACGCGCCGAGGCGCAGGCGGGTATTGCGCAGCGGACGATTGCGACGCGACAGAATTCGCTGAAGCTGGTGAACGTGCGGATCCGCAACAACCTCGCGAGCAAGCTCGACGCACAGGCCGCGACGACGTTGCTGGCGCAGGCACGGCAGGCGTTGCTGCGTGCGCAGGCGGCGCAGGTGCTCGCGAAGAACGCACTGGCGGCGCTGGCCGGGCGTGGCGCGGATTACCCGGCGACGATCGGCGCGACGGCGTTGCGGCTCGACGCGGCGCTGCCGTTACCGAATACCGTGCCGGCCGACTTGCTTTCGCGGCGCGCCGATATCGCGGCAGCGCAGGCGCGGATCGAGGCCGCGGCCGCCGGGCGTCAGGTGGCGCGGAAAGCGTTCTATCCGAACGTCAATCTGGCGGCGCTGGCGGGGTTCCAGGCGGTCGGGCTCGGCAATCTGTTCTCGCTCGATGCGGGCACGGTCGGCGTCGGGCCGGCGGTCCATCTGCCGATCTTCGACAATGGCCGGTTGAAGGCGGACCTCGCCGGCGCGACCGCCGCGCTCGACCTGGCGACCGCGGATTACAACGACCGGGTGATCGGTGCGGTGCGTGAAGCAGGTGACGCGGTGGCGCGGATCGGGGCGCTCGACGCGGACCGGCAGCGACAGCGCGAGGTGGTGCGCGGCTATGCCGAGACCGGGCGGTTGAACGCGATCCGCGTCTCGAGTGGCCTCGATAGCCGGCTCGATCTGGTCGACAACGACGTCCGCACGCTGGCCGCCGAACAGGCCGATGCCGACCTCGCCGCCGATGCCGCGCAACAGCGCGTGCAGCTCGTTCTGGCGCTGGGTGGTGGGTATGATTTTCAGGGGATGACGCGATGACCGATACGCAAACGCCGGCGCCCGCCGCGGCTCCGGCTGGCAATCCGCGCGCACGGAAGCGCGCGCTGACGATTCTAGGCGTGGTCGTCGTGATCGGCGCGATCGTGTGGGCGGTGTTCCACTTCCTGCTCGCCGCACCCGAGCAGGAGACCGACGATGCCTATGTCGCGGGCGACGTGGTGGCGATCACCGCGCGCGATCCGGGGCAGGTGACCGCGATCCATGCCGACAATACGCAAGTCGTGAAGGCGGGCCAGCCGTTGATCGACCTTGACGCCGCGACCGCCGATGTCGGCGTGGCGTCGGCGGAGGCGGAACTCGCACGCGCGGTGCGGGCGACGCGATCGGACTTCTCGAAGGTCAACGAAACCGGGGCTGCGGTCGTGCAGGCGGAGGCCGAGCTGGCGCGCGCGCGGAACGATCTCGCGCGTCGTCGTGGTGCAGCCGCCGAGGGCGCGATCTCGGGCGAGGAGTTGAGCCACGCGGCGGATCAGGTGAAGGTCGCGAGCGCGACGCTGCAACTCGCGCGCAGCCAGCAGGCGCAGTCGAAGAACGGCGTCGTCGGCACCACGGTGTCGAACAACCCGGCGGTGCTGGCGGCGATCGCGGCCTATCGTCGCGCGGCGATCACGCGGAGCCACATGCATGTCGTCGCGCCGATCGATGGCGTCGTCGCGCAACGCACCGTGCAGCTTGGGCAGCAGGTTTCGGCGGGGATGCCGCTGATGGCGGTGGTGCCGCTCGACCGGGTCTGGGTCGATGCGAACTTCCGGGAGACTCAGTTGCGCGATCTGCGGATCGGGCAGGCGGCGACGGTGACGGCGGATATGTACGGGGACGACCTAGTGTATCACGGCCATGTCGTCGGGCTCGGTGCGGGTAGCGGCAATGCGTTCGCGCTGCTGCCGCCGCAGAACGCGAGCGGGAACTGGATCAAGATCACCCAGCGCGTGCCGGTTAGGATCGCGCTCGACAAGGGTGAGCTGCGGCGTAATCCGTTGCGGGTTGGGCTGTCGGTAAACGCGATCGTCGATACGGCGGACAAGTCGGGCACGATGGTCGGGCGGCCTGCGGTGGCGGCGTATAAGGGGCTGGCGACCGGGCAGGGGGATGCTGCGGTCGATGCGAAGATCCGCCAGATCATCGCGGCTAACCGGTGATGATTTTGCGGTGGCCGCTAATAGGGTCCGGTCCCTTCCTCTTTGTTCTCCCGCGAAGGCGGGAGTCCAGTCTGGGTCCCCGCCTTCGCGGGGAAACAAGCTTGTTGCTGTCCACCGCCCTTGAGGCTGCACCACCCCGGCGGAGGCCGGGGCCCAGTTGGAGAGGTGGTCGTAACGGCACGCTGCCTTCCGTTAGCTTCGTTTCCCAACTGGACCCCGGCCTTCGCCGGGGTGGTGGATTGGTTGGGATTGGGCTCCCTGAACGGAGTGCTACCTGATGGCAGCCCCCTCCGGCCCTGGTCCCGCCCCTCTCGTCGGTGGCTCGCTCGCGCTCACCGCATTCGCGCTGGCACTCGGTACCTTCATGCAGGTGCTCGACACGACGATCGCCAACGTCTCGCTGCCCACCATCGCCGGCAATCTCGGCGTTTCCAGCGACAACTCCACCTGGATCGTCACGGCGTTTGCGGTCGCCAACGGAGTCGCGGTGCCGCTGACCGGGTGGCTGATGGGCCGGTTCGGCGTGGTGCGGACGTTCTGCGTGTCCGTCTTCCTGTTCACGATCGCGTCGTTCCTGTGCGGGATTGCGTGGGACCTGCCCTCGCTGATCGGCTTCCGCATCCTCCAGGGCGCGGTATCCGGACCGATGATCCCGGGCAGCCAAGCCCTGCTGATCGCGATCTTCCCCGTCCACAAGCGCTCCACCGCGCTCGGCATCTGGTCGATGACGACGCTCGTCGCGCCGATCATGGGACCGATCCTTGGCGGCTACATCTCCGACAATTATCACTGGAGCTGGATTTTCCTGATCAACGTGCCGTTCGGGATGTTCTGCGCGTTCGTGTGCTGGAACAAGCTCGGCAAGCGCGACACGCCGACGCGGAAGCTGCCGATCGACCAGGTCGGGCTGATCCTGCTGGTGATCTGGGTCGGTGCGCTGCAAATCGTGCTCGATCTCGGCAAGAACGACGACTGGTTCGCCGCCGACCGGATCGTCATCGCCGCGGTCGTCGCCGCGATCGGCTTTGTCGGCTGGATCATCTGGGAGCTGACCGATGCCAACCCGGCGGTGAACCTGTCGCTGTTCAAGAGCCGCAACTTCACGATCGGGACGATCGCGTTCTGCCTGGGCTATGCGGTGTTCTTCGCCAATACGCTGCTGCTGCCGCTGTGGTTGCAGACGCAGCTCGGCTACACCGCGACCTGGGCAGGGCTGGTCGCCGCGCCATCGGGCGCGGTGGCGGTGATCCTGACGCCGTTCGTCGCGCGACTTAGCGGCAAGATCGATGCGCGCATCCTCGCGACGGTCGCGTTCGCGTCGTTCGGCTACTCCTATTACCTGCGTTCGGGTTATACGACGGGCGCGAGCTTCTACGACCTGATGCTGCCGCTGATGGTGCAGGGGATCGCGATGAGCACGTTCTTCCTCGCGATGCTGACGATCTCGCTCGACCGTATCCCGGCGGAGCGGCTGCCGTCGGCGACGGGCATCTCGAACTTCGCGCGCATCACCTCGGGCAGCTTCGCCGCGTCGATCATCACAACCGCCTGGGATCGCCGGGAGACGCTCCACCAGAGCCGGCTGTCGGAAGCGATCGGGACCGGTTCGCCGTACCAGATGGCGCAGGGTGCGCTGACGCGGATGGGGCTGACCGACGTGCAGGCGGCGGGTGCGATCACGCGTCAGATGGTGGCGCAGGCGTATCTGCTCGCGTCGACCGACCTGTTCCGTGTCTCGGCCTGGCTGTGCCTCGCGATGGTGATCATCGTCTGGTTCACGCGACGCGCGAGCCCTCCGCAAGGGCCGATTGCGGCGGATTGATCGCTTCGGTTGTCGTTTTCTTACCACCGGCGGGCCGTTGTACGATTGCCCGCCGATTGAAACGTTATCGCAACCACTTGGCCCCTAACGGTCGCTTTACCAGATACGAACTGCCTGTGGGGGGCCAGCTACCATGATGACCAAGAACACCGTTTTGCGGATCGCAGCCGCATGCCTTTTGTCTAGCGCCGCGCCAGTCTGGGCCGGTACGCCGACGACCTGCATCCAATCGATCAGCACGCCGCGCCTGGTCTGCGACGAAGGGGCGTGCGTGCGCGTCTCGGTCAAGGATCTGTGCGACGCGGTGCGCGCGTCCTATCCCGTCAAGCGCCGTGCGGTGAAGCCGATCCGCATCGACGACAACCCGGTCCGTACCGAGCTCACTCTGCTGATCGCCAGCGTCAGCTAGGCGATGAAGGCGAACGCGGCGCCGGGGACGTGCACCGCGTAGTCGGTCGGGGCGAGCGTCCCGTCCGGCAGGATATCGAGCATCGTCACGCGCTGATCGCGTTCGTGGACGACAATCATTCGGTTTTCCTCTTCCAAAACCATGAAGAAGCGCGGCGATGCGCCACCGCTGGCGATATGCTGGAGGAGTGTGGGATCGCCGCGTTCGTTCAACGCGAAGACCGCGATGCTGTCATGGCCGCGGTTGGAGACGTACAGCCGATCACCCGCGGCGTTGGCTCCGATGTGCGCGATGATGTTCGCGCCCTGCCAGCCTGCGGGGAGGGTGGAAACGGACGCGCGGGGCTTCAAATCGCGGCCCTCGACGGTCAGCGCGACGAGCGTGCTGGCGAGTTCGCAGGCGAGATACGCCGATTGCGGGTGCTGCTCATGCAACAGCAGGTGCCGTGGCCCTGATCCAGGCACTGCCTCGAGCGCAGTGTACGGCTCTCCAAGTGTTGCCCGTTCCGCGTCAAACGAGAAGGCGAGCACTTCGTCGGTGCCGAGATCCGCAACATACAGGAACCGATTGTCGAGACCGAAGCCGACCCAGTGCGCGTGCGGCGATTGCTGGCGTTCGGGATCGGGGCCGCTGCCGTCATTGGCGTGCACCGTTGGCTGGCCGATCGGCAGGCCGCTCCGTGGATCCAGCCGAAACAGCGAGACGCTCCCGCTCGCATAGTTCGCGACCGCGACGCAGGATTGCGTGTGATCCAGCGCGACATGGCACGGTGCTGCGCCATCGACCGGGACATGCGCTAGCCGGAGCCAGCCCGAGGCGGTGCGACGGTGTACGCCGAGCGCGCCGTCGTCCTGCTCGTCAACCAGATAGTGGAGATCGAACCGCGACGAATAGGTGCCGAACGATGCGTTGCGTGCGTCCGCGTAGGGCGCGGCGAGCGTGCCAATTTGATCAAGCGGATAGATGCCCATACCGCCTCCGCCGGCATAGGTGCCGACCCAGAGGAATTTTGCGGTGTCGGGATGGGGGTCGGGACGGGTCATCCGTCGGCTTCTAACCGCGGTCGGTGCTGCATCGCATCCCAATTCAGATCAGCGCTCGATCAGCGCGACCAATTGCTCGCGGTACAGCAACGCCAGTTCTTCGTGCATCCGCGCGATGATCGCGTTCGGTGCCTGAATCGCGAGCACGGACTGGTCGTCCATCCTGCGTTCGATCACGGAAGGGTGTGGGAGAAAATCCATTACCATGCTTTTGGCCGCACGATATTGCGGCCGGATTTCGCAACACGGTTAATCTCGAAATCCTCCCCGGAAGGAGTGTGTTGCGGCAAAATTTCCGAAGGCTGGTATTGGCGTCGGCGTTGCCCTACCGCGGCGTCATGGGCGATCTGGATAGACTGGTACCTTCGGGGATAATCGAGCAATGGGTCTATCACCTGCGACGACAGCGTTCGCGGGCGAGCGACGCGATCTGGCTGATAGACCAAGGGTTTACCCTGCATGACGGGCAGGATGGTATCCCGTCGCACGACGCCACCGCGCGCTGGCGGGCGGAGCAAGAGACCGTGGTCGAGGAAGTGACCGCGTTGCTCGCGCTCTACGACAAGATCAACCTGGGCAAGGCCGACATCGCCTGACATTCCCAGTCGGATGGGCTGCTATCCGGCATCACCGTAACTCCGGCGGATCAGGTCGCCGGTCTGCTCCAGCGACGAGCTTTGCGGTGGTTCGGCATCCGGCATATCGGCGACCAGTTCGGCGGTCGCCGCGAGTTGAAGATGTCGCTCGCTGAGTACTCGATGCGCGGTATAAGCCGCGTCCGAGCGCGCGGAAACGGCAAGTACCCGTTCCTGCGCAGCCCGGTCTTCATGATACGTGGCCCGATCACGCCACGCTGCGGCGTTCGTATCCGTCTGTGCGATGTCGTCGGTCATACTGCATTCCGCCAGATGTCAAACTTGATCTATCTTAGTCGCTCCTTACACCATTATGTTTGTTAACGTATCGTTTCTGGCTGCATCTAGCTCATGCGGCGGGGCGGCTCGGCGCCTGCCAGCCACCACCCAGCGCACGGAACAGGTCGACTTGCGCCCCCGCGATCCGTGAGTCGGCGGCGGCGAGGTCCGTGTCCGTGTCCGCCAACGTACGCTCGGCGTCGAGGACGTCGAGGAAATCGATCTGGCCTTCGCGCTGGCGGGCGCGGGTGATGCGGGCGGCGGTGGCGGCGTTGTCGTGCGCGGATTGCAACTGCGTGCGGCGATCGAGTTCGCGGGCGTAGTTGGAGAGCGCGGTCTCGGTTTCCTCGAGTGCGGTGAGGACGCTGCCGTCGAAATTGGCGAGTGCGCCGCGCGAGTCCGCTTCGGCGCCGGCGATGCGCGCGCGCGCGGCGGACTGGTTGAGCGACCAGTTCAGCAGCGGGCCGAGCAGCCAGCGGATTGGGCCGCCGGTAAAGATGTCGCCGACGCTGAGCGCGGTCGAGCCGATCGACCCGCCGAGCGAGATTTGCGGATAGAGTTGCGAGGTCTGGACGCCGATCCGTGCGGTCGCGGCTGCGAGGCGACGTTCGGCGGCGTGGACGTCGGGGCGGCGGGCGAGCAGCGTCGCGCCGTCACCGATCGGGATCGGCTGGTCGAGACGCGGCGTGGTCGTGCGGGCGCCGGCGGTGGCGGGCAGGTCCTGCGGGGTGCGGCCGGTGAGCGTGGCGAGGCGGAACAGCGCGGCCTGGCGTTCGGCTTCGATCTGCGGGATGTTGGCGGCGCGCTGGTCGCGCAAAGCTGCGATCCGGACCTGGTCGAGGCGGGCTGCACGACCGGCGTCGACGCGCTTGCCGGTCAGCGTGTTCGACTTGTCGAGCAGGTCGACGATCCGGCGGGCGACCGCGAGACGTTCGGCGGACGAGGCTGCGTCGACATAGGCGCGGGTGGTGGCGGCAACGATCGAGACGCGGACGGCGTCCGCATCGGCCTGCGCGGCGCCGACGTCACCGCGGGCGGCTTCGACGTTGCGGCGGACTCGGCCGGCGAGATCGACCTCGTAGCTGACGTCCAGGCCTACGTCATAGGTAGCACGCTCGCGGTCGAGACCGGGCAGGTTCTGGAGTTGCGAGGTGCGCGCGTAATTGCCGCTCGCGCCCGCGTTCACTTGTGGCTCGCGGTCGGTCTTCGCGCCGCGCAGGGAGGCGCGGGCGCTGTCGAGCCGCGCGACGGCAACGCGCAGGTCGGTGTTCGCTGCGAGCGCGTCCGCGACGAGGCCGTCGAGGACCGGGTCGCGGTACATCCGCCACCAGTCGTTGTCGGGCGTGGTCGTGACGGTGGCAGCATTCGCGGTGACGAACGACGCCGCCGCCTTGGGTGGGGTGATCGGCGCGACATAGTCGGGGCCGGCGGCGCACGCGGCGAGCGTCAGCGCCGAGAGGCTCGCGAGGAGGGCGGACTTCATGATGCTGGTCCTATTCGGCTGGCTGAAGGGTCGCGGCGGGGGCGGGACGGCGGCGTTCGAACCGCAGCGCCAGCGCCCGTGCGACGACATAGAAGGTGGGGGTGAAGAGCAGGCCGAACCCGGTCACGCCGATCATCCCGAAGAACACCGCGGTCCCGAGCGCCTGGCGGAGTTCCGCACCGGCACCGGTCGCGATCACCAGCGGCACTGCGCCGAGAATGAACGCGAAGCTCGTCATCAGGATCGGCCGCAACCGGTCCTTCGCCGCGCGCACCGCGGCCTCGACCGGGGTGAGGCCGTCCTGTTCCTCGGCCTGCTTGGCGAACTCGACCACGAGGATCGCGTTCTTCGCCGCCAAGGCAATGAGCACGACCAGGCCGATCTGCGTCAGGACGTTGTTGTCCATACCTCGCAGGTTCACGCCGGTCATCGCCGCGAGCAGACACATCGGCACGATCAGGATGATCGCGAGCGGCAACGTTAGGCTCTCGTACTGCGCGGCGAGCACGAGGAAGACGAACACCACCGCCATGCCGAAGACGAGCGCGGCGGTGCTGCCGGCTGCTTTCTGCTGATAGGCGATGCCGGTCCATTCATGCGCGTAGCCGGCGGGCAGCGACGCATCGGCGAGCTTCTCCATCGCGACCAGCGACTGGCCGGACGAATAGCCCTTGGCGGTGTCGCCATCGACCTCGACCGCGGGGAAGAGGTTGTAGCGGACCACGCGGTACGGGCCTGTCTTGTCCTTGAACGTCGAGACCGAGCCGACCGGGACCATCTGGCCCGAGTTGGAGCGCGTCTTCAGGTTGGCGATGTCCGCGGTGGTGTTGCGGAACGGTGCGTCGGCCTGGGCGGTGACGCGGTAGGTGCGGCCCAGCAGGTTGAAGTCGTTGACGAACGCCGAGCCGAGATAGACCTGCAACGCCTCGAACACGCGCTCGGGGGGAACGCCGAGAAGGTTGGCCTTGGCGCGGTCGACGTCGGCGAAGATGCGCGGCGTGGCGGTGTCGAAGAAGGTGTAGATCTGGGCGAGACCCTTGGTCTGGTTCGCCTGGCCGATCAGCGCGTAGCTCGTCTTGCCGAGGTCGGCGTAACCGTGGCCGCCCTGGTCCTGCACCATCAGGCGATAGCCGCCGGCCGAGCCGATGCCCTGGATCAAGGGTGGCGGGACGATCAGCAGGCGTGCCTCGGTGATGTCGCCGGTCGCCTTCTGCGATTCCGCCATGATGCTGGCGAGCGTGACGCCGAGCTTCTTGCGTTCCTCGAAGCTCTTGAGCGGGATGTACGCGGCGGCCGAGTTGGGGGCGAGCGTCTGCGACGGGCCGTCGAAGCCCGCGAGCATGACCGCGCCCTTGACGCCGGCTAGCGGCAGGATGCGTTTCGCGACCTTCTGCATGACGGCATCGGTGCGCTCGACAGACGAGCCGGGCGGAAGCTGGATGACGGTCAGGAAATAGCCCTGGTCCTGCGCAGGCACGAAGCCCGACGGGGTGATCGTGAAGACGCCGACCGTGACCGCGATCAGTGCGGCATAGGCGATCATCATGCGCTTCGGTGCGGTGACCAGGCGCGCGGTGAGGCGGGCATAGCTGTCGCTCATCCGCTCGAACCCGCGATTGAAGGCATCGCCGGCGCGGCGGACCGTACGGGTCAGGCGGTTGCCGGAGTCAGCGGGGGCGGTCGGCTTGAGCAGCATCGCGGCGAGCGCCGGCGACAGCGTCAGCGAGATCAGCAGCGAGATGATCGTCGCGGTCGAGATCGTCACCGCGAACTGGCGGTAGAACGCGCCCGAGAGGCCGGTGAGGAACACGGTCGGGATGAACACCGCGCACAGCACGAGCACGATCGCGACGAGCGCGCCCGAGACTTCGTCCATCGACGTGCGTGCTGCTTCGAGTGGGGAGAGCCCGTGCTCGAGGTTGCGCTCGACGTTCTCGACCACGACGATCGCATCATCGACGACGATGCCGATCGCGAGGACGAGGCCGAACAGCGACAGGTTGTTGAGGCTGTACCCGGCGGCGGCGAGCACCGCGAAGGTGCCGATCAGCGAGACCGGGATCGCCACGATCGGGATGATCGCCGCGCGCCACTTCTGCAGGAAGACGAGGATGACAAGCACGACGAGGACCATCGCTTCGAAGAGCGTGTGCTTCACCGCGTCGATCGACTGCGCGATGAACTCGGTCGGGTTGTAGATGACCTTGTATTCGAGGCCCTTGGGGAAGCGCTTCGACATGCTCTCCATCTCGGCGGTGACGGCTTGCGCCGCGCCGAGCGCGTTCGAGCCGGGCCGCTGGAAGACCGCGGCGATGACCGTCGGCTTGCCGCTGAGATAGGTGTTGGCGCCGTAATCCTGTGCGCCGAGTTCGACGCGCGCAACGTCCGAGACGCGGACCTGCCGGCCTTGCGCGTCGGTGCGGATGACGACGTCGGCGAACTGCTTGGGATCGGTCAGGCGGCCCTGCGTCTCGACGTTGAGCTGGAACGCGCTGTTGCCCTTGTCGTAGGGCGGCTGGCCGAGCGTGCCCGCGGCGACCTGGACGTTCTGCGCACGCAACGCCGCGACGATCTCGCCGGCGGTGAGGTCGAGCGCGGCGGCGCGGCCGGGATCGATCCAGATGCGCATGGAGTAATCGCGCGCGCCGAACAGCTGCACGTCGCCGACGCCGTCGATGCGGCTGAGGCGATCGCGGACCTGCGTCAGCGCGTAGTTGGAGATATAGCCGCGATCGAGCGAGTTGTCGGGCGAGACGAGGTTCACCACCATCAGGAAGTCGGGCGACGTCTTTCGCGTGACGACGCCGAGACGCTGGACGTCCTCGGGCAGGCGCGGGACGGCGACGGCGACGCGGTTCTGGACGAGCACCTGCGCGGCGTCGAGATTGGTGCCGATCTTGAAGGTGACGGTGATCGTGACCTTGCCGTCGCCGGTCGATTGCGACGACTGGTACAGCATGTTGTCGACGCCGTTGATCTCCTGCTCGATCGGCGCGGCGACGGTCTCGGCGACCGTCTCGGCCGAGGCAC
>Ga0308164_10003546_pt1 | contig 13969 bp, 13 predicted proteins | sample PhyTR2_FD_201031 | JGI IMG/M metagenome (GOLD analysis project Ga0308164, IMG submission 201031) | Phyllosphere microbial communities from UC Gill Tract Community Farm, Albany, California, United States - DLSLT.R2 | ecosystem: Host-associated > Plants > Phyllosphere > Unclassified | place: USA... | reverse complement strand
GGTGAGCCTTACATGGCGGCGCGAGGTCCTGTTTAGATTGACTCGCATGCGGACGATCCGCAACCAAACGCCGCCTCGCATCCTGTCCTACCAGTCCAATAGCACGACGAGACCTACAGCGGTTGCTCACTGATTCCGCACGAGAATCCAAGCGAGCTGAACAAGGTGGAAAGTGCGCGACGGGGTGCGGGACGTCAATTGATCGAAGCAATTCCGCCGGGCATCATGTCGAGCGACATGTCGACGGTGGTCCTACAAAATCCTCCGATCATGCCGAGGTCTGTTTGGACTGCCACAAGCAATTGCACGGGGGAGATTAGCAATGAATGAGACGACCATAACTAAAGATGGTGAGAACCAGATTGCGGTGCCGCAAGCTTGGCGGCCTACGCTCGCAGCCATCGTTGATGCTCTGATTCAAGGGGGCGAACCAGCGCTAACGCAGGTAACCCTTCAGGCTCCGGATGTGTGGGCAAACGCGCTAGAGAGCATTCGCGCGTATGGTGCACACTTGAAAAGGCTGCCAGATGAGTCCTGGAATTCTTCCGTCTGCATCTGGTATGGAGATTTTTGGAATGTTCTGGTTGATCTCTACACAGAAGAGGAGGGGCGGAGTGATCTAGTGCTTCAGGCTCACGTGTACGAAGTTGGTGATGGATATCGATACGAGGTGGTTTTGGTATACGTGCAGTAGAGACTGTGGGTCTGCTCGAATTTCATCGGTTTTCAGCTTGAGCTGTAACTGAACTGGCGGCTACATGGGGTGGGGTCGTCCACTGCGGACGATCCGCATCCAGACACCGCCTCGCATCCTGTCCTAAGTTGACCTTATCGCCACTTACAGAAAGTCGGTCAATGTCATCCGCCCTCAACAAGCGCATCGTACTCACAGCTGAGCCCAAGGATGGCCCCTACGAGCTCAGGAATGCTCAGCTTCGCTGTCTGATTCTTCGCGTGCAGTCCTCAGGGCGCAAGGCTTGGACCGTTACCTGGGCGCACGGTAAGCGCCGTACATTGGGTTCGGTCGATCACCTGACGCTTGACCACGCTCGAGATCAAGCCCGTCAGGCGGTAGCTGAATACGTTCAATCTGGACTGCCCGCGCTTGCTAAGTCCAAGCCAACTAGCTGCACCCTCGAAGCGCTGCTCAACGATCACTTCGAGCCTTGGGCTATTGCTGAACTGAAGGGTGGGCGTCAGTATCCAGACCGCATCCGATCGGTCTGCCCGTGGCTGTTACGCCGTCAAATTATCGAGATTGATGTGCCCACGATGGAGCGCTGGTGGCGCGGGCGTATAACTGGCCCTGATGCCGTCACAAAGGCTACCGCAGCGCGCGACTTTGCTTGCCTGCGGTCTGCCTTGTCTCGTGCAGTTGAGTGGAAGCTGATCGACAAAAATCCTTTGATGGGCATTCATCACCGATCAGCAGCAAGCCGCAAGGTGGAACGCGGACCATCTGATCGATGCAGCTGGAAAGCTGGAGCGGGTAAAGGGGGGGGCGCGTGCCAAGGGCGGCGCGTGCCAAGGGCGGGTGGAAGGAGACGCAGGCAAGCTATTTGATGCAATCACCGATGGCGGCACTAAGACCTCTGGCGGTCGGGTGAGAATCCCGGACGGAATAGTCATAGGAAGCCACACGTCAAAAACTACTGGCGTGGCGACTATTGACATCAACAAGTCTGGCCAAATTTACAGATAAGAATCGATGCGCTTAAGTAGGTTCGGGGGTGGAGTGATGATCGACTTTCAGTCAAGCGGCATTGTGGGATACGGCGAGGTTTCTCTCGATGAGCTGGATATTTATTACCTAGAGAAATACTGGTTGAATCTAGAAAGCTTGGTAAGTTATTGGGCGGGGTTGCTTGATCAGGCTTTCATTGTGAATCGCGACGGTCCTGAAATCCGATGCCAATCAAATATGGAGTACCGGCCCGGGGGCGTCCTATTTACTGAGCAGGAGTTCCTCGACTTCAAGCGGCTGTCTATTGATCTAGGTGCCAAGAGTTTCGCAGTGATTGAGTATATTGGGCAAAGCGAGTGGGTGGATTTTTCATCTCGATCGTTTTTCCGATTTGCGTATCCGCTAGATGTGTCCTGGAGCGAGATGACGAGTTCCTGTCCGATTGCCGATGATGTGTTCATGCGACCCATCAGGGCATTCTTTGTCATTTCCGATAACGGGCGTATCGGTAAGTACGTGGATAGCGACGCATTTCATCCGTATGAGTTGTTCTTTTTCAGTAATTCGTAATGCGTATGTCGTAGGTTTGATTCCTATTTCCGGCACCAGATACATCAAAAAGCCCCGGCCTTGGCCGGGGCTTTTTGTTTGTGGCGATACGGCCGTTGGTAGCGCCGGCCGCTGGCCGGCCATCCAGTAGTGCCAGCCCATGGCTGGCACCCCAGAATTTCCGAGCCGCGCGACCTACGCGCCCCAGCGGCTTCCCAGACGCTTAGGTCCTGGCACCGTTCCTGACCTGGAAACTGCAGCCGCCCAGTCCTGTGCTATGAATCCCCGGCCTTGTTGATCCGGTGGCGGCGTATGAACAGCCCGTGGGGCAGTTCATTCGATATCGTTATGCCAACGGGAATCCTTACAATTTCAAGGATCCGGACGGGAGGCAGAGCCTGCCGCGTTCGGTCTATGAGACGGATTGGACCAAGCCTGAAACGAGGCAGGCATTCCGCGATGCTGCCTCGATGGTTGCAGATTTCACCCCCATCGTTGGCGACGCGAAAGGTGCCATTGAGGCAGTCCGCAACGTGGTCGCGGCTACCACCGGTCTCGTTCCGATCATTGGAGATGCCGGAAAATCGGTCCTTAAGCACGGGGACGAGGCCGCACAACTGGGTAAGAAGTTGGCAAGCGAGCAGCAGATGGCTGAGTTGGCGGGTGGGGGGCACAGTGACGTACGGTCCGACTACGAAGCAGCCACTGCGACAGAGTGAGCGTCTTGCTGCCCAGCACGGAGGTGAAGCCGTCAGATATCAGAAAGTCTGCAGTTCGTCCTATAAAGCTGCAGATGGCGGGCATGTGGAAACGCATGCGTTCCGCAATTCTGAGACTGGTCATGGCATCGAGCCAAAAACTGTGATCAATCCATAGGTGAGTGTCGTAAGAAAATACGGGCGTTGAGAATCGGCATGGATGTGTCGCCTTCGTTCGGTACAGATCGGCGGAGGGAATTCCCGATCAACGTTGGGCATGAGTACCTTGTGTGCACGGTTGCCTGCATCTTCAAGAAGGGTGAATACCATGGTTTGACTCTCTACGGAGTCGAAGATGAGTTCGGACGATTGATTCCTGTCCGTTCAGGGTTGTTCGAAATCACCGTTCCCAGAGCTTCACGCTTTTGGGTGGTCACCAGTGAAAGGATCGTTCTATATGCGGCCACGTGAGTTTGTATGCAACGTGTATCTTGCAGACGACATCCATGAGGATCTCCCTGGAGCACGAGCGACGCTTCAGGAGATCAAGGCTCGCCTTGAGGCCGAAAGCTTCGAATAGTTGATGCAGGTCCGGACTTCCTCATTACGTAGTCGTAGGTTCGATTCCTATTTCCGGCACCGGATACAGCAGAAAGTCCCGGCCTTGGTCGGGGCTTTTTGTTTGGGCATTGACTCGGGTGGGGGGTAGGGCAGGCCCGGGCTCCGCAGAATTATCGGATTAATCTGATTCACATTCAGGCCGGAGTCTGCTATCAAGGGGGCGGGTGCGAAGGGGAATTCGTACCGGCTCCAACGACTGCACTGTCGTCTTTGGTCAAATGTCAGGGACGGGTGAAGCTGTGTCCGGAATCGAGGTTCCAGATCGCCAACGGACGGAGGATTCTTCAATCATTGCGCGCCTCCCGCTCTTGGGGGCATACGTAGGGAGGGGGAAGCATGCAGGAAAGACGGGTGCCTGGGACTGCCAGCACGTACAAGTCCCGTAAAAGAGGTGCCTTAAAGGCGCGTGTCCGCAGCTGGATCCTCCTTGTCTCAGCTACCTGTGGCATGACCGCCTTTCACGCACAAGGGCAGGAGGTTCCCAGTTATGCCGAGTCGATCAAGGTTGGAAGTACGGTTGCCCCTCTTGACCAGAATGCCTTCGGCGAGCGCTTGGACAAATACAAGGGGGACCTGTCCTTTCATCAGACCGATCTGGTTCTAAAAGGCACCGGGCCGGATATCGTCATTGGCAGAACCTATGAGCTGGGGCGCTATCGAAAAGGCGATGGCCCCCTGGGTTTTGCGGACTGGTCGCCGTCCATACCCCACATGCTCACAAGGGGAAGCGCGGAAAAGCCCTGGCGTGTGGTCCAGCAGGACGCGTTGAAGCGCTGCACTTTCTTCTCCGCAAGTGGGCCGGTCATTCCCATCCCTGTGAGGGAATGGTGGGAAGGATACGAACTCGTGGACGAGCTGGGGCGAGTGCAGATGCCGATGCGCCGGGATCCCAACAATCCGGTGGCGCCTTCAAACAATCCGGCAGGCCATCCCGTTGTGACCCAGTCGGGCTGGCAGGCGAGTTGCCTGTCGCAGACATCAAATGGGCAGGAGGGTGAGGGTTTCAGCTTCTTGTCTCCAGCGGGTAACCGCTATCGGTTGGATCGTCTCCTGGTCTCCCGCCGATCGCAGGTCTACATCCTGGAGAGAGATCCGGCGCCGCCTGTACGCGCACGCGTAAGCACGCTCGCTATGGTTGCCAGTCGAATCGAAGATCGCTTCGGGAATTTTGTCGACTACAACTATGACGGCGACAGACTGATCTCGATAAGCGGCAGCGATGGACGTCTGGTCACGTTCGAATGGAAGGACGATGTCATCACTGCGATGAATGCCAATGGTCGTGTGTGGACCTACAGCTATGCCATCGAGGGGACATCTACCATCTCCCAGTTCAAGACCCTGAAATCGGTGACCCAGCCGGATGGAAGCCGTTACAGCTTCGATCTGGGCTCGTTCTACTCCCTGGTTGCGCCGCCGCCACCCACGGAATGCGCACCCCCTGATACTTCGGCCATCAATCGGCCCGTACAGGCATCAATGGCCGGACCCTCGGGCCTGTCCGCGACGTATCTGCTGAATGTTGCCCGTCGTGGGCGGTCCAACGTGCCCTACGAATGTGTTCCCGCAAGCGCGATGAGCGAAGAGCACGTGGTGACCCCTTCCGCCTATGACGTGTATGCGCTGAGTTCAAGAAGGTATTCCGGTCCGGGTGTGAACCAGACGTGGCAATACGCCTATGGAGCTCCCAATCCCAGCTGGACTCATCAGTGCGCTGGGGGCTGTATCCGAACTGTGCAGACGACCGAAACGCTGCCGGGCGGCCGCTGGGTGCGCAGCACCTTCAGCAATGAATGGGGAGCGTACGAGGGCAAGCTGGTGGTGGTCGAGGACGGAGGCGCTGGGGCCACGCTTCCCACCAGAACGACTCGGTACCATTACGCTCCGTCCAGCGGGAATGCTTATCCTGCGGTGCTCGGCGCTGTGCCTGCCAGCTCCCCGTGGGCGTCAAATTTCGCTCCGCTGAGCAGCCTCACGCCGGTTCACCAGGTAGACATCGAACTGGATGGTGATTGGTACCGTTCCACTTTCGGGGGCTACAACGTGTTTGCGCAGCCCTCGTTCCGGTCCGATCTGGATTCCACAGGCGGAGGGCGCACTCTGGATTTCGCGCCCGTGAACAACGTGCAGCACTGGGTGCTGGATCTGCCGGGAAGAACATCTCTGGCTGGGAGCGCGGTTGCTTCCGAGCAGGTGACCTACGACGACAAGGCCCGTCCCGTATCGGTAAGCATCTTTGGCCGCATCGACCGCACCGCCGAGTATTGGCCCGACGGAAATCTGCGCAGAGTCGTGGACGGCAGGGGCAATGCGACACTCCTTTCGGAGTGGTACCGGGGAGCGCCGCGCCAAACCGTCTTCGCCGACGGTACCTCCCAGCGTGCCGACGTCGATGCTAATGGCTGGATCACCTCTGTGGTCGATGAGGCCAGCAACAAGACATGCTACGCATTTGATCGCATGGGCCGGATAAGTGGCATCACTTTTCCGGCCGCCACGGCAGGGCTTTGCGACGGCAGCATCAGCAATCCGGTGGCAGTGGTATTCGGACCGGTTGGTAGCGCGGAGCATGGACTTGCTGCAGGGCATTGGCGAAGGACGGAGACACGAGGCAATGCAGTCAACGAACAGTTCTTCGATGCCTTGTGGCAGCCGGTTCTTTCTACCCGGCGCGACAATGGGCGTGCGGACTCTGTTGCCTGGATTCGGCGCAGTTATGACGAAGCGGGAAGAACTACGTTCGAGTCCTATCCCACGCGAACGCCGGACGGCACGACGTCAGGTGTATGGACCGAATTTGACGCGGTGGGACGCGTGAGTTCGACATCCCAGGACAGTGAACTTGGACTGCTGACCACAGTCACGACCTACCAGGCCGGCAACTCGGCGCTGACACGGCTCCCTGATGGGCAGGTCACATCCTATCGATTCGACGGTTACGGTGCTCCGGTGAAAGAGCTTCCTGCCGTCATTGATCGTCCCGAATCCGCCAGGACGTCCATCCAGCGCGACGCGTGGGGCAAGCCCTTGAGCATTGAAAGGAGCCAGCGATGAGCCCTACTGGACCGATTCGGCAATCGTGCTTCGTCTGGCGCCGGGGGCTGCGTGCTGCGGTACTCGTGGTATCGCTTTTGTTGTGCGTATCAGCATTCGCCGCCCCGCCACGATGTGAGGATGGGAGCCGGCCACATCCAACGAAAGGTTGCCCAGAAGACTACGAGCCGCTACCAGGGGCCCGCCCCCGACAGTCGGAATATGCCTCGATGTCGGTGCCCACGCAGATGGTGGTCGGGCAGCTTTATGCAGTCAGTGTCACTTACAAGAACATTGGCAAGGACACATGGACGAATGAACAAAATTTCAGGCTGGGCTCCTGGTATCCCCCTGACAATCTGACCTGGGGTACTTCCCGGGCCAACCTGCCGGGGCCCGTCGCACCCAACGAGACGGTGACTATCCCCTTTACCGTGCGAGCCCCTACGCAGCCCGGTCCGCACGGGTTCCAGTGGCGGATGGTGCAGGACGGAGTGGAGTGGTTCGGCGGTGAAACACCCGCGCCGAGGGTCAACGTCGTTGCGTCCAACGTTACGGGCTACATCGACGGAATCTCTGGAGCCCACCTGGTGGGATGGGCCTGCTCGACGGGAATCGAAACTCCGATTGATGTCCATCTCTATGTGGGGGGCGCTGCTGGGCAAGGGGTTGGTGTCTCCTCGACCCGAGCAGATCTGCCTGCCGGTGCCGGTGTAGCGTCTGCTTGCGGGACGCAGGGTGATGCACACGGTTTCCGCATTCCCATTGATGGCGGGCTGATCGCAGCGCATCAGGGGAAGCCGATCCATGTGCACGGCATTTCGCCCGTTGGAGCAGCCAACTACGCGATAGTGCAGTCAGGCGTATTCGTGGTGCCGGCCAACCAGCAGCCCGTCGTAGCGCTGGTATCTCCGGCGCATGGCGCCGTGTACTCAGAAGGCACGGTCATTCGTCTCTCTGCAACGGCCAGCGATGCGGACGACGGCGTTGCATCGGTGAGCTTCGGCGTGGACGGCGCCACGATCGGCGTGACGTCCCCGCCCAATCACTTCGTTGACTGGGTCGCATCACCGGGCAGCCATACGGTGCAGGCATCTGTACGCGATACGCGTGGAGCCGTGGCGTTGAGCGACTCCAGGACCGTACATGCATCAAAGGTCTCAGGTGCAATCACGGGTCTGCGGGACGGTAATATCGTCGGCTGGGCCTGCTCGACGCATGTGCCTGGGCCGATCAAAGTGCGTGTGTTCATTGGAGGGCCTGAGGGCGCAGGACTGCCTGCTGGAGAGTATCTGGCCGACCGGGCAAGTCCGGCTGAAAGGGCGGCCCAGTGCGCAACAGGGAGCGCGCATGACTTCCTGATCACTCCTTCGGCTGAGGTGCTGCAGGCTGGCTTGGGAAAAACCATTCACGCTTATGGTGTTTCCGCGCTGACCGGACAGCCGGTTGCGCTCAACGGCTCGGGGCATCACGCACTTTCAGCGAACCAAGCGCCAGTCGTCCGCATTACCGCCCCGCAAGCGACGACTGCGCTGACCTCCCCTGCGACCACGCTCTTCAGTGCCTTGGCGAACGACGCCGACGGCGTTGTCAGTGATGTCAGGCTTTACCGGGACGGAGTGCTTGTCGCGGAATTGTCCTCGGCTCCCTATCAGGTGCAGCTGACTGGGCTGGGCGAAGGACCGCACACGCTGCGCGCCGTTGCCCGCGACTCTAGTGGAGCATCGGGTAGCGACGAGATCACGATCAGCGTGAGCGCGCCGCAGTCACCCGCCAGTGCGGTCCGGCGATACGTGTATGACGCCCAGCAGCGACTATGCAAGGTGATCGAGCCGGAAACCGGTGCGGCCGTGATGGAGTATGACGGAGCTGGCAATCTGACCTGGTCTGCTGCGGGCCTCGCACTGCCGGATGCCGGGCGCTGTGATCGCGAATCGGCCTGGTCTTCTGGACGTCGGGTCGATCGCGTCTACGATGCGCGAAATCGCCTTGTGGAACTGCGCTTTCCCGACGGCAGGGGCAATCAGCGCTGGGAGTACACGCCGGACGGGCTTCCCTCGAAGGTGATCACCAGCAACGATGGGCAGAACGCCGCGGTCGTCAACAGCTATCGATACTCACCAAGCCGGCAGCTCATATGGGAAGAGTCGACCCTCGATGGCGGCAGCCCGCTTTCAATAGGCTATGGCCGCGATAGAAATGGGAACCTGTCCAGCGAGACGCGACCAGGAGGGCTGATACTGAGCTATGAGCCCGACGCCCTCGGCCAGCCCAGACGAATCTCTGACAGTGCTGGAGCGCTCTATGCCGAGAACATCGCCTGGCATCCCAATGGCGCGCTCGCTGGCATGCGCTATGGCAATGGCATCGAGCATCAGGGCGTGCTCAATGCGCGGATGCTTCCGTCGCAATTAAAGGATGGCACTGCCAGCGAGCTTCTGTATCAGTACGGCGCCAATGGTGATGTTTCGGCAATCATCGATCGGCAGCAGGGAACTGCGCATGACATCCGCATGGGTTACGACGGCCAGGGCAGGCTGACGCTTGCGCAGTCGACTTCCTTCGGGGGCGATGGCGCATTCCGCTACACATATGACGTGCAGGACAATCTACTGAGCGTGCAGCTGGGTGGCGTGCGCAGCCAGCAGTTCTGGTACGACGGGCGCAACCAGCTGACCAATGTCCGCGATGATGCTGGCGCGACGGTGACCGGATTGGCCTGGGATGTTCAAGGCAATCTCTTGCTGCGCAACGGACGCAAGTACGACTTCGACTTTGGCAACAGGCTGCGCGAAGTGCAGGAAGCGGAGCGCTATGCCTACGATGCCTATGGGCGGCGTGCCGTGGCGTACGATGACCAGGGGCAACGCCTGCGCGCGTTATATTCGTTGGCCGGGAAGGTGGTGCATGAAGATCGGCGAGGGAAGGGCGCCTCGGAGTACATCTATGTAGGTGGTCGACTGCTGGCCACCCGCGGCCCGACAGGGGTTGCCTGGACGCATGTGGATGCGCTGGGCAGCCCGGTCGCTGTCACGGATGGCACAGGCAGTGTTGTCGAGCGCCGCCGGTTTGAACCGTACGGTGCCGAGCTGGGCGGGCAGGTCAAGGATGGGCCGGGCTACACCGGGCATGTGAGCGATTCGGCCACAGGGCTGAGTTACATGCAGCAGAGGTACATGGATCCGCAGTTGGGTGTGTTCCTGTCTGTGGATCCGGTGACGGCGTATGAGCAGCCTGTTGGGCAGTTCAATCGGTATCGGTATGCGAACGGCAACCCGTATCGCTTTATTGATCCGGATGGGCGACAAGCAGCAGAGCGTTTTGTCGAACGGCATCGTAACGACATGGAGGCTGGCAATGGCGACGTGTACAAGCCGTTACAGCCCTTTGCGATTGCCGTAACAGGTGTAATGCTTGCCCCCGTGGTAGCTGAGGTGGGCATGGCAGCGCTAGCCAATCCTGCTGCTGTGGCTACCGCGACCGAAATCGGGGCTGGCGCTGCGGGAGTGACAGGAACTGCAGGAGTGGCAGGCCTAGCAGGAAGGGAGGCTGGTGTCGCGAGAGACTTCTTCTCTGGCGCGAAGTATACGGATAAAGTGCTTGGTCAGATGAAGCAAGGGGACTATCACGCCTTTCCTGAAAGCGTAAAGGCATTTCAGGCGGCGGGTCAAGTGACGAGCATCAAAGGTGGTGATGGTGTCGCACGCGAGATGCTGACGATACCCGGAGGATACAAAGGACGTGAGGGCAGCTTTGAATTCATAAAGGATGCAAATGGTGTCATCAATCACCGGCTATTCAAGCCCGAAAAGGAACTGTGATCGTGGTTCAGTATGTATGGTCAGAAAAAATCGATTCGATACTGAGTGCAGGCGAATCTCTGGAAGTGCTGGGCGTGCGTAATTGGGCGCTTGATCAGGCTGGAGCGCTGTACGCACTGGAGAGGTTGCATCAAGAGGGAATTGCGGTCGCCGGTGGTGACGTGTACAGGCTTGAGAACGGTCGCCTTGAACCAACGTACGACAATTGGTATTGCGACCGAAGTGATGGTGAACAGATAGGTGAGTTCGTTGAGCGTAGCATCGGCGTTGCGATGAATTACATAACGGAATACTCAAATTCGGATGGGCGAGCTTTCTTCTCACTGGTACCTGGAGCTCAATGATCAGAGTCGTGGGTCTAGAGGTATTGAAGTTCCGGAAGCGGATAGAATTAAACACCGGGTTGCCGATCAGGCGGAGGCAAAGAGCGCGTTCAATACACCTCAAGCCGGGAACAATCCGAGCCACCATACTGTGGAACTCCCCAAGCCAGTAATGGAGAAAGTGGCTCAGAAGTTCAATGAGGTTTACAAGTGAAGATCGACTTGATTGTGGAATGGTGCGACGGTGAGTTGCAGCAAGTCTTGGAAGATGGTGGTAGATACTTCTACGCAATCTGCGTGGAGGCGGACGTCGGCAAACCCTTGCAGGATAGAGTCTACTTCGTAATCAATATTCTTGGGCAGGAAAAGCATATGATTGAACGCTTTCTCGCTGATGCAGACATGGATGGCCTTGATCGTCTGCTGCGCGATGAATTGTACGGTCGCCGGGGTGCGATTCTCTTGGGGCATCCAAAAGATTGGAGGGTGGAGTCGGCTGATTTTAGCATTGAGCCAGCCCCCTATCTTAAATTCTTCGCATTTCCAGTCGTCGACGCGTTGGCGGCCTGAATCTATGGATGGCGGCATCGTTATGGGTAATTCCCGCCCCGCTGGTTAACTAAAACAGCGGCACATGGACCCGCAGTTGGGGGGGTGTTCCTGTCGGTGGATCCGGTGACGGCGTATGAGCATCCAGGGAGCATATCGCGGCAAGGATGTAATGCATTCTGTCGATCCCGGGACAGGGTTGAACGTGATGAAGGATTCTTCTGGAAGCTTTCTCTCGGGCTGGAAGATGAGTGACCAGCAGCTGAGACATGTGCTTGACATTGGTTCGCTTGGAGGGGGGAGGTGGTGCGCAAAGCAGACGAGTACCTATCACTGATAACTTCGTACATTGATGGCAGGATTGATGCCAAGAGCTTTAGTAGGATGTATCTTGAGAAGTTCAAGAATGAGATATCGGAGCTTCCCGAGGATAGCTTTGAGATCCTTGATCGGCTGTTCGGAGATGTGGATTCATACACCGATGACGAAGATTTGTCGGCGTCGATGCCATCCTTCTATCTCAGCGCCGAACAGTTGAAAGAGCAGGCGGCGATGGCGGCAGCTGAGCTTACCAACGGCGTTTGACAATTCAGTTGATGGGTCGATGAGTTCATGCGGGCAGGCGGCTAGATCGGCATCGGCAGAAGCTCAAGCAAGCAAGGGGGCAGGAGGAGGCGTGACGGGTCTTGTGACAGAATCCGGTGAAGTTCTTGTTGGGCAAGTTCGCGCGCCGGTGGCCCTCGCGGTGCGTCGAATGCCGCGATCCAGAAATCACTGGATGGGGTTAGAAGGGCGCCTCGGAGTACATCTATGTAGGTGGTCGACTGCTGGCCAACCGCGGCCCGACAGGGGTTACCTGGACGCATGTGGATGCGCTGGGCAGCCCGGTCGCTGTCACGGATGGCACAGGCAGTGTTGTCGAGCGCCGCCGGTTTGAACCGTACGGTGCCGAGCTGGGCGGGCAGGTCAAGGATGGGCCGGGCTACACCGGGCATGTGAGCGATTCGGCCACAGGGCTGAGTTACATGCAGCAGAGGTACATGGATCCGCAGTTGGGTGTGTTCCTGTCTGTGGATCCGGTGACGGCGTATGAGCAGCCTGTTGGGCAGTTCAATCGATATCGGTATGCGAACGGGAATCCGTATCGCTTCACCGACCCAGACGGACGCCTGTCACGTGGTACGGGCTGGACCGAGAAACAATGGAATCAGTTCGACCGCGCCCAACAAAGTGCCGCAGGTAGCTTGGAGAAGGCGGCTGGAAAGATCACCGGCGCCATGGCCGAAGGAGGTAAATCGCTTCAGCGCGCCGAGAAGGCATTTGAGCGGAACTTTGGCGCTGGCTCAGCGACGGTAGAGAATATGTCCAAGGCAGCCTCGGATATGAGTTCCATGGCTGCGGCATTACGGGATACCAGCGCAGGAGCCATTCCGGCTAATGGCATGACGGGCGCGCAAATCACCGCCACGTATGGGGGCGCTGGAAATATCTTGGCGGGGGTGCCTACTACCGGGCCGAAAATGGTCATCGTCAACACTACGCATGCGAGTTTTAGTGATTCCTCCAAACTGGCCTGGGGGGCGGGCCACGAAACCGGACATGCCGTGCTGGGCTATAAGGACCAGTTCTTCAATGGAGACACGGCATACAAATTTGGATCCCCTCAGCAGCAAAATATCTTCAAGACGTTGCCCAGTGAGCAGCGCCTTATCAATCCGGACCACATCATGGATCAGGCTCGATGAAAAAGTTATTGGTGGCTGCCTTGTTGTGCATGTTCATACCTGCCTGTGCAACTCAGCTTCGGCGTGCCGACTCCAAGGATTTCAGCGTTTCTGTGACTGACCGCGCGACGGAAAAGCGATACGATGTAGTCTTGGCTTCTGCCGCTGACGGGCCTCTTTGCCTGTCAAAGGAAAGCTGGCCTATCGAAAATGGAACGTTTCCGATGGGTTACGAAGGAGCCGTCTTGACCACGACCAACGGCCCTCTGCATCCGAAAGCAGCTATGACGGCGTACTGCCCCGGAGGATGTGGCGAGGTTCGCTTGGAGCCAGGTCAAACCTTGCGGGCCAGCATTGCCTATGCAGCATTTGGCGATGCGGAAGTCATCGCAGCTGACGCAGCTCGCTCGCTATCATTTCCTGTCTACCCCTACTACTGCGAACGGTAGTTTTACTCCTCAATGGCGTTGAGATAAACAATTCCGGTGGCAAAGTCATCGGAATCCATGCGGTCGTTCGTAAGGCGGATGAAGGAGTCGAGAATCTCGGCGCGTCTGCCTATGACGCTGAGTCGTAGATGGTCCTGCTCGATAATTAGGATCGATCCTCACGCCTCTGCCGTGAGTACTGGGGAAGTTCATCACGGACGATCCTCATCCAAACACCATCTCGCATGCTGTCCTAAGTTGGCTCTATCGCCACTTGCAGACAGTCGGTCAATGTCATCCGCCATCACGAAGCGCATCGTTCTTGCCGCTGAACCCCGAGATCGCCCCTATGAGCTCAGCGAAGCTCAGTTACGTGGTCTGATTCTCCGAATGCCCTCTGGGCACAAAGCGTTCATGCGTGCAGGACGTTCGAGGTGAGTCAGACCTGCTACCGCTATCAGGCCAAGGCCTGCCAAGAAAATGCGATCATCGCCGACTGGTTGCTCAGGCTGACCAGCGCCTACCGCGATTGGGGCTTT
>Ga0308164_10003543_pt1 | contig 13974 bp, 9 predicted proteins | sample PhyTR2_FD_201031 | JGI IMG/M metagenome (GOLD analysis project Ga0308164, IMG submission 201031) | Phyllosphere microbial communities from UC Gill Tract Community Farm, Albany, California, United States - DLSLT.R2 | ecosystem: Host-associated > Plants > Phyllosphere > Unclassified | place: USA... | reverse complement strand
CATTGGTGGTAGACCAAAATGGGCCTTTTCTGTAAGCTACAGCTTTAGTGTGTCCACTAAAAGCGCGCAGATGATTCCATAAGAAAGCGGGGTGACGTAACTACGTCATTCCGCTTTTTTGCAGCCTGCGATCGCCCTTTCAGGTTTTATTTACGGGAGGTCTTCTTGACTAAGCCAGCCATACTCGCCCTTGCTGATGGCAGCATTTTTCGCGGCGAAGCCATTGGAGCCGACGGTCAGACCGTTGGTGAGGTGGTGTTCAACACCGCAATGACAGGCTATCAGGAAATTCTTACCGATCCTTCCTACGCCCAGCAGATCGTTACCCTGACTTACCCGCATATCGGCAACACCGGCACCACCCCTGAAGACGCAGAGTCGAATCGCGTCTGGTCTGCCGGTCTGGTCATTCGCGACCTGCCTCTGGTCGCCAGCAACTGGCGTAACAAGCTGTCCCTCGGTGATTACCTGAAAGCCAACAACGTCGTTGCCATCGCCGGCATCGATACGCGCCGCCTGACCCGCATCCTGCGTGAGAAAGGCGCCCAGAACGGCTGCATCCTGGCCGGCGATAACATCACCGAAGAGGCGGCCATCGCCGCTGCCCGCAGCTTCCCGGGCCTCAAGGGCATGGACCTGGCCAAGGAAGTCTGCACCAAGGACACCTACGAGTGGCGTTCCAGCGTCTGGGATCTGAAAACCGACAGCCACCCTGAAATTGCCGCCTCCGAGCTGCCTTATCACGTGGTCGCCTACGATTACGGCGTCAAGGTGAACATCCTGCGCATGCTGGTCGAGCGCGGTTGCCGTGTAACCGTGGTGCCGGCGCAAACGCCTGCCAGTGAAGTGCTCGCCTACAAGCCGGACGGTGTTTTCCTGTCCAACGGCCCTGGTGACCCGGAGCCGTGCGACTACGCCATCAAGGCGATCAGAGAAGTGCTGGAAACCGACATTCCGGTGTTCGGCATCTGCCTCGGCCATCAGCTTCTGGCGCTGGCCGCGGGTGCCAAGACCGTGAAGATGGGCCACGGCCACCACGGTGCCAACCACCCAGTCCAGGATCTGGACACCGGTGTGGTCATGATCACCAGCCAGAACCACGGTTTTGCGGTGGATGAGGCAACCCTGCCGAGCAACGTTCGCGCCATTCACAAGTCGCTGTTCGACGGCACCCTGCAGGGTATCGAACTGACCGACAAGAGCGCATTCAGCTTCCAGGGTCACCCTGAAGCGAGTCCGGGCCCGAACGACGTCGCGCCTTTGTTCGATCGCTTCATCGAAGCCATGGCCAAGCGCCGCTGAACGGTTGCCTTGAGACTGTAATACGCAGGTGCCCAGGGCGGCCCCGGACTCAGTGTCCGGTCGCTGCCGCCCAGGCCACCTCAGACAAATGTTCAAGACGGCTTGCCGACTGACCTGCGGATTTGAGTGACAACCCATGCCAAAACGTACAGATATTAAAAGCATCCTGATTCTCGGCGCCGGCCCCATCGTGATCGGCCAGGCCTGTGAATTCGACTACTCCGGCGCCCAGGCCTGCAAGGCTCTGCGTGAGGAGGGTTACCGTGTCATCCTGGTGAACTCCAACCCTGCCACCATCATGACCGACCCGGCCATGGCTGACGCCACCTACATCGAGCCGATCAAGTGGCAGACCGTTGCCAAGATCATCGAAAAAGAACGTCCGGACGCACTGCTGCCAACCATGGGTGGCCAGACGGCTCTGAACTGCGCACTGGATCTGGAGCGCGAAGGCGTTCTGGAGAAGTTCGGTGTTGAAATGATCGGCGCCAACGCTGACACCATCGACAAGGCAGAAGACCGTTCGCGCTTCGACAAGGCGATGAAGTCCATCGGCCTGGCGTGCCCGCGCTCCGGTATCGCGCACAGCATGGAAGAAGCCAACGCAGTTCTTGAAAAGCTCGGCTTCCCTTGCATCATCCGTCCGTCGTTCACCATGGGTGGCACCGGCGGCGGTATCGCTTACAACCGTGAAGAGTTCGAGGAAATCTGCGCCCGTGGTCTGGACCTGTCGCCAACCAAGGAATTGCTGATCGACGAATCGCTGATCGGCTGGAAAGAGTACGAAATGGAAGTTGTCCGCGACAAAAAGGACAACTGCATCATCGTCTGCTCGATCGAGAACTTCGACCCGATGGGTGTGCACACTGGTGACTCGATCACCGTAGCGCCGGCACAGACCCTGACCGATAAGGAATACCAGATCCTGCGTAATGCCTCGCTGGCAGTGCTGCGCGAGATCGGCGTTGAAACCGGTGGTTCCAACGTTCAGTTCGGCATCTGCCCGAACACCGGCCGCATGGTCGTGATCGAAATGAACCCGCGCGTATCGCGTTCCTCTGCACTGGCTTCCAAGGCGACCGGCTTCCCGATCGCTCGCGTTGCCGCCAAGCTGGCAGTGGGCTACACCCTTGACGAGCTGTCGAACGAAATCACTGGCGGCAAGACCCCGGCGTCGTTCGAACCGTCGATCGACTACGTCGTCACCAAGCTGCCGCGCTTTGCCTTCGAGAAATTCGCCAAGGCCGATGCACGTCTGACCACTCAGATGAAGTCGGTCGGTGAAGTCATGGCCATCGGCCGTACCTTCCAGGAATCCCTGCAGAAAGCCCTGCGCGGCCTGGAAGTCGGTGTGTGCGGTCTTGATCCGAAGCTGGACTTGAGCCATCCGGAAAGCATGAGCACGCTCAAGCGCGAGCTGACTGTGCCGGGCGCCGAGCGTATCTGGTACGTCGCCGACGCCTTCCGCGCCGGCATGACGGTCGAAGAAATCTTCGCCATGAACATGATCGACCCATGGTTCCTGGTGCAGATCGAAGACCTGATCAAGGACGAAGAGAAGATCAAGACCCTGGGTCTGTCGGCAATCGACCGTGACGTGATGTTCCGTCTCAAGCGCAAGGGCTTCTCCGACGCGCGTCTGGCCAAGCTGCTGGGCGTTACCGAGAAGAACCTGCGGACGCATCGTCACAAGCTCGAAGTGTTCCCGGTCTACAAGCGTGTCGACACCTGCGCAGCCGAGTTCGCAACCGACACCGCGTACCTGTACTCGACCTACGAGGAAGAGTGCGAAGCCAACCCGTCGACGCGTGACAAGATCATGATCCTGGGTGGCGGCCCGAACCGCATCGGCCAGGGTATCGAGTTCGACTACTGCTGCGTGCATGCCGCGCTGGCGCTGCGTGAAGACGGTTACGAGACCATCATGGTCAACTGCAACCCGGAGACCGTCTCCACCGACTACGACACCTCGGATCGTCTGTACTTCGAGCCTGTCACCCTGGAAGACGTGCTGGAAATCGTACGTGTCGAGAAGCCGAAAGGTGTGATCGTCCAGTACGGTGGTCAGACGCCTCTGAAACTGGCGCGTGCTCTTGAAGCTGCCGGCGTGCCGATCATCGGCACCAGTCCCGATGCCATTGACCGTGCCGAAGACCGCGAGCGCTTCCAGCACATGGTCGAGCGTCTGAACCTGCGTCAGCCGCCAAACGCCACTGTGCGCAGCGAAGACGAAGCGATTCGTGCCGCAGCGAAGATCGGTTATCCACTGGTGGTGCGTCCGTCCTATGTACTGGGTGGCCGTGCGATGGAAATCGTTTACCAGGAAGACGAACTCAAGCGTTACCTGCGCGAAGCGGTTCAGGTGTCCAACGACAGCCCTGTGCTGCTGGACCACTTCCTGAACTGCGCAATCGAGATGGACGTCGATGCGGTCTGCGACGGTACTGATGTGGTGATCGGTGCGATCATGCAGCACATCGAGCAGGCGGGCGTTCACTCCGGTGACTCCGCGTGCTCGCTGCCGCCTTACTCGCTGCCGGCTCACATCCAGGACGAAATGCGTGAGCAGGTCAAGAAGATGGCGCTGGAACTGGGCGTTGTCGGCCTGATGAACGTGCAGCTGGCGCTTCAGGGCGAAGACATCTACGTCATTGAAGTCAACCCGCGCGCATCGCGTACCGTGCCGTTCGTTTCCAAGTGCATTGGTGTTTCCCTGGCGATGGTCGCTGCCCGCGTGATGGCAGGCAAAACCCTGAAAGAGCTGAACTTTACCAAGGAAATCATTCCGAACTTCTACAGCGTGAAAGAGGCAGTGTTCCCGTTTGCCAAATTCCCTGGCGTTGACCCGATCCTCGGCCCGGAAATGAAATCGACCGGTGAAGTGATGGGTGTGGGTGATACCTTTGGCGAAGCGTTTGCCAAGGCCCAGATGGGCGCGAGCGAAGTGCTGCCGACTGGCGGTACCGCGTTCATCAGCGTACGTGACGATGACAAGCCTCTGGTTGAAGCGGTCGCTCGTGACCTTATCAATCTTGGTTTCGAGATCGTTGCCACCGCAGGCACCGCCAAGCTGATCGAAGCGGCAGGCCTGAAAGTGCGTCGCGTCAACAAGGTGACCGAAGGCCGTCCGCATGTGGTCGACATGATCAAGAACGACGAAGTCACTCTGATCATCAACACCACCGAAGGTCGCCAGTCGATCGCGGATTCCTACTCCATCCGTCGCAACGCCCTGCAGCACAAGATTTACTGCACCACTACCATTGCAGCAGGCGAAGCGATCTGTGAAGCGCTCAAGTTCGGTCCGGAGAAGACCGTACGTCGTTTGCAGGATCTCCATGCAGGATTGAAGGCATGATCAAATACCCAATGACCGTCCAGGGCGCTCGCGCCCTGGAAGAAGAGCTGACCCACCTGACCAAGGTGATTCGTCCCAAGTTGAGCCAGGACATCGGTACTGCGCGCGAACTGGGCGACCTCAAGGAAAACGCCGAATACCATGCTGCCCGCGAGCAGCAGGGGATGGTCGAGGCGCGTATTCGTGATATCGAAGGCCGCATGCAGAACGCTGTGATCATCGACGTCACGACTATTCCGCACACCGGCAAGGTGATCTTCGGCACGACAGTCGAAATCGCCAATGTCGAGACTGACGAAAGCGTGGTCTATCAGATCGTGGGTGAGGACGAAGCGGATATCAAGAAAGGCAAGATTTCAGTGGGCTCGCCCATTGCCCGTGCCTTGATTGCCAAGGAAGAGGGTGATGTCGTTGTCGTGAAAACGCCAAGTGGCGTGATCGAGTACGAAATCGTCGAAGTGCGTCATATCTGATGCTGGCGCCCGTTTTTACGGGTGCTTTCAGCGGCAAAAAAGAGTCAGGGCTCGCTTTTGGCGGCCCTGACTTCTGTTTTTATCCGTGTGCGCGGTGGACGTTGGACAGTTGCTTGTTTACCTTTGGGTTCTTGCGATAGATCAACGCCATTTTGCCGATGACCTGAACCAGGTCGGCAGAACCGGCCTTGCACAGTTCTGCGATGGCACCGAGACGGCTTTCGCGGTCGAGGATGTTGAGCTTGATCTTGATCAGCTCATGATCGCTCAGCGCGCGTTCAAGCTCTGCAAGTACACCTTCAGTCAAACCATTGTCAGCCACGATCAATACCGGTTTCAGATGGTGGCCAATGGATTTGTATTGTTTCTTCTGCTCTGGAGTGAGCGGCATAATCTGACCTCTGCGTCTGATCTTTTAAAAGCGGCGGCCAGTTTACCCGAGCGAGTCCGGGACCGCCCAGTTAATCACGACTCGTTTATTTTTGAGGTGCCCCGTGGCCCGTTCCAAGACAAGCCATAACTGGCTCAAAGAACACTTCGACGACAAGTACGTCAAAATGGCGCAGAAGGACGGTTACCGTTCGCGTGCCAGTTACAAGCTGCTCGAGATCCAGGAAAAGGACAAGCTCATCCGTCCGGGCATGACCGTGATCGACCTCGGCGCGGCGCCGGGAGGCTGGTCGCAGGTGACCAGTCGTCTGATCGGCGGTCAAGGTCGTCTGATCGCTTCCGACATCCTTGAAATGGATAGCATCCCCGATGTGACCTTCATTCAGGGGGATTTTACCGAGGATGCGATTCTTGAGCAGATACTCGAGGCAGTCGGTAATACGCAGGTAGACCTTGTGATTTCTGATATGGCCCCCAATATGAGTGGATTGAGCGCTGTAGATATGCCGCGTGCAATGTTTCTCTGCGAATTGGCGCTCGATCTTGCTGGTCGGGTACTGCGTCCCGGTGGCGATTTTCTGATCAAGGTCTTCCAGGGTGAAGGCTTCGATGTCTACCACAAGGATATCCGCAAGCTGTTCGACAAGGTGCAGATGCGCAAGCCGTCGTCGTCCCGCGACAGGTCCCGCGAGCAATACCTGCTGGCTCGCGGCTTTCGCGGCATTGATGGCGCGGCCAGCATCGAACGTTTTTGACAAGGCACGATAGCTTTTTTCAAATGGCGTTACCGATGCAGCAGGACTGAACATTATGTTGTCAAAGTTTCACAAAGGGTTACAGACGGTGTCTGCCGTATCTGTAGGTTCTGTAGTAAGTTAGGCCGGTGAATATCATGCGAGGCACGCTTGCTGCGTGGAGCTTGCTTCAGAGGGTAGCTAATTGAACGATATGGCAAAGAATTTGATCCTGTGGTTGATCATCGCGGCTGTCCTGGTGACGGTGATGAACAACTTCTCCAGCCCTAACGAGCCGCAGAACCTCAACTATTCCGAGTTCATCCAGCAGGTCAAGGATGGCAAGGTCGAGAAGGTTTCTGTCGACGGCTACGTCATTACGGGCAAGCGCAGCGATGGCGACACCTTCAAGACCATCCGCCCGAACATCCCGGACAATGGCCTGATCGGTGATCTGGTCAGCAACAACGTCGTGATCGAAGGCAAGCAGCCTGAGCAGCAGAGCATCTGGACTCAGTTGCTGGTGGCCAGCTTCCCGATACTGGTGATTATCGCGGTGTTCATGTTCTTCATGCGCCAGATGCAGGGCGGGGCGGGCGGCAAGGGCGGCCCGATGAGCTTCGGCAAAAGCAAGGCGCGTCTGTTGTCAGAAGATCAGGTCAAGACGACCCTGGCTGACGTTGCCGGTTGCGACGAAGCCAAGGAAGAAGTCGGCGAACTGGTCGAATTTCTCCGCGATCCGGGCAAGTTCCAGCGCCTGGGCGGTCGTATTCCGCGCGGCGTGCTGATGGTCGGCCCTCCAGGTACTGGTAAGACGCTGATCGCCAAGGCCATTGCCGGCGAAGCGAAGGTCCCGTTCTTCACGATTTCCGGTTCCGACTTTGTCGAAATGTTCGTGGGTGTTGGTGCGAGCCGCGTTCGCGACATGTTCGAGCAAGCCAAGAAACACGCGCCATGCATCATCTTCATCGACGAAATCGACGCGGTCGGTCGCCATCGTGGCGCCGGCATGGGCGGTGGTCATGACGAGCGTGAGCAGACTCTCAACCAGTTGCTGGTCGAGATGGACGGTTTTGAAATGAATGACGGCATCATCGTCATTGCCGCAACCAACCGCCCTGACGTACTGGATCCGGCGCTGCTGCGTCCAGGTCGTTTCGACCGCCAGGTAGTTGTAGGTCTGCCGGACATTCGTGGCCGTGAGCAGATCCTCAAGGTTCACATGCGCAAGGTGCCAATGGGCGAAGACGTCAACCCGGGCGTTATCGCTCGCGGTACGCCGGGCTTCTCCGGTGCGGACCTGGCCAACCTGGTCAACGAAGCGTCGCTGTTCGCGGCTCGCTCCGGCAAGCGCGTTGTGGAGATGAAAGAGTTCGAACTGGCCAAGGACAAGATCATGATGGGCGCCGAGCGCAAATCGATGGTCATGTCCGATAAGGAAAAGCGCAACACGGCTTACCACGAGGCGGGTCACGCTATCGTTGGTCGTCTGGTGCCAGAGCATGATCCGGTCTACAAGGTTTCCATCATTCCGCGCGGTCGTGCGTTGGGTGTGACGATGTTCCTGCCTGAAGAAGACCGTTACAGCCTGTCCAAGCGTGCGTTGATCAGCCAGATCTGCTCGCTGTATGGTGGTCGTATTGCTGAAGAGATGACTCTGGGCTTCGATGGCGTCACAACCGGTGCCTCCAATGACATCATGCGTGCCAGCCAGATTGCCCGGAACATGGTGACCAAGTGGGGGCTGTCTGAAAAGCTTGGTCCGCTGATGTACTCGGAAGATGAAGATGCAGGTTACCTGGGGCGCGGCGGCAGCCAGAACTCCAGTGTTTCCGGCGATACTGCCAAGCTTATCGACTCCGAAGTGCGCAGCATCATCGACCACTGCTATGGCACCGCCAAGCAGCTGTTGACGGATAATCGCGACAAGCTGGAAGCGATGGCCGACGCGCTGATGAAGTACGAAACCATTGATGCCGACCAGATCGACGACATCATGACCGGTCGTACTCCGCGCGAGCCGCGTGACTGGGGTGGTGGTTCGGGTACCAACGGTACTCCGATCACACCTGACCCTCGTCCGGAAACTCCGATTGGCGGCCCTGCTGCCGAGCACTAAGGTCTGACATGACATCTGCGCTGTACCCAACCCGGTTGCCTTGCGGCAACCGGGTTCTTGATTTGGCCCATACGCACGTGATGGGCATCCTCAACGCAACCCCAGACTCATTTTCCGATGGCGGCCGCTACAGCCAGCTCGATGCGGCGCTGCGTCACGCCGAGGCAATGGTGCAGGCTGGCGCGACGCTTATCGATGTCGGTGGCGAGTCAACGCGTCCGGGCGCGCGTCCTGTCTCTGCGTCGGAAGAGGTCGAGCGTGTGGCTCAGCTGGTCGAGGTCATCGCGCGCGAACTGGATGTGATCATCTCTGTGGATACCTCCACCCCTGAGGTCATGCTGGCGACGGCTGGACTGGGTGCCGGGCTTATCAACGACGTTCGCGCGCTGCAGCGCCCAGGCGCGCTTGAGGCGGCCGCAAGCACCGGTTTGCCGGTCTGTCTCATGCATATGCTGGGCGAGCCCGGAACCATGCAGAATGACCCGCACTACGATGACCTGGTGGGCGAGGTCTGTGCGTTCCTGGCTGAGCGCATGAAGCAGTGCGTCGCTGCAGGCATCGGTCAGCAGCAGATCATTCTTGATCCGGGCTTTGGCTTTGCCAAGACACTGGAGCACAATCTGAGCCTGTTCAAGCATATGCAAGCGCTGCATGCCCTCGGCCGGCCTTTGCTGGTGGGTGTTTCGCGCAAGAGCATGATCGGTGCTGTGCTGGGGCGTCCCGTCGACCAGCGTCTGTCCGGCGGGCTGGCCCTGGCGGCTTTGGCGATGGCCAAAGGGGCAAGAATTCTACGTGTGCATGATGTCGCCGAAACGGCTGACGTGGTGCGCATGATCACAGCTGTCGAGGCAGCTGAATAACAACAGTGGGGCATCCATGACTACCAGAAAATATTTCGGAACCGACGGCATTCGTGGTCGCGTAGGACAATTCCCGATCACGCCCGAGTTCATGCTGAAACTGGGTTGGGCAGCCGGCATGGCTTTCCGCAAGATGGGCGCCTGCCGGATTCTCGTCGGCAAGGACACGCGCATCTCCGGCTACATGTTCGAGTCGGCCCTCGAGGCCGGCCTCTCCGCTGCGGGCGCTGACGTTCTTTTGCTGGGCCCGATGCCGACACCGGCCATCGCCTATCTGACACGTACCTTTCATGCCGAGGCTGGCATCGTCATCAGCGCCTCGCATAATCCGCACTACGACAACGGCATCAAGTTCTTCTCCGGTCAGGGCACCAAGCTGCCTGACGAGATCGAAATGATGATCGAAGAGCTGCTCGACGCACCGATGACCGTGGCTGAGTCCGAGAACCTCGGCAAGGTCTCGCGGATCAACGATGCGGCCGGGCGTTACATCGAATTCTGCAAAAGCAGCGTGCCTACCAGCACTGACTTCGCCGGCCTCAAGGTCGTCATCGACTGTGCCCACGGTGCGACCTACAAGGTGGCGCCCAACGTGTTTCGTGAGCTGGGCGCGCAGGTGGTGGTGCTTTCCGCGCAACCTGACGGGCTCAACATCAACAAGAACTGCGGCTCCACGCACATGGAAGCCCTGCAGGCGGCCGTGCTTGCCGAGCATGCGGACATGGGCATCGGTTTCGACGGTGACGGCGACCGCGTGTTGATGGTCGATCACACCGGGACCATCGTCGATGGCGACGAATTGCTTTACATCATCGCCCGCGACCTGCATGAGCGGGGTCGCTTGCAGGGCGGCGTCGTCGGCACATTGATGAGCAACCTGGGGCTTGAACTGGCCCTGGCCGAGCAGGGTATTCCTTTTGTTCGGGCCAATGTCGGTGACCGCTATGTGATCGCCGAGCTGCTAGAGCGCAACTGGCAGATAGGCGGTGAAAACTCCGGTCATATCGTCTGTTTCCAGCACGCCACCACCGGTGATGCGATTATTGCCTCGTTGCAGGTGATACTGGCCCTGCGTCGCAGTGGTGTGAGCCTGGCCGAAGCGCGTCTGAAATTGCGCAAATGTCCGCAAATCCTGATCAACGTACGCTTCGCCGGGTCGGGTGTTGACCCGGTCTCGCATCCGTCGGTCCAGGAGGCCTGCGCTCGCGTCACCGAGCAGATGGCCGGGCGTGGCAGGGTACTGCTGCGCAAATCGGGTACCGAGCCGCTGGTGCGCGTCATGGTCGAAGGCGAGGACGAAACGCAGGTCAGGGCGTACGCCGAAGAACTCGCAAAACTGGTTACTGAAGTTTGCGCCTGATTTCGGCTTGCCAGTGTCGGAACTGTTGGGTAACATCTGCGCCCACTTTGACCCACGAGGTGTAGCATGCGTCGCCCAATGGTAGCTGGTAACTGGAAAATGCACGGTACCCGCGCCAGCGTCGCTGAGCTGATCGAGGGTTTGTGCAAGCAGTCTTTGCCAGGCAGCGTCGATATCGCCGTAATGCCTGCCAGTCTGTTTACTTGTCAGGTAGTCGAAGGGCTCAAGGCAACGTCGATCATCGTTGGTGCGCAGGATGCAGCCATTCAGGCTGAGCAGGGCGCGCTGACGGGTGAAGTTGCATCGAGCCAGCTGGCTGATGCAGGTTGCAAACTGGTACTTGTCGGGCACTCCGAGCGTCGTCAGTTGATTGGCGAGCAAGAGGATGTTCTGAACAAGAAGTTTGCGGCGATTCAGGCGAAAGGTCTGACACCTGTGCTTTGCGTAGGTGAAACGCTGGAAGAGCGCAAGGCGGGGCAAACGCTTGAAGTGGTAGGGCGTCAGCTGAACAGCGTCATCGCCGAGTTTGGCGTCAACGCACTGGTCAACGCTGTTATTGCCTACGAGCCGGTCTGGGCCATTGGCACCGGATTGACTGCTTCGCCTCAGGAAGCCCAGGAAGTGCACGCAGCAATCCGTGCGCAACTGGCACAAGAGAATGCCGAAGTCGCACAAGGCGTGCGACTTCTCTATGGCGGCAGCGTGAAGGCGGCCAATGCGGTCGAGCTCTTCAGCATGCCGGATATCGATGGGGGGCTCATTGGTGGAGCTTCCCTGAATGCAGATGAGTTCGGTGCGATCTGTCGCGCCGCGGGAAACTGAAAAAATGCTGGAAACAGTCGTAATCGTTTTTCACCTGTTGGGCGCTCTGGGCGTTGTCGCTCTGGTATTGCTGCAGCAGGGTAAAGGTGCTGACGCAGGCGCGTCGTTCGGAGCAGGTGCATCAAATACTGTCTTCGGAGGTCAAGGAACCTCTACCTTTCTCAGTAAGTTTACTGCTATACTTGCCGCATGTTTTTTCATAACCAGCTTGGGGTTAGGTTACTTTGCTAAAGAGAAAGCTCAACAGCTGACTCAAGTAGGTTTGCCAGACCCGGCAGTACTGGAAGTGAAGCAAAAACCGGCAGCAGATGATGTACCGGTTCTCGAAGGGCAAAAGCCAGCCGCTGTTCCAGCTGACGTACCTCAAGCCCCAGAGAAGAAGTAAGACAGAATTCGGCGATGTTCGTGAGGTCGCCAAAAAGAGTTGTAATGCCGAGGTGGTGGAATTGGTAGACACGCAACCTTGAGGTGGTTGTGCCCATAGGGTGTAGGGGTTCGAGTCCCCTTCTCGGTACCAATTAAGCAGGAGAGCCCGCACTAGCGGGCTTTCTTGTAGGTGGATGTTGGATTGACCCAGCAATGGATCGGTCGTATACTTCCGCCCCAGCTTTGTCGCGGGGTGGAGCAGTTTGGTAGCTCGTCGGGCTCATAACCCGAAGGTCGTTGGTTCAAATCCAGCCCCCGCAACCAGTTTTAGCGGAGCCCCTTTTAAGGGGCTTTTTGTTAGCTGGACAGTACATGACGTCGATGTTCAGCGGCGTTTTCAGGGATGGGCTTTTGCCCATTTTTTTATTTCTAAAGCATGCACGAGGGGGTTCAGGTGTCGAGCAAGCTAGAACAGTTGCAGGACTTGTTGGCCCCAGTGGTCGTGGCCCTTGGCTATCAGTGCTGGGGTATTGATTTCAGTTCCCAGGGCAAGCATTCGGTGCTGCGCATTTATATCGACAAAGAAGGGGGCGTTCTGGTCGACGACTGCGCAATTGTCAGTCGCCAGATCAGCGGTGTGTTGGACGTAGAAGATCCAATCAGCACCGAGTACACCCTTGAAGTATCTTCTCCTGGCATGGAGCGCCCGCTGTTCACTATTGAGCAGTTTGCTTCGTACGCCGGGGAACAAGTGAAAATAAAGCTGCGTTCACCTTTCGAAGGTCGACGCAACTTTCAAGGCCTTCTCCGCGGGGTGGAGGAGCAGGATGTCGTGGTGCAGGTTGAAGACCATGAGTTCCTGTTGCCGATCGACATGATCGACAAGGCCAACATTATTCCCACGTTTGACTGAGACGTGCCGGTTACTGCGGATCCCGCGGATCCAATGGCTTGCGAAAGGCGAGGCGTACGATGAGCAAAGAAGTACTGCTGGTTGTTGAGTCGGTGTCCAATGAAAAGGGCGTTCCGGCAAGTGTCATTTTTGAAGCGCTGGAGCTGGCTCTGGCCACTGCTACCAAGAAACGTTTTGAAGATGAAGTAGAATTGCGTGTAGAGATCAATCGCCAGACAGGCAACTACGAGACTTTCCGTCGCTGGACAGTTGTCGAAGACGAAGATCTGGACGATCCTGCTTACGAATTGGCCGTGGATCAGGCCCAGGCGAAAAAGCCGGGTGCTGTTGCCGGCGACCTGATCGAAGAAAAAATCGATTCCATCGAATTCGGTCGTATCGCGGCGCAGACCGCCAAGCAAGTCATTGTGCAGAAAGTTCGCGAAGCCGAGCGTGCTCAGGTAGTCGACGCCTACCGCGAGCGTCTGGGTGAAATCATTTCTGGTACTGTTAAAAAGGTTACGCGTGACAATGTCATCGTTGACCTGGGTAACAATGCCGAAGCCTTGCTGGCTCGTGAAGACATCATTTCCCGGGAAACTTTCCGGGTCGGTGTTCGCGTCCGTGCTCTGCTGAAGGAAATTCGCACCGAAAACCGTGGCCCTCAGCTGATTCTGTCGCGTACTGCGCCAGAGATGCTGATCGAGCTTTTCCGCATTGAAGTGCCGGAAATTGCCGAAGGTCTGATCGAGGTGATGGCTGCCTCCCGTGACCCGGGTTCTCGTGCGAAAATCGCTGTTCGCTCCAAGGATAAACGAATCGACCCGCAAGGTGCCTGTATCGGCATGCGCGGTTCGCGAGTTCAGGCTGTTTCCGGCGAGCTGGGTGGCGAGCGTGTGGATATCGTTCTTTGGGACGATAACCCGGCGCAGTTCGTGATCAATGCAATGTCCCCTGCAGAAGTAGCGGCAATCATCGTAGATGAAGACGCGCATGCAATGGATATCGCAGTGGGAGCGGACAACCTGGCCCAGGCTATTGGTCGTGGCGGTCAGAACGTGCGTCTGGCCAGTCAGCTGACTGGCTGGACCCTGAACGTAATGACCGAATCGGACATCCAGGCCAAGCAGCAAGCTGAAACCGGTGACATCCTGCGCAATTTCATCGAAGAACTCGAAGTCGATGAAGAATTGGCACAGGTGCTGGTTGATGAAGGCTTCACCAGCCTGGAAGAGATTGCCTACGTACCGTTGGAAGAAATGCTCAACATCGACGGCTTTGACGAAGACATCGTCAAC
>Ga0308164_10003541_pt1 | contig 13975 bp, 21 predicted proteins | sample PhyTR2_FD_201031 | JGI IMG/M metagenome (GOLD analysis project Ga0308164, IMG submission 201031) | Phyllosphere microbial communities from UC Gill Tract Community Farm, Albany, California, United States - DLSLT.R2 | ecosystem: Host-associated > Plants > Phyllosphere > Unclassified | place: USA... | reverse complement strand
CGGCCTCATTATGCGTACCGTCCTATACGGAGCTGGGGGGCTCTGGTGGTCAGATTTGAAGCCTGGCTCACAGGGGCTGCGCCTCTTGATCAAGATGGGACGGCAATTCAAGCGGCGGCATTCCGTAAAACACGATGAACACATCTTTGCAGCCCAGCTCACGATACCAGTGCACAACGTCCTCAATGAGTTCGTCCAAAACTCCGATCAGAATATCGTTGTAGCCTCCTGGAGCACCGGCTTCATATCGATAACGCGCATTGGTAAAAACTTCACGATCCCTTTCGATCCGATGCTCATGACGATCAAGCCGAATACGTTGCCTGATCGGCTCAGGTATGGCATGAAACAAAGTGAGCAAATCGTGTTTATTAGGCCCTTTGTCTATCCGATAAGCCGGAATTCTGTCTGCCGCTTTCAAATACTGATGCGCTGCCTTGATAGCGCCGTTGTCCAGTTCGTAGGTTTCATTGACTTGGCCAAGGTTGCCATTGGGCTTCGATACGAAGCTTTTAAGCAAGATTTCCATACCGATCGCAGCATTGATCTGTGCAACGTCCAGCATGTCATGACCACGTCTAAGATGCTTAGCAGCCTGCAAATAGCGATAAGCACTCTCAACCATCCAAGGCGATAATTTTTCCTTCATTTCTAAAGTCCTTTTCGGTTTAAAAATAAAGTCTACCCTACTCTTTTATATTCCGTGCAGTTATAACTATACTAAATAGTCATTTAGTTTAGTTATATTGATTGACCAACACAGGTGTCAAAAACAGGACAAGCTCAGTGCTGGTCGATACCGTCGAGCTGCTGGTGAACAACCATTTGAAGCCAGGAATTTTGCCCAAGAACGGCACGCTTCTAACGACGGTTGTATCCAGATCCGAATAAACACCACCCACGGCAATGGTCTGGCCGAACGGCGAAAAAACCCGGGACGTCAGCGAGGTTGTGTTGATCGGCGGCACGCCATTCATGGCATTGGAATAGTCAGGCTCATCCTTTGAAAGGATGACATCCAGCAGCACGCCCTTATCGTTAACGATCGGAGTCACGTCGAGCGACAAAGCAGCCTGCTTGAAGGATGTCGACGTTGCACCATCGCCGGCCGATTGCTGATAAGGAACCTGAGAGCCTTTAACAATTTTGGCTTGATGACGGTCAGAGGTATAAACGCGAGGACTGGAAATCACCCTGCCCTTACCTTCCTGCTCCATGGCTGAAAGCCTGGCATCGAGCGTCAAAGCGCTTGAGACAATGCCAACAGCCCCGATGGCACCAGAGGCAAAGCCAAGGGGCACAGAGCCTGAAACAGTGCCAGCACCGCTGCCTACAGTGCCACCCCATTGAACTCCCAGATTCTTGGAATACGAGCGGTCCACCTCAACAATACGAGCCTGGATCATCACTTGCTTCCTGGAGTAATCAACAGCAGCAATCAGGGTTTTGAGCTGATCTAAACGCGCCTTGCTCATCCTGGCAACGATGACAGAAGATCCGTCTTCAAAATTCAGAGTCTCTCCAGGATCAAGAGGAAATGCTTTTATTGCGTCCGACGCCAAAATGTTATGCACCTTGAAAATCGAAACATCAAAAGAGTTGACGCCAAAGGAAGGACTACTTTGAATTTGCTGATTTTGGGCAGCAACATATGAATTTGTTGAATAGGCATCACCTGGTCGTGGGTAGCCACTCACACGAAGAAAATTACCTTCAACGGTATATAAAAGCCCTTTTGCCGAAGTGACATACTCAATGGCCTCATCCCAAGTCACATTCTTCATGCGCATAGAAAGTGAACCACGGACATTATCGTCCAGAACAAGATTCAAGCCCCTGTAATCGGCAAGAAGCTGTAAAGCGGACGAAACCTGAATAGTTTGAAAATCAAACGTTACTGGTTGAGGGGCTGTATCCGCCTGCGAAAAGGTAACGAAGGAAAACAAAAATACAGAGGTATAGAGGCCGCGAAAAAACTTATAGGTGTTCATGGGATGAGTTCCGGCTGATTGGTAAATTAATTGGGCGCGGTCTTAGCGCTACGCTAAAGACCACCCCCAATTAATCCACCTGTAATTGGATTTGGTTTTTTTAATGACCAATTAGTAATCTTGAAACCATCAACCAAACAATAAGCCTCGGTAAAATCTGGAAAATATCGACAATGAGAAAAAGAAATGTAACGAGTATTCCCATTGTTATCAGCTACCAGGGCAAGAGCTTCAGAAACAACCTTTGAAGATGGATCAGGAGTTGAAGGATGAACAAAGCCAACAAGGCGCCAAGTGGTTGAAATCGGCAGCTCAGCAGGTGCGTTAGGTTGATTTGGCGTAGCTACGGAAGATAAGTGCTTTACACCAGGCTGATCGGTAGTAAAAAACTTTTTGACGAAATAAACACCAAGTCCAATGAAAACAACAAACGCGACCAAGGCAGACCACAAGCCAAAAGAACGCAAAATACTTGCACGACCATCAGCAGAAGATTCATCACCAACAGATCCGGATTCAGATTTAGTTGCGGACTTATAAAAACAAAAGACCTCCTTTTTAAAAGTTCCGGCATCAGTTCTAATTAGCTTTGACCTAGGCGGAGAATCACCAGTAACACCACCCTGATACATGTCAACCTTATATACCTTTTTGCTGAGCTTTCTTATTCTATAAGTAGTCTCAATCAAGTCACGAACCCAAGAAGATATTTGCTTAAGGTCCTGGCTCACCAATACAACGCGCATGGATTTATTCTTGGAATCTACTCGATGCCTATGTTCATGTAACAAGGTTTTATCAGTAAGCCTTGCATGATTTCCGTTTTGACCAGAAGGCCATCGCCTCCAACATTCGTCAATAACAGCAACAGCACCAGGAGGAATTAATTCGCCGAGATCATCGAGGCTGTACCAATCATCAGGCAACTGAGTAATATTTCCGCCAAATGTTGCTAAGAGAGCATCAGCCATGAGGGGGATATTGGTAAATATATGCCTTCCCTGCTTCAACGAAGGAATTACAACATGTTCAACTACACCATAGCTTTTACCGTGACCAGGCTTGCCTACATAAGCATCAATTGCCATAAATCACCCAATAAACGGAATGCGACGAACAAGGAAGCGCAACAAATAGGCGCTACTAACGACAGTGATACCAAACGGTAACTGCATCAAATTCATGAAATACCAAACGGATGGGGAAATATTAGTGAACAACTCTCCCGCACTTGTAAGTAATCCCATGAGAAAACTTGAGCTAATGATTTCAAGAAGTGCCTGCCAAAGCCATTCAGCAATCTGAACAATTAAATCAACAAAAAATTGTAAAACTTCTCGGAGTATCGAAAGAAGCCAATTGCCAAAAGCAGTCATAACAACCTCAAATTTTAGCGGCTAAAATTAAGCAGAAAGGAAAACGCGCAAAGCAAGAAGTGACCAAGCGGCAAGAAATACAGCAGAAAGAATGGGTGAAACCAGGTCAAACAAAGCGCAATGCGCGTCAAAAGTGATCATAGATCCGAGCAGAAAAACAGTAGCCTTAGGGCAGGCTGCTGTAGAGCCACTAGAAGCTATTTTCTGGTTAAATTCATTAAGAGCCTTGCCGAATCCAGATTCATTTAAATCGGATTCCATACCATGGACAAAAGAATTGTAGTGAGCGGCATTTACCTCACTATCAAGAATCGATTTTCCTTCTAGTGATCCTGGACTATTGAAAGAAAGCTCACCATCAAAGCCGGAATCACCATCACCACCGTTACCACCATTGCCATTGCCGCCGTCATTCCCACCACCAGGATTGGTGCCACCATTGCCGCCGTCGCCAGGATTAGAACTGGGAGTGAGAGGATCTCCAACGGAGGGAGATTTGTAGCCGGATTCAGCATTACATGAAGGACTCGCGGTATTAAGACCCACGAAGTAGTTACAAAAACCAGTGACTGTAGAACTTGGAGACAGATAGCAGGTGCTACCGGAAGCGGAACTAGCCAGGTAAGAACAAGAATTGTGACAAACATCAGCAGTAACAGAGCTGACTGACCATGCGACATAGTATTTATCTCCTGATTTTATGGCAGCAGCATCGGGACCACGAGTTTCGACCGTGCCAGGACAAACAGCAGCTTCCTTAACAATACCAACACTATCATCAAAGTGAGAGCCAAAAGAAGTCCAAGAATAAGCGCAGCTGGCATTAGAATTGCCATTCATTGTGCAGGAACCAGCAGTGTAGCCAGTCCTATTAGGACTTGTATTAGCCGACCTAACAGCACTTACGAATGCGGTTATAAACGACTCAGGCGAGTCTTGGACACCGGCAGATGAACAATCACTAGAATAAGAGGAAGAAAATGAAGGATTGCATTTCCAGCCAGCATGAGAGCTCGACGAAAACACAAAAATTAATAAAAAAGGGATGAAAGAAATATATTTCATATCACCACCCCGAAAAAACAGCGAAGGAGCAGCCACACCCAATACAGAACATGGCGAAATAATAAAGTTGATCCATGTTGCAAGCTCCCAAATAAGGACAATAAGAATGCAATTATCCCTATTACCATTATTTTTGATAAAAAAAGGGCGCCATGAGACGCCCAGGTCGAACAGGGATAAAGCCTTAACCGCGCAGGAAGCCCAGGACGATACGAGCGCCTTTGATACCGGCGTAAACACCGGCGAGAATGCCGGCGACAGCCAGAACACCAACAGAAATGGTACTGAAGTCGATGGACGAAGTCAGACCACTGTAATCCCAGGCAACAGGACCGGCAGCGAAGACAGAAGGAGCAGAAACAGCAAGTACAACAGCAGAAACAGTTGCGATGAGAGTTTTTTTGAACATGGGTAAATCCTCAAGATTGCTTGATAAAGTTTAAAAACGCACGAATCCCCAAAGACATAACTAAAAAGCTAGCTACCAATGTGAATCCGGCGCCGAAAGCTTGAGCCAGAACAGATGGATCAAGTTGTGACGGATCAAATGGGGCAATGTAAGGAACAGAGACCCATTCAACCGAACACGTGGGTGCACCACCCTGAATAATCAAATCACCAGGGCAATGCAATAAACCGGACATTACGTAGACTTCTGCGGTGTCGAAGAACCAGGAGCACCGGAACTAATACGACGACCTTGACGAGGATCGACTTCAAAAATCAGACGATCATCGCGAACTTGCGCAATCACATCACATTCATACTTTCCAGGCTGAGGAACCTGCTGGGGAGTCTCAGCATAAAAAGTGCATTTCTGCGGGTATGGAATGTTTGGCAAATGAGCATATGCCTCAAACATGCAATATGGCTTACCCGACTTGGCAGCTGTACCGCTACGATGATTGCCGGTTACTTCAACTACAATAACATTAGACATATAATGCCCTTATCTCAGTGTTGGAAAGCCTGGAACAGTGCCGGGCTTACGATATGCCCAACTGGGCGCGCTAGCTTCAGGGTTACGCCTGAAAGTTTTAAATTTTCGTGCAGAGCGTTGACGAGTTACTTCTTGCTGAGCCAATGCAGATAGAAACAACCGCATAAGACTATTAATCGCAGCGCGTTCATCAAACTGAGGATTGTTGAGAGCATTGAGAAACTCCATTTCAACTGCAAAGCGTAGATTTTGATAAGCAACCCTATCCATCAGAAACCCATCCATTCAGCAACAGAGATTGTTCCCATTACTTGACGCTCAACAAACCAAATCCGCTCCGGTTTAGTGCCCTGCTCTTTCAGCTCATCAACAGCCTTAAGCGTTTGCTCGACCTGATGAGCAAGAATAGGATTGATAAAGTAGCTGCGCACTTGCTGCTGTTCAGCTAGACGACGACGCTGACCAACAGTAAGTACGGTGGCATCAAACTTAACTGTTTTCATGCTGCGACCTGCTGGAGATGGTTTGGTCGTTGATACCAGGACGGAATAGCCAAGGTAGACTTAGTGACCTCACGGCACTGTCGAACAAATATTGGAGCAAATCGGCTAGTATCACAGGCATTACGGATATTAATACCAATGCGATTAAGGCGAGCTGCATGATCCTGAACTTGTCGTTTCTTAAAATCGAAGCGCTGGCCATGCATCCATTGAATGGCATAAAGGGCAGTTGTATTGGCGGCGCGAGTAGTATCGACAATTTTCTCTGCCAACAGCTGCTCGCTAATGCTAACGATATCCATCGCAGTCACCTTCAGCTTTTCATCAATTTTAAGAAACTCACAGTGGAGCTGGGCTAAACGCCCTTCATCAAATAAGCCCCAGTAACAAAGGGATTCACGCTGCAAGTATTCACATTTAAGTTCTTGCTCTAAGCGAACTACACCTTCAATAAAACAGTAATCACGAACACGCTGGACATACTTGTATTCAGCAGAGTCCTCACCATAAATCCGCTTTATTTTTGGAAGGCAGTTTTGATCCATTTCAAAAGTCTTGTCATAAGCCTTTCGATACTGCAGTCGGCCACCCTGGCCATTTCCTTTCGGAGTCCAGGAAACAGTACGGCCATTCGGATATAAGAACCCGATAGAGTGACCAATGCGTTGACTGGATACACCACGCAAGTAAGCCAAAACATTGCCTTCGCCCAACGAAAAATTGGTCGTAAGGTCGATACGTTCGATTTTTGCGCCGTCGGCAATGCGGTCTCCGGAGCTGGCACCAGAAGAGCCTTGGCGAATATCGAGGCGAGAACAACGAGTAAAACCAGGCAAGCCATATTCGCGAAGAAGCTGGTTGTAGACAGAAACGCACTGCTCAATGGTTGTAAAACCAAAAAGATTGTCAAGCCGCCCTACTCTGCTCGGATTGCCCTCAACTCGAATCTTTCGGCCTTGGATATGAATAGTGACGGAGGTCGAATGACTGGCTTGGTGCTTGAAGCGAGGCTGCTTCGTGCTCAAGACTTCGTTGGTGTTCGAATCGACCGTCAGCGTAAAAATTCCGCATACGATCGGTAGATCATGCTGATGCTCCTGCGAAATTGTGAGCCAATCGATGAACATCCGAAATCCTTGTCAAGCCAATACACGACGCAGGTAAGACTACGGCATGTGTTAGGCTATTTGCAAGAGATACGTAGCAGCTTAACCATATACGTGTGTTAGCTGTACAAAAACACAGGAGGTATAGTCAATGACTCATGAGCATTCAGATGAAGCGGCGATGAACATCGGAGAGAACATCAGAAACAAGCGGGCGCTCAAAAAGGTGTCGCAGAAAATTGTGGCTGAGGCGGTCGGAGTAGCAGAAAACACAGTTGCCAGCTGGGAAAAGGGTAAAAACCTACCGCCACCTGACAAAGTGATAGCGCTTGCAAAGTACTTCAAATGCACCACCGATGAGATCTTGCTAAGCGATGAGGAACGTGGGTTGGAGATACAGATGTTGGGCCTACTCCGACGATTCGGAAGCCTGAACGAAACCCACAAACCTATAGCCCTCAATGTGATCGGCTCGATTCTCCAAGGCCTGGAAATGGAAGAGTACATGAAGGGTGAACGCAATGAAGGCAGCAAAAGATTAGGTGTGTTGGGGGACTAAGGATCGCGGGAAACCGCGGTAAAGTGGGGGTGTAACAGCACCCCCACCCGAGTCTCTCAAAACCTAAAAACCAAAAGGAAGGAACCATGGCAGAGCCAACGTGCCCTAAATGCAACATCGCAGGCATCGACAACATCGCGTCAAAGAACAGCACAGAGCAATCAAAAGGCGGGGACACGTGGTTCAACGTGGCTTACTGCAAAGGTTGCGGACATGTGTACGGGGTATTTGCAAAAATCGTGAACTCCCCTTCTATGCCTAGAATGCCGACGGTAACACTGGGCTAAACAATCGGACCTGCCGGGACCTGTCCGCCAATAGTGCTACACGTCCCGGGACCGAGCAGGCTTCGCAGCAAGATCCAGGAAACGCCCTAGGGTTATCAGGGCGCGAAGTGACACCAAATCGACTAAAAGCAATTTGTACGCGATAAAAACCCCAGGGCTCTTAGGAGCGCTGGGGTTTTTGCGTGTGCGTTAGACCGGCCGGCTCAGCCGGGTATCGGAGCCGGTGTTGCAACGCACTAACGAGGATCTGCGTGGCGCCTAATGCCCTTCGGGCAAGTGAAGGTCCGCAGGATCATCCGACATAGTTTCCACGAAGAAGTGACAACGGTAATGCACCGAGAAGCTGAATGCCTTTCTCGGTCAGCACAACATTCTCCGCGCTGGCAGGATAGATTTTAGAGGTTCTCAGATAATCAGAAGACTCAAGCCATTCTACGCACGCGATGACAAACAAATATGCATCCATCTCGTCAGTGGGAACCTGAGTGTAGTTAACAATTTTATAAGCAGGACCTGACGCAAGACCTAGCGTTTCAGCATCCATATCAATTGGCAGAGGAAATGCAATCGATAACGCTTCAAAAATATGAGTAACAGTTTCATTGAAACGGTTTTTATTTATCAATTCCATTAGAAAAACTCCTTATGCCGAAATTGGCATAAGGAGTGTACTCGAAAGCCCTAACCGTCAAAACCTTAACGAGATCTCAGCACTCAATCCAGAAGATCAAAGTGCACGTTACCAGGTGAAGCAGCAGCAATACCCCGAAGATCCAAGGCGGAAAACGCTTTGACATTCGTTAGAACGAGTTGAGACTTGGTGTTCTGCCCTGCTGCCGCGATCCCGCGTAAATCCAGTGAGGAAAATCCTGCAGCGCTGAGGGTGAGACTGCCTCCGGCTGCTGCAATGCCACGAAGATCTAAAACACTAAGCATGGTTTTTCCTTTTCCAGTGTGATTTCGAAAAGGCATATTGCCATACAGTAGATCGAAACGCCTCGCATAATGGACGCTATGGCTAAATCCTCGCCGGGGCTTCGTGATTCTCCCGGCTTCGGATTCTGCCCATTCGGGCGGCTGCGCTACCATAACGTCGGCCTCATTATGCGTAATATAATGTTACATAATCAGGGGCAGTGCCCGTTAGATTTCAACGGGCAAAACCCCTATTGGCTTCAAACCTGAGCAAACCCTCCATCCACGAACGTTTCACTGCCGGTCATGAAGCTGCTTTCATCCGATGCCAGAAATAACGCTACAGCCGCAACTTCTTCTGCCTGGCCGATGCGCCCCAGGGGAACCTGTGCAGTCATGCCGTCAATGATCGCATCCTTCTGACCAGTGCCTGACAACGCCAGGTCCAGGCCAGGCGTTGCGATCGGTCCGGGCGAAAGTACGTTGACGCGAATGCCGGTGCCTTTGAGGTCCAGCGCCGAGCTTCTGGCGAAATTACGCAGCGCGGCCTTAGTGGCGCTATACACGCTGAACGCCGGTGTGCCCATGGTGCCTGTAGTTGAACCCGTCAAGATTACCGAGCCTCCGGCGCCCATCAATGCCAAGGCCTTTTGCACGGTGAACGAGGTGCCTTTGACGTTGATGCCGAACGTACGGTCAAACGATTCCTCCGTGATCGATCCAATCGGCTGGAAATCCCCCAGGCCCGCATTGGCGAACAACACGTCAATTCGGCCTTTTGCAGCTTTGACTTGTGTGAAGATGCGATCCAGGTCGTCCAGGTTTGAAATATCGCCCTGAATGGCAATGGCTTCAGGGCCGATTGCGGCCCTGGCGGTGATTGGCGGGAAATGGAAGCCGTTGGTTCTTTATCATCTGGCACAGAACGTTCACCGCTATGGTGAGCTACGGCGTGCGATCGGTGGCGTGACTGATAAGGTACTTATCCAGCAACTCAAGGAACTGGAGCGTGATGAGATCATCGCGCGCGTCGACTATCAGGAAATCCCGCCGAAGGTTGAATACTCGCTGACGCCGTTTGGGCGCTCGCTGGCCACGGCACTGGGGGCGCTGTGTGTGTGGGGAACAGAACACATGGACGCGGTTGAACGCATCAGCGAGCGTCGAATGGCTGCCCTCGCCCGTCTTGAAAGTCGCCCCTCAATATAATTAAAACGCATAACTAAACTAAATATCTATTTAGTTGAGTTATATTAAAAGCATTCAATAACCGCTCGCCGCCGTCGTTGCCCCACCGACTATCGCAATCCCCGAACTGCTGCCCAGGCGTGTAGCCCCGGCCTCAATCATCTTCACCGCCGTCGGATAATCACGCACGCCGCCGGATGCTTTTACGCCAACGCCGGCACCCACGGTTTTGCGCATCAGCGCGACGTCTTCAGCAGTTGCACCGCTACGGCTGAATCCGGTGGACGTTTTGACAAAGGCCACACCCAGGTCCCGGCAGATTTCACACGCCTGGACTTTCTGTTCGTCGTTCAACAGGCAGGTTTCCAGGATGACCTTCAACGGCACGGCGCCGCAGGCCCTTTGGACCGCGGCGATGTCTTCACGCACCGCCTCGAGCAGCCCTTCTTTCAGCCAGCCAATATTGAGCACCATGTCGATCTCCCCTGCCCCGGCGGCAATCGCCCGTTCAGCTTCAAAGGCCTTGGTGTCGCTCAAGCCGGCGCCCAGTGGAAAGCCCACCACCGCACAGATCACCACGTTCTTGTCAGTCAGGCACGAGGCGGCGTAAGGCACTTGCGCGGAGTTCAGGCACACTGAATAAAAACCGTGCTCCATGGCCTCCTCGCACAAGGTGCGGATTTGCTCACGGGAGGCGTCGGGCGCCAGTAAGGTGTGATCGATGTACTTGGCCAATGCTGCGGGTTGAAGAGAGTTCATTTAACGTGCCCTTGCCTGTATGTTGCCAATGATCGTGGGACGCGGTTGTCACAATGCCCACATTAATATGTTACAATAATATCAATAAATGTTACTTATATAACACCAACAATCAAGCCCTGGAATACGCGTGGACAGTAAAAAAGCCGAGCGACTCAAGCTTATCCAACAAGCTTTGCAGGACCAGAACGCCATCCACCTGCGGGAAATGGCTGCGCTGCTGGAGGTGTCCGAAATGACCCTGCGCCGCGACCTCAACCACTTCTCCGAGCATGTGCGCCTGTTGGGCGGCTACATCACCCGGGTCAGCAGCGAGGCCAGCGATTACCGCGTAGCCGACCAGGACACGCGCCACGTCGAGGAGAAACGCCGTATCGGCAAACTCGCCGCGCGGCTGATACAGCCCGGCGACACGGTGTTTTTCGACTGCGGCACCACCTCGCCCTTTGTCATTGATTTCATCCCCGATGAGTTGGAGTTCACCGCGGTGTGCAGCTCGTTGAACGTGCTGCTCAAGCTGCAGAACAAAGCCAACTGCCACATCGTGTTGTGCGGCGGTACCTTTCACCGCAAGAACCAGGTCTTTGAAAGCAGCGCCGAGAGCAGCATCCTCGACAGCGTGCGCCTGACCTGGGCCTTCGTGACTGCCGCCGGCGTCAGCCAGGCGTTCGGCGTGACGTGCTTCAACTTCAATGAAGTCGAGGTCAAACAAAAGGTTCTGCGCCAGGCCCAGCAACGCGTGTTGCTGGCCGACTTCAGCAAGTTCGACACGGTGCGCACCGCTCACTTCGCCAACCTGGAAGACTTCCAGTACGTGGTCAGCGACAAGAAAATCCCCCGCGCCTATAAAGAAGTCATCCAGGCCAGCGGCGCGCAGCTGCTGATCTAACCCAATAATGTCTGGCGTTCCTGCGCATTCAAGTAACCGGTGGTCACGCTGAACGAGGCGCTGGCCCCGGCCGCCAGGCAGCGCACGTGGCCTTTGGCTTTCTCGGCGTTATAGCCTTCGGGTTCGCAGGTCGATGGCAGCACGAACGCCGCCACTTGCTGATCCGGCGTGTACAGAATCCAGCGTGCCGCGTGTGCGAATTGTTCGGGGCGGTAACGAGTGTAGAACGCTGTACCCGCCGGATGATCCAGCAAAAAATGCGCGTAGCCGGTGGCATCTGTGCCCACGTCGTCGAAGAAAAACACGATTTCAGGGTCGTACAGCGCAGGCGTGTCGAGGCTGGCCAACTGGGTTGGATGCTCGGCCAGTTGCGCCATGTAGGCGCTCCATTCCGGCGTCGGCTTGACGTGGTCCGGCACACTGGTGCGCAGCCGCAGGCGCTGCATGCCCAGTGGCTCGACGAATCGCGCGCCGTCCACGTATGCGTAGTTCATGTGGGCCATGTACATCAGGTCCATCGGCTTGCCGGCCAGGTTCGTCACGTCCATGTCGATATCGAACAAGGCTGAGTCGGCGCGCAGCGTCACACTGGGGCTCGCCCGGTAGCGATCGCCGAACCCCTTGGCGTATTGATACGAGCCGCCCAGTCGCACAAAGCCCTCGCCGAGTTCCAGCCAGGCCGTGTCCATGGGCGCGCAGGGCATTTCACCGTGCAAGGCATGCGTGTCATCCGGCGCTGGGCATCCGTTGCGCAACAGGCCACTGTGAAACATGAAGCAGCCGTAAGTGTCGATGACCGTCGGGCTTGGCCGGGGCTCGTCGAACAAGTTGCGCATGGTCAGGTCGCAGCCGTCAAATACGGCCGACCAGATCATCTGCCCTTGATACGGCAACACGACCAGACGTCCACGGCTGTTCTCCATGCTCACCGCCAGCACGCCGGACGGATAAGTCCAGGCGCTGACCTTGAAATCCTCAGACTGCAAAAGCACCCTTTCCTGCTCGGCAAACACCGCCCGGTACAACGGGATACGCGTATTCATGAGGCCACCGCCGCGGCGGCATTTGAGGGAAACGCGCCCGGCTGGCGCAGGCATTTGACCGCGTACATCACAATCACGATAAAGCACAGCAGCGGTACGCTGTAGGCCAGCTGCATGTTGCCACCGCTGGCGTCGGACAACAGGCCCTGGAAGATCGGAATTACCCCGCCGCCAACAATACTCATCACCAGCAATGAACCGCCGACACCGGTGTCTTCACCCAGGCCATCGATGGTCAGGCCGTAAATAGTCGGCCAGCACGGACCGAGAAAAATACTCACGCCGACGGCGGCGTACACCGCGGAAATATTCGGCACCAGAATGGTGTAGGCCAGCAGCACAATGCACAGCACCCCGTAGATCGCCAAGACCTTGGCCGGGTGCAGACGCCGCATCAATAGATTGGCGATCAACTTGCCGACAAAGTAGGCGGCAAAGGTGGTCAGCAGAAACCATGAAGCGCTGCGCTCATTCATGCCGCCCATTTGCATGGCCAGGCGAATGGTGAAACTCCACACGCCCACCTGTGCACCCACATACAGAAATTGCGCCAATACACCAAAGGTAAACCGCGGGTTACGCCACAGCCGACCCAGGCTTTTGCGCAAGCTGCCCGAGGTGTTGTCGACGGGTGCGTTGCCTTTGCAGGCCGGGAAACGGGTAATGGCGATCAGGATGAACATCAACACCAGCACGGCGATCATCCACTTGTAAGGCAACAGCGTGGACTGGATCATTTGCAACTGCTGCACCGCCGCATCGGTGGCACTCATCTGCTTGAGCTGTGCAGTGGTGGCATCGGTGTCCTTGAACATCACAAAGCTGCCCACGTAAACCCCGGCCATGGCGCCGAACGGGTGAAAGGTCTGCGAGATGTTCAAGCGCCGCGTCCCGGTTTCCCGTGGGCCCATCAACGTCGAGTAGGTGTTGCACGCGGTTTCCAGGAACGACAGCCCGGCCGCGATCACAAACAGCGCCAGCAGGAACATGCCGTACTTGGCCGTCGACGCCGCCGGGAAAAACAGCAAACAGCCGAGCATATACAGCGACAGGCCGATCAGGATCGTACTTTTGTAGCTCAGGCGGCGCACCACCATCGCTGCCGGAATCGCCACAAAAAAGTAGCCCAGGTAAAACGCCGATTGCACAAAGGCGGTCTGGAAATCGCTGAGCAAAAACGCTTTCTTGAAGTGTGCGATCAGCACGTCGTTCATGCTCGCCGCCGCGGCCCACAACGCGAAGATGCTGCACAGCAGAATAAACGCGAACCAGGGCGTGCGGTTCAGGTAGAACCCATCGGGTGTCTGTTGCAGCGCAGGTTTGTTCATTATTGTTCTCCGGGCTGGATTAAGGA
>Ga0308164_10003539_pt1 | contig 13979 bp, 9 predicted proteins | sample PhyTR2_FD_201031 | JGI IMG/M metagenome (GOLD analysis project Ga0308164, IMG submission 201031) | Phyllosphere microbial communities from UC Gill Tract Community Farm, Albany, California, United States - DLSLT.R2 | ecosystem: Host-associated > Plants > Phyllosphere > Unclassified | place: USA... | reverse complement strand
AGAACCGCCGTGAACGGAGAAGTTGGTGCAACCCGAGCAGAGCGCCGACGTCCTCGTGAGGCTGTTCGGCCTGGCGTGTCGCCAACCCGCGGTACCGGCGCGCTCATGACAGCGGGCCTCGTTCGGATGCAGCGCGATCAGACATCGGCCGTACTCGACGTACCAGATGCGCAGGTCCTCGCGGATCGCTACCCTAGTGTAGGCGGCATCATCGTGCGCCTCACCGTCAGGCACCAGTGCGCGCCATTGCTCCTTCTGCAGCTCGAAAGCGCGGTCTAGGCGTGCGACCGGGCGGGTCTTGCCCTCTACCATGCGTCGCAGGAAAGACCCCGTCTGCCGCGCCCGGGTGCTATCCGCTTCTTCAAGGAAGCGGATGTCCTTGGGCCCGTAATCCCTTTCGGTGAGCGCGACGGTGTAGTGCTTGAAATGTTGGCTAACCGCGGGGGCCATGCGTGGATCAGTCCGCATGGCGTAGCGCATGAAGGTCTTACGCCACTGATGCGGCTGGATACACGCGCCGTTGTCCTCGACGTACGGTCTGAGCTCCTCTTTCGACTGGGAGGCCTCGGAGAGCCCCGAAAGGTCGATGTAGCTGGGGTTACTCACAAACTTCTTCATGCTCTCACGCAGCAACTGAGAGCTGACCGGCGTTACGGTGGTGCCGCGACGAGGCAAGCCGTAGCATTTGAACCCGACGAAAAGCTGGCGACGCACTAACGGGTTCGCTGCCATCTTGCGCCAAGGCTGGTAGAGAAGCTCAAGCACACGGACGGCACGGACCGAGGGCGGCTCGGTGCCGGCTAGCACGGGACGCGCGCCCATCAACCAAGCCTCCGCCGTCGGCCGCTCCTGCGCTTTCGATAAGAGTCCATGCAGCATATAGTGCCGGCTCAGTCCCGATTTTGAGGTCTCGACCTTGATGCACGACGGCAGGATGTCGTCGGTGATGATGCGTGGCTCGACCTCAGGGCTCACCGCCTCGCTGATTCTCACCCCTGTAAAGCCCATGATAACGATCAAGCATGCGTCTCGGACGTCGCCGATGAGCTGAGTGAGGGTGTTACCGCCTCCGGCCTCCTCGTCACCGAGAACGATCCGATCGTGCCACGGCTTTGCTTCTCCCTTGATCGTGCGGAAGCGGTAGTCTTGCATGACGGCGCGTAGTCGACCGCGCTCCTTGGAAGTAGGCTCCCGATCCATACGCGCCATCTGCGCCAAGTGGAGAGCTTGCAGCCGAATTACGTCGTCTGCCGGTGCGCCAATCATGCGCACTGCCCCTGCGAGCACCGGAAGGGCCACCTCGTCCGGTAGCGCCGGAATTTCCTTCGTCGCTTTGGTTGCCAAGCGGTGCGCGGTCGCGGTGGGGGTCTCTTTTGTAAAGGGGTTGTATCGGAGTGGCTCGATGCCTGCCTTTTCCATGAGATCGCGATGAATCCAAAGCAGTCTCCAGATACGCAGACGGTTGTATGCCTTCGCCGTTCCACCGGTCGCCTCGGGATCATCGGGCATGCGCGACATCGGCTCGCCGCCGTCCGCTTGGATGAGCTCGGCGAAGTCCGCGAGCCCGGTCTCGCCGCGTGTGGCAACCTCGTCCCTAGGATCAACGAGCTTTACGTGGATATCCTCAACGAACTCGTCGTACGCTGACCGGTCGAGCTTGGCGAACGAGTAATAGTCCCGCTGTTTCATGAAGCGCGCCATGTGGCGGATTCCTGACGAGAAGGCTCCCGCAGTCGAATACTTAAACGTTGTCTGCCCGTATCGTCCTACGAAAAGTAGCGCCGCAAGCCATTTGAGGGCATCGATCACAGACCGGTCGCCGTCCACATCAAATCTCAGAGTGAAGTTGGCTTCGGTGATGCCAGGTGTGAAGCCCGGCAGACGCCAATCGTCGTCGCTCCAGACGCTGTCCACGCTGACGCGTACCGGCGCCGGCGCGGCAAGTATCGCTGCTAGGCTCGGGTAATCCGCCAGATCGAACGGGCGGTTCGGTTCATCGGTCAATGGCTTCACTCCACATGCGGCAGTTCGGGAATGGGGACGGTGCGGCTCTTCTCGGCGATGCCCGGATCCCAACCGGCTAGCCAGTAGGTCAGGAGTTCCTCTTGGACTGGCGCCCAGCGCAGGTGCCATGCACTGGGGTCTGCCATTCGCACGTGCGCCTCTGTGATGCGCTCGTTCAACATGACTAGGTAGGCGAGCGCGCGTGGCGAAGTCGGATCTACAAGTGCAAGTGGGCACTCGGGGCAGCGACCGTAGGCGGTACAAAGTTCGCCTCGGACCTCCCCAGGTATCGGGCTGTCCTTCGGATCTAGACAGGTGAAGCCCGGTGTCGCGGCACCCTGGTCGCCGAGCCCGTGCGGCCGGTCCTCCGGACGGATCTTGCCTCCCGTGAAGGTCCAACGCTCCATTTGCATCTGCATCTCGCCGAGGCGTTCTCGATTGCGTCGGATCTGCGCGTCGCTGGTCTAGTAGGTGTATGTGGTCTGCGCGTCAGTATGCATGGCAACCGCCTGCATCGCGATGATGTTACCCCCGGAGAGTTCGTGGACGAGGTCGAGAGTAGTGGGGCGTAGCTGGTCGAGGGTGAATTCAGGCAGCCCATGCCGGTCAGCGAAGCGCTTGAGAGCCGCCTTCCAGCACGGGTCGCTAACGTTGAAGGGCATGGCCCGGCGCACATGGAAGCTGAAGTGGATGAAAGCGCGGTTTGAGAACTCAGGCCGCATGAGCCCCAGCCTAGGGGTCCGCCTCTCCAGATACTTTAGAATCTGTCCCGGATTATCGGAATGCACGGTTAGGGTGAGGACGTTGCGTTGCCGCAGGCCCGCACGTTCCTTGTGGGGATACATGTGCAAGCGCTCGACGTCGCCAAGGCGCTTAAAGGCGTAATCAGACCCATCCTTACGCAGCTTGAACGCGAGCGAGGGGTTGAGCGCGAAGAACGTACAAACGACGAGCAGCATCGGAACGATCTCGTCGATATCGGGGTAGAGAATTCTCTCGGCTTCGTCCTGCACCGCCCTTGATATGCATCGCTGGTAGGCCGCATTCAGCCGCCCCTGCTCATACCAGCTGGGGACGGGATGCTTGAAGTTAGCGTTGAGCCATGCCGCGCAGGCTTCCGGAGATCGGCCCGCATCCGCCATGCTGATCGCGGCGCCATCGAGCTGAGCCACCGCAGTCAACTGCCGGTTCAGCCTCGAAGTGATGTCTCTGATATCATTGGCCGCACCGACGTAGAGGCGTTCGTGCTCGGGCTCCGACAGAGCCTTATTGTGAACGATGCTCCGGTGCGCCTTGGGATACGGGGATGCGATCAGCCGCAGATTAGGTGAAAGCCGAGCCTTCCATTCCCTGGAGGCTTGAAGCTGCGCAAGCGGCAGCTGAACTGCCGCGAGCATCTCGGCGCGCATGACAGGCTTGCTGGTCGCCCTCGGTCGGTCGGGACTGTCCACCCAGCGTTTGAACCTTTGCAGAAAATCCTCATCTATGTCGCGGAGCGTTGCAGCCTCCACGTGCGGCTGGGCCAAGTACGTCACCAGACCGTTCTTCAGTTTGTGGCTGAGCACGTAACGCCGGTCGGCCGATTTAACCCTCTTTAGGCAGTGCATGACGTATCCCTCGGCAAGGGCGTCACGAAGCTCTGGATCCAGCGGCAGGAGGAAGCTGAGAGATATTGGCCCCTTCGACCTATCTCCGGAGTGGTTCGGGAAGTCGGCGAACAAGCCGGTATCATCGTGGCGCAGGATGGCGCGAGCGATCTGTGCAGTCGCAGTAGAAGCGCTTCGATTTCTGAAGGCGGTGTTGCGCGCCTCCCCGGCAGTGGGTTCGTTCTCGGACATCACCTTTTTTCCTCATTGCCCAAGATCGCGCGAACCCATCGTGCCTGGCGCGCAAGCGCCTTCTCCCCCTCGCGGTTGAAGACGCGGAGATAGATGTTGATCGTCGTCTCGACGTGCTGGTGACCCAGCCTCAGCCGGATTTTTTGAACTACATTCTCAAATCGGCGCTCAAGAACCGGGCTGTCGGTACCGTCGTCCTCACCCATGTCCTCAACGTATAGCCAGTACGCAAAGGTGTGCCGTCCATCATGGAAGCAGTGCTTCGCGACCTCGACGACCTTCTCCTGGGAAGTGCCCTCAGCCTTTTTGCGTTCGATCGTGATCTTGAGCCGCTTCAAGACCGATAGGAGGTCGGCATCGAGCTGCTTGGACGTCGTTCGCTTGCCCGCGTTACGGCCTGCGGCAAGCGTGTTCAGCAAAAGGTTCGGCGGTGGCTTGCCTTTTGGTTGAAGCCAGTTGCGATGTGCCAAGGTGATCGCTTGCGCCCGTTCACCTGCAATGTAGGCCTGCAGATGCGCGACCAGCCAAAACGGGAAGTAGACGGTGCGACGCACCAAGCCTTTGGCCACCTTGAGCTCACACGTGAAGTGATCGTCCTCGTCACGCCCGGAGATATTGAAGTCGAAGAGATCCGCCCTGAGATTGACAATTTCGTCAATCCGCAATCCCACCGTGACGGCAAGCAAGAGCGCTAGGCGGGTGCGCGACGTTGCCGCCTTGGACCTGCCGCCCTTGGTCCGAGAAGAGCAGTTCGCCCACTCCTCCGGCATTGGACCGAGCGCGTCGAGGATACTGAGCAGATCCTGCTGATCAAAGGGTCTCGGATTGGCGTCGTAGCGGGCGATGGTGAACGCATTGAAAGTCTCGTCCTCGTCCTCGCCGTCCCGCCGTGCGTTCCGCAGGTTGGACGTCGAGGCAATCGGCAAGTGCCTGAATCCGTATCGACGGCGTGCGAACTTGTGGAACTCGTTGAGGGTGGAGCGCCGGCGTCCGATTGTGGCATCGGAGAGAAAGTCGCCCGTGTGTTCGCTGAGTTCCAGTTTCATGCCCAAGAGGTAATTGTCGACCATTTCCTCGTCGGCCTCGTGCCAAGGACGGCTCGATGCTCGTACTTCCGCCCACCAGTCTTTGAGGTCGGCGGCGTAGTTGTCTGCGGTGCGCTGCTTGGCCCACCGTCCGTTGCTGTACGAGTCCGGCTTGGCGCACTTGGACACTAGGAAGGACAATACGGGCGCGTTCACCTCGCCCGTATCCTTATCGACAAGGAATGGAAAGCCAACCGGCAACGGGGACCAAACGGGTGTCGACCGGTGAGTGTTAGGCTCCCGCGGTGTCTCGTCGAGATCGAAGCGGGCGATCGTCAGTGTCAATTTCTCTCTCCTTGGGAAACCAAGCGTTTTCTGCGGATGATCGATAGGAAGTGAGTACCCTCGCCCTCGGACGAGGCGCAGGTACGCAGTTGGACAAATCCAGCGGCGGACATAATAAGCGTTATATCAGGTAGAGAATTTGTCCGAGCGTTGGCGGATCGGTCATGATCTACCAAGGGTCAGTCCTGACCTTTCTACTGATTTTGACTCGCCTACCACCAGCTGTAGTTTGCAATATCTAGATTCGGTTCTGGTTCTAGACACGCTTATTAGCGTCTGGCCGACATAGATCCGTAACTTACGGATCCCGAGAGGACCGGTCTGGCGGCCGACCGCTTCCTTATGTGGGCCAGTTTCTTGCTAAGCAGATCGGCTTCGCCGTAGCTGTAAGCGAACACGCCGCGGCGGTAAGGCAGCGCGCGACCAAGTTTGCTTTTCACATCGTCTTCGTCTGCACCCATCATGAACGCTCCACCGACTCGTTGCCGACTGTTGCGCACCGTTGCCTTTGCTGTTGCGCGAATACAGAGAGGCAGAAAATTTGAATTTCTTTCCTCCCCCCCCCCAACAGTGGTGCGTATGGCAAAACGAGGCAGAAAACCGATCGAGTTTGCGGATCGCGTGCGCACCCGCATGTGGGCTGCCCAGCTGCAGCTACTTCTGGGCGTCGACTCGGGTCGTGCTCTCGATAAGGTGTTTAACGGTGATCGTTACCGTCATTCCGATGGCGAGGTTGTTAGAACCAATCAATTTCAAGGTTACCTGCGAGGGACTCATGTTCCTCGTGATCTGCCATTTTCGGTACCAACAGTAGAATTAGTGGAGCAGCGGGTTCCCGGAAGTGCGGCTATCTTCCGCAGCCCTTTATGGGATATTGTTAAGCATAGAGCAGTGAATAGGATTGATATTGTATCCAGCCTAGCAAGCTTAAATTACCCTCTCGCTAAAGCTCTTACATGGAGAAATTCACAAACAGGTACTTTGCAGCTAAAGCCTTTAGATGACGAGCTATTTGATATTCTAAGTGAGTTGGAAGGCTACGAAGTACTGTTTTCAAATGTCCTCCTTATAGCTATAGCTTGTATCAATGGCGACGCCGACCTTAGAGAGGTTTTAATTAATATATACCATATGCAACGCCATCGTCACGCGCACGGAATTCTGTTGCATAAGTTTTATCCGGATCTCTATTTTCTTACTGACAAAGTGTGCAGGCCTCGGTGGTATACGGCTTATGGTGAAGTTTTTGAGATTGACTATCCGTGGACTGCCCAGTTTAGAACGATCGAGGAAAGGCATGTTCAATTTAGAATGTTTTGCAGCACTTTACAAAAGTCACTGAACTAAAAAGTACTTATAGTTTTCGCTGTGAATAGACAATGTTCGATATATGAAATTATCAAGTTTTTCAATGTTTGATGTGAAATTAGCTATCTAACCTGCTCTCTGTGAGGAGGCTTAGGATGAGCAACCTGAACTGTCTGACGGACGATAAGATGGCGTCTGGGGCCGTATTTCCTCCAGCCACGGCAGGCCGCAAGTTGCTGATCAGCGGAGGTTGAAAGGCATCGTTTTTGTGAATCGCGATGGGTTGCGCCGGCGTCATGCGTTCAGCGACTACGGCCCCCACAAGACGCTTTACAATCACTGGAAACGGTGCGGGAACACGTCAATCTCACCGTAGCCGCTTCCCCCGATCGGTTCTGCCGGGTATCACCCGTGCAACTAATCGGGGAAATCAACATGTCGAAAATCGTCGGAACGTCAGCTGCGGAGATACTGAGTGGAACAGACGAAGCCGATGAAATTTACGGCATGGGTGGAAATGATACTATCAAGGCGGGCGCTGGAAACGACTATATCGAGCCGGGCTCGGGAACGGTCACGCTCGACGCCGGCTCGGGTGACGATACCGTCAAGCTGAACACGGTCAGCACTGGATACGCGCAATCCGTCCTTAATGGCGGCAGTGGCGTAGACACGTTGGATTACACAGTCAGTGGGACCTATAGCTTTTGGGCATGGTCATCCTCAAATAATATATACAGCGTACTTGATTACGACCTCACAAGCTTCGAGATTCTCCGCGCCGGATCAGGGCGCGACATATTCAATTTTTATTCTATTACTGACAGTTTGACCATCTTTGGTGGCGGATCAGGCGATGAGATCTACGCCGGCTCTGGCAACGACGTCCTATATGGTGAGGCGGGCGATGATCGTTTGTATGGCGGGAGCGGCACGAACCAACTTTATGGTGGCGATGGCGACGATATTTTCGAACTTACATCAGGAGCGGGCCAAGCTAACGGCGGCAGCGGAAGCGATACGCTTTATACGTATTCCAATGCCGATCTAACGCAAGGGTTCAGCGATTCTTTCGGCAGTCGTTACCAAATCACTGGTATCGAAAATGTTCAAGCGGGTTCTACTTTAAGTAGCGTTTCGGTTATTGGTGACGGTAACGCGAACCGTCTTACTATATCTTCTATTTTTGATACGTACTCGGCCGCAAATTTTGACGGCAAAGCCGGTGATGACACCTTAGTAGGAAGTAGCTTGGCGGACACTTTGCGTGGTGGCGCTGGAAACGATCGTATTGAAGGGCGGAACGGTAACGATCAGCTGTTCGGGGATGATGGGGACGACTATATTTTAGCCGGGGCTGGCAACGACTTTATAGATGGGGGCTTAGGCTCAGATACGATTAGCTTTGAAGAATCCCAAACTGCCGGAGTTGTAGTTAACCTTTCGACTGGAATCATATCCGCGGCAAACATGGGCGACAAAACGGTCAAAAACGTGGAGATCGTCCGCGGCTCCGACCTTGCAGACGTAATCACGGGCGATGCTAATGACAATCAGCTCTTCGGTAGCGATGGAAGCGACATACTGCGCGGTGGTGCCGGAGCAGACCTTCTCAACGGCGGCTCTAACAACGACCAGTTATTTGGTGATACAGGCGACGATAACCTGATTGGGGGAGCTGGGGATGACCGACTAGACGGCGGAGCCGGCATGGATCGCTTGGAAGGCGGTGTGGGTAACGACATCTATACTGTCGACAACACCAGGGACTTGATTGTCGAGGCAATCGGCGGCGGGGTTGATCAAGTACTCGTCACAGCTGAAACGTTTGCGATGGCTGACAATCTCGAACAGCTTGCTTATGTCGGCTCGGAGCGCATTGTCGCTTACGGTAACGGGCTGGACAACAGCATAGCCGGCAGCGGGAAGACCGACTTTCTCAGTGGTTTCGGCGGCGACGATTTGCTCAATGGTTGGGCGGGCGATGATGTCATCTACGGGGGCGACGGCGACGACATCATCATTGGTGGAACAGGCGTCGACACGCTGTACGGCGGAGACGGAACCGACACCCTGGTACTCTCCGGCGTGGCTTCCGACTATACTGTTGCAAAAAGCGGTGATGCATGGTTCGTCACTGGGGGATCAACCGACACTGTCACCAGTTTTGAAAAGGTACTGATTGGCGGCCAAACGCTTGGTTTTGACGCGTTCGTTTCGCAAGCGTTTGATGGCCTTCGCTACATTGCATCTTATCCAGACCTCATTCGGGCGTTCGGCGCAGATGCCGCGGCAGGCAAGGCCCACTACCTGAATAGCGGGCAAGCTCAAGGTCGAAGCCTAGGCATTTTCGATCCGCTCGTTTATGCTGCGTCTAATCCGGACGTGTTTAATGCCTTTGGCCAGGACCGTCAGGCTTTAACAAAACACTACGTTGAGAACGGTTTCGTAGAGGGCCGTAGCATCAATAGCTTCGATCCCGTCATTTATGCGGCCTCGAACTTGGATGTCGCCAAGGCCTTCGGGTATGATCGCGAGGCTCTAACGCAGCATTATCTTGAAGAAGGCCTCAAGCAAGGACGCGATGCTCACAGTTTTGACCCACTGCGCTATGGAGCGTCGAACCCTGACGTTGCGCAAGCGTTCGGAGCAGATACCGCAGCGTTGACGCGGCATTGGATTGACTATGGATCGTCGGAAGGGCGCGCTGCTACCAGCTTCGATGCAAGGCAGTATGCCGCGACTAATCCAGACGTAGCAAACGCGTTCGGATCGGACTTTAAGGCTATCACTCTGCACTACATTCAGGAGGGCATACCTCAAGGCCGCGCTTCCGCAGGATTTGATGCGGTTGGCTATCTACTTAGCTATGACGATCTAGGCGGTGCTAATCTCGGAGCAAGCGGCGCCCTTGACCATTGGCTAAGTGATGGGATCTACCAAAACCGCGTAGGCGACACCCTTTTTGGACGTGAACAAGTTGACCACAATCTTAAAACAAACGCGGTAACTTCCGGGTCGTTTGAGAGGTTTGGCGACCACGATTGGTATATGTTTTCCGCTACTCCCGGACAGAAGGTCAGCATTGATGTACACTCAACGGGGCTTCCTACCACAGTCCAGCTTCATCGACTGGATGGCAGCCTCTTTGCGTCAAGTTCAACAGGAACGCTTGACGTAACCGCTGAGGCTAACGCTTCCTACTATGTGAGCACCTATGTTAACGGAGCTGGTGCCGGTGCTTACAGTATCGATCTTCACTTGATGTAATAAATTAAAGTAGCCAAGGCCGTACTGTATCCGGCCTTGGCTATAATTCCTTGATTTCACACCTAGCGATAGCCGGTGGCCCCAGCATCGTTCTGAACGTAATAATCGGAAGTCTCTATTCATAGCGTTTTGGCCCAATGGAATGGTTAGTGATGCTACGAGCATCATGCGGACCGCAATGTTTCAGTGTCGCCAGCATTTCGTCGGCGCAGCGTGGCTTAGTGCACTCGTCAATCTGCTTTATATTGCGCCCACACTTTATATGTTACAGGTCTATGATAGGGTTGTGCCGACTCGAGGCCTTCAGACGCTCGCGTTCCTTACTTTGGTGCTTTTGTTCGCGCTTGCTACCCTGTCACTTCTCGACAGAATACGGACGCGGTTATTGATTCGTGCTGGTGTGCAACTAGACGTAACTTTGGCGCCGTTGATCCTCGACGCGACATTAGGGCGACCAGACCTGCCCGTCGCTCGCCAAGCGTTGCGCGAGTTTGACACAATGCGCGGTACACTGACCGGCCCTGGGATCCTGGCCCTGTTCGACGCGCCTTGGGTGCCGATATACATCATCGTCTGTTTTCTGGTGCATCCGTGGATAGGCGGGGTCGCGATAGTGGGGTGCGTAATCCTGCCGATGATCGCTTGGGCCAACGAGCGCGCCAACGCGACGAAATTAGCCCGTGCGCAGACCGTCGCAAGCGAATCCTATGCAAACCAAGACGTTCTCCTGGGATCAGCGGATGCGGTGCGGGCACTAGGCATGCGGCGCGCGATGGTTGCGAGGCAACTGCGGCAGCGAGCTGCCATGTTGATCACACAGACCGAGGCCAATTTCTCCGGCGGTGGCTTTCTTACCGCCACCAAGTTCACACGCATGGCACTACAGTCGCTCGCGCTTGGACTTGGCGCACTCCTGGCGGTGGACAATAAGATATCCGGGGGTGCAATCTTTGCCTCATCTTTCCTGATCGCTCGGGCTCTCGCCCCGATCGAGCAGCTTATCGGCACATGGAAGCCCATCGTGCTTGCTAGGCAAAGCTTTTCCAGTATCAACGCGTTGCTGGCATCGGCGCCGCTTCACACCGCGCAGACTCAATTGCCAGCCCCTAACGGTGCATTGGCGATTGAAGGCCTAACGATCCTGAATGACACTCGTGACGGCGCTATCGTGAACGCGGCAACGTTCAAGGTTCCTGCAGGTGAAGTTGTTGCTATCGTCGGCCCAAGCGGCGCGGGCAAATCAACTCTGATCAGTGCGATTGCCGGTGCAGTGATGGCAGACCGGGGCTCGATCCGGATTGACGGGGCAGACGTCAAGGACTGGGATCCCGAACGGCTTGCGCGTCATGTAGGCTACCTACCGCAGGACTCGGTACTATTTGCAGGGTCAGTCGCTGAAAACATTTCCCGTTTTACCGGCGAAGTTGATGGCGACCGCGCTACGATAGACATCGGCGTCGTCGCTGCCGCTAAGGCGGTGGGCGCAGAGGCACTAATCCTTCGTCTCCTAGGCGGCTATGACCATCAGCTGAAGCTTGGCGGACGAGGTGTCTCAGCCGGTCAGGCGCAGCGTATCGCGCTCGCCCGTGCAGTATATGGCGACCCAAAGATCCTGATCCTCGACGAACCCAATGCGCACTTAGATGCCGAAGGCGACGCCGCGCTCGTTATAGCGCTGACCAAACTTAAAGCTCGGGGCTGCACGATCCTGATTGTCTCTCATAAGCTGGGCATACTGCCCGTAGTCGATAGGATGCTGATGCTGCGCGAAGGCCGAGTCGAGATTTACGGCCCTCGCGATGAAGTGCTGCCTAAAATCGCCCCGGCCAATCTACGACGTGTGGCCCCTCCCTCCGCGGCAACTAGCCGATGACATTCCCAGCGGCTCTCGCGCATGTCAAAGAACGGCCGGCATTGGCCCCGGCGATTACCGACCCTACGAACGACTTGCGGCTGGGTGCGATCATTGCCGCAGTTTTCTTCATCGGTTTCTTGGGCTGGGCGGCATTCACGAGGCTTGATGCCGCAGCTTACGCCCCCGGTACGCTGGTCGTATCAGGGCAGCGTCAGACGGTGCAACACCGAGACGGGGGAGTCGTCGGCGCAATCTACGTGCATGATGGTGAACGTGTCGTGCGTGGCCAGCTGTTGATCCGGCTCTCCGCCGCTGAAGTTCGGGCGCAGGAACGTGCTCTTGCCTCGCAGGCGATCCGCTTGTTGGCACAGCGCGCGCGTTTAGAGGCGGAACAACTCGGTCAATCGACTATAGCCTGGCCTCGCGAATTATCTGTGCTCGCTGGTGAGGACCGCGTCGAGGCGACGACTGCACTGCGGTTACAGCAGACCGAACTAACGACGCGGACCTCTGTGCTGGCCGCTCAACGTGATGCCCTCGGCGAGCGTGCTGGGCAGTCAGCTGAACAAGGGCGTGGTTATAGTGAGCAGGTCACATCAGCGCGCGAGCAACTGCGGTTGATAAGCGAGCAAATCGCCGCGCTGAGGCCCGTCGCTGACAAAGGTTTTGTTTCTCAGACACGTATGCGCGAACTTGAGCGCGCCCGTGCCGAGCTTGAGGGACAGCGCGGGCAATATGCTGCTAGCGTTGCGCAAACTCGCGGTGCCGGTCGCGAAAACCGTGTTCAGATGCTCGAGGCAGAGCGCACATTTCACGAGCGGACGGCCTCCGACCTGCGTGAAGTTGAGACGAGACTTGGCGAGATCATGCCCAAATGGACAGCTGCGCGGGATCAACTCGATCGTACCGCCATCCGGGCGCCTGCAACGGGCGCAGTCGTCGGGCTGTCGGTTTTCACGCAGAACGGCGTCATCACACCCGGGCAAAAGCTGATGGATATAGTACCAGAAAAGATTCCGCTTCTTGTTCAGGTCCGGATCGCGCCTGATGATGCAGACGATTTATCGCTCGGGCAGCGTACCGTGGTGAAATTCCCGGGCTTGCATGAGCGGACGCTGCCGAATCTAGAAGGACAATTGACGCGGCTGTCCGCTGATAGCTTTACAGACGACAAAAGCGCGCAGAGCTACTTCACAGGCGAAGTGACAGTTCCACGCAATCAGCTTCGTCTTATCCAACACGTGCGGGGCGTGGGTTTCAGGTTACGGCCGGGAATGCCGGTTCAGGTTCTGATACCCCTACGCAAGCGCACAGCGCTTGATTACGCGCTCGAGCCGCTTATCGGCAGCTTCTGGTCGTCTTTTCGAGAGCATTGAGGCTAATTCCATGATCTCGTTTGAACGCTGTTGGAGTGGATGGGCCGATGGGCGGATGTAGCTGACGCAGAAGCTGTGGGGCTGATCCCGGTTGCTGGATGCTTCATGACCGGGACGAGCGCCGACATCCCGCTCAGTTTGACGGCGACCGCATTCATCGAAGAGGACGTTTCGGTTGCCGTCGTTCCGGTAAGCGCGCCGATGGTCGTCACCGCACCGGCAAAATACTGACGTAGCGAGTGACGTGCTCCCGTAAGCGTGGTCTGAAGGTCGCCTTGTAGGCGGAGCGTTCAACGGGTTGATGGCGGCTCTTTGAACGGGGCCGTGATGTCAGACGAGACTATCGAACCAGCTGCAGATGTAGCGAGTAGTCATACGACCGGTCGTATGAGTGGTCGTATCGAGATTGTCGGTCGGGTGTCGGGTCGACGCCGCTGGACGGTCGAGGAGAAGCTGGCGATCCTACGCGATGCGTTCGGGCCGGATGGGTCGGTCAGGGCGGCGGTCGAGCGTCACGAGGTCGGCAGCGGCGCGATCTACACCTGGCGGCGTCAAGCTATGTCGGGTGCACTGAGCGGAGTGCCGGCCCGGCCTCAGGCCACATTTGCCGAAGTCCAGATCAGCGAACCGTCCGTGATGCTGCCGGCGCCGCCCGTCGAGGCGCCAGCGGACGCTCGGACCGCGGGGCAGATCGGCATCGAGCTGCCTTCGGGTGTACGACTGACTGTCGACAGCGCTGTCGATGCCGAGGCGCTATCGCGCGTGATCGGCGTGCTGACGCGATGATCCCGCAGCCGACATCGACGCGGATATTCCTGGCGTGCGGCGTCACCGACATGCGTAAGGGCTTCGATGGCCTGGCGGTATTGGTGCAGCAGGTGCTCCGGGAGAAACCACATTCCGGTGCGCTGTTCGCGTTCCGTGGCAAGCGGGGCGACCTGATCAAATTGCTGTGGTT
>Ga0308164_10003537_pt1 | contig 13982 bp, 11 predicted proteins | sample PhyTR2_FD_201031 | JGI IMG/M metagenome (GOLD analysis project Ga0308164, IMG submission 201031) | Phyllosphere microbial communities from UC Gill Tract Community Farm, Albany, California, United States - DLSLT.R2 | ecosystem: Host-associated > Plants > Phyllosphere > Unclassified | place: USA... | reverse complement strand
CGTGGCGGAATTGCCTCGACTTTGTTAAAGGGCGCTTTTCTTTATTTAATCATTTGCCAATATTGATAAAAGCAAAAGGGAAAAGGCCAGTCTATGGCGGAAGTTGAGACTTAGCGGGTAGTGGGCTCTGGCTCTGGCTTCAGATAGATCGGATCGGTAAGAACATCGATGATCCGGATAATTTGATCAAGTTTGTCATCAGGCATTTGCTGCATGATGTGGACAGCATCGGAAATGCGGTTATCCAAAACCGGCGAAACCTGATTGTCGATGGTGGACGTGCCGATATGCGGTTGACCTTCGCCTTCATTCAGCCATGCGAAGGTGACGCGGCAGGCTTTCGCCAGCTTTCTGATGGTTTCTGTTTCGGGGCCCTTGGCACCGACATCTTTGAGGGTGCGACTGATTGTCGCTTGGGGAACGCCGGATAAGCGAGAAAGCTCGCTTTGTGACTTGATTCTTGCTAACTTCATTGCCTGATCGAGGCGATTTCCGATATTCATGCGCGGACTATACATACGCGCATAGAGGTGATCAAAGTAAGCCCCATTCTTTGATGATGGTTAATCCATTCATGTATGGGAATCAGCTTTGCTAAGGCCCTCAAGTGTGCATCGACAGATGTCGATCAACTACGCTTGCGACCAATTCTAGACCTTAATTAGCGAAGGTGTGCGTGTTTGCCATAATGTGTGGCGCTCGCCTTAGAATAGTTTCTGCGCTGACTTATTCATGCGGCTTCATGACTTTCTGCACGCTTTCCTTGTTAAGGATGAGACCCCAGGATTCAATGCGATAGATGTCGCCAAACTTGTGAATGACCATGCCATATTGTTCGCAGAGTTTTTCTACACTTTCATCAATCAATGTTTTATCAATTCCGGTGAGATCATCCAGTGCGGTGGGCGTAGGCCGCTCGAGTAAATCGATTGCACAAGCCAAGACAAACAGGCGCCGTGCATCGTCGTGCGGATATTGCGGAACACCAAATTGATTGACAGCTAGATCCATGTAGTTCTCCTTACTGACATTACTGCGTCACACAACCGGATTGCTGTCCGATGGTTGATCCTCGTTGCTGGAACAAATGAGGTAATGATGTCTGTTCTTTTTTGGTTCTTTTCTCTTGACCTCGGCCCCGGACAAAAATTCCTCTTAAAGTTATCTTGAGCCATTTTTGGCGTGTCGGCGCAAATCCTGCATTTACGCTAGGCTTGCAACTTATTATTTTGCGGTTTCTCCGAGGGCAAGGCATAACGTTTCGCAGCCTGCTCCTGTCTGCCTACTTTTTATAAACGGATCCAGATGCTGTTGCAATCTTTACGTATGACGAGGCGCGACTGGCGTGCCGGTGAACTGCGGTTTTTGCTGGTAGCCCTGATTGTGGCAGTAGCGGCTTTGTCGTCCGTCGGCTTCTTTGTCGACCGTATGCGGAGTCAGCTTGAGCGCGATGCAAACCAATTGCTTGCTGCGGATCTGGTCATCCGTACCGACGAACCGGTTGCCGACAACATTCGTGCAGAGATTGAAAAACGCGGCCTGAAAATGGCGGACACCACTGTTTTTCCAAGTATGGCGACAGTCGGCGAGGGCGATGACAGTGCATCCAAACTTGCTTCGATCAAAGCGGTAAGCAATGGCTATCCGCTACGTGGCGCGGTCAAAATCGCCGATATGCCCGAGGGCGAAGGCCGTGCGGCAACGGCTATCCCGGCACCCGGTTCGGTATGGGTCGATGCTGCCTTGTTGACGGCACTGAATGCGCGGGTGGGTGATCCTTTAAAACTGGGTGACAAGACATTCCGGATCGAGAAGATCATCACACTTGAGCCGGATCGTGGTGCCGGATTCATGAATTTTGCACCGCGTGTGATGCTGGCCAAGAGTGATCTGGCCGCCACCAATCTGATTCAATTCGGCTCACGTGTCAGCTATCGATTGCTGGTTGCTGGGCAGGGTGGCGCTGTTTCGGATTTTGGCAAGTACATGGAAGAGCAGATCGACGTGCAGAAACTGCGTGGCGTACGGATCGAATCGCTGGAATCCGGACGTCCCGAGATGCGCGCGACCTTACAGCGTGCAGAACAGTTTCTTTCTCTCGTCGGTTTGCTGTCGGCGATGCTCGCCGCGGTGGCTGTTGCAATGGCTTCGCGTCGCTTCATGCTGCGGCATGTCAATGCCTGTGCCATGTTGCGTTGTCTGGGTATGACGCAGAATCAGGTGACTGGTTTGTTTCTCATTGAATTTTTGCTGATTGGCCTGGCGGGAAGTGTGATCGGCGCCTTGGTGGGATTTGGTGCGCATTTTGTGCTGATTGAATGGCTTGGTCGATTGGTGAGTAGCGAGCTGCCTTCGGCCTCCATCGTGCCTGCACTGCAGGCGATTCTGACGGGATTGATTCTACTGATCGGCTTTGCGGTTCCTCCGATCCTGCAGCTGCGCAATGTGCCGCACAATCGCGTCATTCGTCAGGAGCAATCCCTGCCGCAACCGATGACCATCACGACCTATGCGCTAGGGTTGCTTTCCTTTACTGGCCTATTGCTATGGCAGGCTGGCAATTTGCGATTGGGGTTGATGACCGCTGCGGGTTTTCTTGGCGGTCTGGCAGCCTTTGCCGCTATCAGCTGGGGTGCACTGAAATTCCTGCAATCCTTGCGTGCCACAACCAATCATCCGAACTGGCGTTTTGCGCTGACCTCGTTACAGCGCCGTCCTGGTGCAACCGTTGTGCAGATTGTTGCACTCGCGCTTGGCTTGATGGCATTGCTTCTGTTGACCGTGATCCGCGGCGATCTGGTGGATGCATGGCGACAGGCGACGCCACCTGACGCCCCAAACCGTTTTGTGATCAATATCCAGCCTGAACAAAAAGCGCAAATCGAAGCGCGTCTCGCGCAGGCCGGTGTGCAGAAGGCGGAATTGTTCCCGATGATCCGCGGCCGTCTGCTGGCGATCAATGAGGCAGCGATCCATGGCGAATCGTTTATCGAAGATCGCGCAAAGCGTCTGGTTGATCGCGAGTTCAATCTCTCCACCATGATGGCGATCCCTGAGGGCAACAAGCTCAAGGCAGGTAGCTGGTACGACGACAGCAAGCCGGAAGCATCGGTGGAATCGGGGTTGGCAAAAACACTGAATCTCAAACTGGGTGACAAGCTGAAGTTTGATATTGCAGGCGAGACCGTCGATGTGACGATTACCAGTCTGCGCGATCTTGAATGGGGGTCGATGCGTGTCAACTTCTTTGTCATCATCAATCCGGCAGCCATGAAAGACATGCCGCAGACATGGATTACGGCATTCAATCTGTCGCCGGCACAGACCGCACTGGACAACCAACTGACACGTGATTTTCCGAATCTGACGGTGGTGGATATCGGTAGTGTGGTGAAGCAAATTCAGGATGTGGTCGATCAAGTGGTCACGGCGGTGGAATTCCTGTTTTTGTTCACGCTGGCATCCGGCATGCTGGTGCTGTATGCGGCACTGATTAGTTCGCAAGATGAGCGCAAGCGGGAGGCAGGTCTGTTACGTGCATTGGGCGCTACGCGCTCGCAATTGACGCGTTCGCAGTGGATCGAATTTCTTCTGGTGGGTAGTCTGGCGGGTCTATTGGCTGCGGCTGGCGCAACGGCGGTTGGATGGAGTCTGGCGCGTTTCGTTTTTGACTTTGCCTGGGTGTTCAGTCCGGTGGTCTGGATCGCCGGTATTACTGTAGGTGCCGCCTGCGCTTTCGTCGGTGGCTGGGTTGGATTGCGTCATGTGCTCAATCAACCGCCATTACAGACACTGCGTGAGGCCTGATTGCGATTTGGCGATTGAGTTTTGTCATCCTCTGAGAAGGCACTGGTAACAGCGTCGGCAACGGAGCGATGCGTTATCATTGCAGGCTATGACGACGACAGACAATCAATCTCAGGAACAGCAACGCACGCTGTACGACTTGCTCGATGGCGAAACCGGCGTACGTGCGCTGGTTGACCGCTTTTACGATCTGATGGATCTCGAGCCGGCCTTTGCCGGTATCCGCACCATGCATCCGCTAACATTGGACGGTTCGCGCGACAAGCTGTTCTGGTTTTTGTCGGGCTGGACCGGTGGTCCAAATCTGTTTATCGAACGCTTTGGCCATCCGCGCTTGCGTGCGAGACACTTGCCGTACGAGATCGGTAATAGTGAACGCGATCAGTGGGTGCAGTGCATGGACATGGCGATGGAAGATGTTGGCATTGTGCCAGCCTTGCAGGAGCATCTGCGCAAGGCGTTTGCCGAGACCGCCGACTGGATGCGCAACAAGCACGGCTGATTTCAGGAATAACTGCAGGAATAGCTACGGCAATAACTGCACGCATGACAACGCAGTTGAGCAACTCCCTCACTTTTCTGCTTTCGCTGATTACACTTACTTTCTCCCATGACCGAATCTCAATTTTTTATCCTGCTGGCGGTCATTGTCATTGGCCTGGTCCTGCAAGTTTTTATGCTGTTGCGCGGCAAGAGCGCAGATCACACAGCGAAGCTGGCCGAGTTGCAAATCGAACTGCAACGCAGCCATCAGCAGGGTAGCGAACATATCGAACGCCAATTGCGCGAACAGGTGCAGTCGAGTGCGCAAGCGACGCGGCAGGAGCTGGGTAGCAACTTCGCGCAATTTCAGCAGGCATTGGCAGCGCAGCTGACCAGTGTCGCGACGATGCAAAACAATCAGATCGATGGCTTTGCCCAGCAGCTTGCCAAACTCAACGAGGCCAATGCACAGCAACTGGAAGCAATGCGCCAGGCGATTACTGTGCAGGCGCAAACCGGCAGGGAAGAGCAGGCAGTTGCTCTAAAACGCTTTGGCGATACGCTGAACCAGACATTGACCGCATTAACGGAATCGAATGCGCAGCGCATGGCGGAAGTGCGTGCCACGCTGGAAGCCAAGATTCGCGATCTGCAGACCGATAACGGCACGCGTCTGGAAGAGATGCGCAAGACGGTGGACGAAAAACTGCATGCCACGCTGGAGCAGCGTCTTGGCGAGTCCTTCAAGCTGGTTTCCGATCGCCTGGAAAAAGTGCATCAAGGCTTGGGCGAGATGCAGCAGCTGGCAATTGGCGTCGGTGATCTCAAACGTGTGTTGACCAATGTGAAAACACGCGGAACCTGGGGTGAAGTGCAGCTGGAAATGCTGCTTGAACAGCTACTGACGCCTGATCAATATGCGAAGAATGTTGAAACCATTCCACGAAGCGGTGCGCGTGTCGAATTTGCCGTGAAGCTGCCGGGCAGTGAAGATGGTGTGCCGGTCTGGATGCCGATCGATGCCAAGTTTCCGAAGGAGCAGTACGAGCGTCTGGCCGAAGCAGCGGATCGTGCGGATGCGGAAGGTGTGCTTGCTGCCGGTCGCGAGCTGGAGTTGGTCGTGCGCAACGAAGCCAAGAAAATTGCAGAGAAGTACCTGTCGCCACCATTGACGACTGATTTTGCGATCCTGTTTCTGCCGACTGAAGGATTGTATGCAGAAGTCATGCGTCGTCCAGGCTTGAGCGATGATCTTCAGCGTACCTGCCGTGTAAGTATCGCCGGGCCATCGACATTGTCTGCATTGTTGAATAGCTTGCAGATGGGTTTCCGTACACTCGCACTGGAAAAACGTTCGTCCGAAGTCTGGCAGGTGCTGGGTGCGGTCAAGACGGAGTTTGGCAAGTTCGGCGATGTCTTGTCGGCGACCAAGGCGACGCTTGAGCGTGCTGCCAAGAATATCGAGCAGGCAGAAACCCGTACACGGCAGATGACACGCAAGCTGAAATCGGTCGAAGCTTTGCCGACCGAGGCTGCGCAACAGTTGCTCGGAGGCGAATCAATTGTCGACCTGTTGGACGACAAGGAATAAACCCGGCAACAGTCGATGAGTCAGCCGCACAAGCGGCGCGTCGTCGGCAATATTTTTTCATTCGTGATAAATTCACGTCTGTCGATGCATGCAAGGTGCTGAACTGCACATGCAGTCATCGATGCGTTCTCGGGGCGGGGTGTAATTCCCCACCGGCGGTAATGATGCAGATGCATCTAGCCCGCGAGCGCCTGACGAAGTTTCCGATCTGCTCTCTTGCAGATCACTTCGAAAGGGTCAGCAGACTCGGTGTGATTCCGAGGCCGACGGTCATAGTCCGGATGATAGAGAACGGGATGTATTGCGCATCACGTCTATTGACGCATGTGGCTTGCCATTCCCGCTTGATATTTCAAGACGCCCTGTTATTTCATATGCAACAGGAGCTTTATCCATGCAACAACCAATCGATATCAAATCAAAATCTGCACGCCGTGTCGCCTTTATCCAATCGAGCTGGCACAAGGAAATCGTTGATCAATGCCGTATCGCCTTTGTCGAAGAAATGGGCAAGCGCGGTTACAGCGAAGATGCCATCGACTTCTTTGAAGTAGCCGGCGCCTTTGAAATTCCGCTGCATGCAAAAATTCTCGCCAAGAGCGGTCGCTATGGCGCAGTAGTAGGAACCGGGCTGGTGGTAGATGGCGGACTGTACCGCCATGAGTTTGTGGCGCAGGCAGTAATCAGCGGCCTGATGCAGGTACAACTGGAGACAGAAGTGCCGGTCATCTCCGCAGTGCTGACGCCGCATCAGTTTCATTCGCATGATGATCATCAGCAGTTCTTCTTCCAGCACTTTTTGGTCAAGGGCAAAGAAGCTGCGCATGCCTGTGCCGATACGATCCAGCGCTTGCAACAGATCGATCATCTCTTGCAGGACCGCATCGCTGCCTGAGGTAGAAAGCTACGAACGTCAGAGCACAATAAAAAAGGGAGCCAGAGGCTCCCTTTTTGTTTGAACGGTATTGCGAGAGCAATACCGACCGTGCTTACTGTTGCGTTTCTACTTGAACCAGCGGTTCTGTCGAGAGCGGTGGCAGTGGCTTGCGCTCACGTGGTGTGCGTGGTGCCACGACAATTTTTGCCGCTTCTTCTTGTGCCAGACGCAGTTTTTCCGGATTGGTCGATGCCAGTTCCAGACCTGCAGCACGCAAGACGGCATCCAGATCCTGGGCACTACCATTTGCATGGCCGTTGGTTGCCGGTGCAACATGTACAGCCGGTGCAGCGACAACTGGCTGAGCGATTGCGGCAACAGGTTCAGCCACGGCAACTGCCGGTTCCTCGACTTCGATGGCAGGCGCGACAACAGATACTGCGGCAGGTGCTGCGGCAACTACCGTTTCGGTTACCGCTGGCGCTGCTTCAAGCGCGATGTCGGCAACAGGTTCTGGTTGAACTACAGCAGTGACTTCCGGTTCCGACTCTTCTACACGAGCTACTTCCTGTGGCACGACAGGTGCAGCGATCAGACTATCCAGCACGCTGACGGGCGCTGCTGGTGCCAGTTCAGCCACCGGTGCTTCAGCCGTTTCTTCAACAGCTTTGGCAGTTGGCTGAACAGCTTCAGAAGCAACGGTAACGGCAGCTACAGCAACGGTAGCGATCGCAGCGTTATCCGATATCTCGCCATCAACGTCACCGGCTTCACCCGTTTCGTTTTCTGCCGTTGTTTCAGAGCCGTCACGATCACGACGATTGCGGTTGCGACCGCCGCGACGACGACGACGACGTGGCTGATCTTCACCGGTAGTGGCTTCGATCGGCTGACCGTTGACATCCAGAATGAGCGCTTCTGTTACGCCTTCTGCGACAGGAATGATTGGTGCGGAGGTGGCTGCAACCGTTGCGATGACTTGCTCGTTCTGGTCCTTGACGGCTTCCTTGTTGCGATCTTCACGTGGTGGACGCGGTGCGCGCTCACGACGGCCTTCACCGGCTTCGCGTGGCTCACGCGCTTCACGTGGCTCGCGCGGTGGACGTGGAGGGCGTGGCGCTTGTGTTTCGGTAGCGGCAGGCGCAACAGGGGCGGCTTTTACGGCACCTTCTTCGCGCTCTTCACGATCACGACCATTGCGGCCACGATTGCGGCCACGCTGATTGCGATTGCTGTTGCCACCGCGTTCGCCACGTTCACGTGGTGCACGCGCATTCTTGTCTTCGGTCACGACAGGAGCTGGCGCAACTGGTGCAGCCGGCGAGCCGCTGAAGAAAGCGATCAGTTTTTGGAAGAAGCCCTGTGGTTGTACAACAGGGGTAATGACTTCCACCGGCTTGCGTTCAAAAATCGGTGCTGGCTGATCCGGCGTGATGCCTTTGACTACGGCTTCCTGACGCGGTTTGGCAACTTCATCCTTGTTGCGCTTGCCGTAGCTGATATCGGTATCAGCCTGTTCGGTCATCATGTAGCTGGCTTGCGCATCTTCCAGACGTGGATCGTCATGCTTGATGCGTTCCAGCTTGTAATGCGGCGTTTCCAGATGCTTGTTCGGAATCAGGATGACGGAGACGCGATGACGTGTTTCCAGTTTCAGGATCTCACCGCGTTTTTCGTTCAGCAGGAAGGCTGCGACATCGACCGGCGTTTGCACGTGGATCGAAGCCGAGTTTTCCTTCATGGCTTCTTCCTGGATGATGCGCAGGACTTGCAGTGCCGAAGATTCGGTATCGCGGATATGACCGGTGCCGTTACAACGCGGGCAGGTCACATGGCTGCCTTCGGACAGCGATGGACGCAGACGTTGACGCGACAATTCCATCAGACCAAAGCGTGAAATCTTGCCCATCTGAACGCGGGCGCGATCATGGTGCAATGCCTCTTTCAGACGCGATTCAACTTCGCGCTGATTCTTGGCATTTTCCATGTCAATGAAATCGATCACGATCAGACCGCCCAGATCGCGCAAACGCAACTGGCGCGCGACTTCATCTGCAGCTTCGCAGTTGGTATGGAATGCGGTGGTTTCGATGTCGCTGCCACGGGTTGCGCGTGCCGAGTTAACGTCGACCGAGACCAGCGCTTCGGTGTGATCGATCACGATGGCGCCGCCGGAAGGCAGCGGTACGGTACGCGCATAAGCGGTTTCGATCTGATGTTCGATCTGGAAACGCGAAAAAAGCGGTACGTCGTCACGATAGCGTTTAACGCGATGCACCATGTCCGGCATCACGTGGCTCATGAATTGCTGGGCCTGTTCGTAGATGTCGTCGGTGTCGATCAGGATCTCACCGATGTCTGGCTGGAAATAATCGCGAATCGCGCGGATCACCAGCGACGATTCCTGATAGATCAGGAACGCGCCTGGTGCTGACTTGCCGGCACCTTCGATCGCACGCCACAGTTGCATCAGGTAATTCAAATCCCATTGCAGTTCATCAACGTTACGGCCGATGCCTGCAGTGCGGGCAATCACGGACATGCCTTGCGGCAAATCCAGTTTGTCCATCGTTTCGCGCAGTTCCTGACGATCTTCGCCTTCAACGCGGCGGGAAACACCACCACCACGTGGATTGTTCGGCATCAGGACCAGATAACGTCCGGCCAGCGAGATGAACGAGGTCAGGGCAGCGCCTTTGTTACCGCGTTCTTCCTTTTCGACCTGAACCATGAGTTCCTGGCCTTCACGCAGCGCATCCTTGATGGATGCATTGCGGACGTCGACACCTTCCTTGAAGTAGGTACGGGCGACTTCCTTGAATGGCAGAAAGCCGTGGCGATCTTCACCGTAGCTGACGAAGCAGGCTTCGAGCGAGGGTTCGATGCGGGTGATGACACCCTTGTAGATATTGGACTTGCGTTGTTCGCGTCCGGCGGTTTCGATGTCGATGTCGATGAGTTTTTGCCCATCGACAATGGCGACACGCAATTCTTCTTGCTGTGTCGCATTAAAAAGCATGCGCTTCATGTAGTTGCTCCGCGACCCGAAGGTCATTAGTGCTGTCGTACGTCATGCAGACGTCAACGATCATTGGGCTCGCAGTCAGCCAGATTGGCGCAGAGGCATCGATAGCAGGGCTATCGGACTGTGCGAAATCTGCAGCGGACGAGCACTCACATCATTGACGGCTGGACAAGTCGTCGAACAGCATTTGGTACAGGGGATGTACGCGAGGCAGGAAAGGCTGGGGATGGAATTGCCTTGAATGTGTGAGGCTTAGCGCAAAGCTGCCGTCACAACGGGCGCGGATGTAAGTCGAACGCATGCCGTGTATGACCCTGCTCCGTATCGTGCGCATCGAAAGAAACGAGCGCGACGGACACAAACGCTAACCAGCGATGGTGGGTCTTGCGAAACATGGGCGAACGGCAAAACGATTCAACTACATCAACCAGCAAGCTGTTCGTATTCGACGAGCTTGCCGGACTTTTATCCTAACAATCCAGACATTCTTGACCAACACCCAAGTGCGTTATCCGATTGCAACAACGGTGCAACCTTGACTCGCACAGGGGCGGTGCATACACATCTTTTCCATCGAATTTGCGAAATTGGCGAGGCCGATGGAGACGCCCCTGTGTAGAATGTGCTTTTTATTCTTACACCTGCAATGGCGCATAGCCATGGCGAATCGATTATATATTCAAAATGAAGGACTTAGCGAGATTTTCAGGGAAAGAGGTGCAGAAGTCTTTGCCATCCCAATCCGCACAGGTCCCAAGCCCTGCGGCAGCACAAGTTCAACTCGTTACCATTTCGGACGAGGAAGCCGGCCAGCGTATCGATAACTTCCTGTTGCGCATCTGTAAAGGTGTGCCCAAGAGTCATATATATAGAGTGCTGCGCTCGGGAGAGGTGCGCGTCAACAAAGGGCGTATTGATCAAACCTATCGACTGGTTGAAGGCGATATGGTGCGGATTCCACCGATTCGGATCGCCGAAAAACCGGCCAACACGGCACCGGGCGCCGAATTCAAGATTATCTTTGAAGACAGCCATTTGTTGATTATCGACAAGCCGGCTGGCGTTGCCGTCCATGGCGGTTCTGGTGTCAGTTATGGTGTGATCGAGCAATTGCGCGCAGCACGGCCAGATGCCAAGTTTCTTGAACTGGTTCATCGACTTGATCGGGAAACCTCCGGCGTCTTGCTGCTCGCCAAGAAGCGCTCGGCGTTAACGAATTTGCACGAACAGATTCGTGATGGCGAGCCTGACAAGCGCTATCTGGTGCTAGTGCATGGCGACTGGAAAAATTCACGTCAGCACGTCAAGTTGGCATTGCATAAATATTCAACGGCGGATGGCGAGCGACGTGTACGCGTGCAGTCGGACGGCATGGCCTCGCATACGATTTTCAACCTGCGCCAACGGTATGACGGATTCGCCTTGCTGGAGGCGGAGCTAAAGACCGGGCGCACACATCAGATCCGTGTGCATCTTGCTTCTAGTGGTTATGCCATTGCCGGCGATGATAAGTATGGCGATTTTGCCTTGAATCGTGCATTGCAGAAGGCAGATGGCGATCGTGCGTCGCTCAAGCGGATGTTTCTGCATGCGCATCAAATCACTCTTATGCATCCGGAAAGCGGCAAGCAAATGACATTCAATGCGCCGCTACCGCCAGAATGCGAGCGGTTTCTTAAAAGCCTTATAAAGGTCGAGTAAAGAGGTCGAATAAAGCGGTCGAGTGAAGCGCATTGCCAATATGCGGCTGTAATTTCCTGCATTGCGACCAGTTTCCCAACGAATATTTTTAAGGGCAGTCATCGCTGCTCATAGTTGTCATGCCAAAGAAGCAATTTGATTTTATCGTATTCGATTGGGACGGTACCTTGATGGACAGCACGGCGACGATCGTCCAGTGCATTCAGTCTGCAGCAAGAGACCTTGGTTTGCCTGTTCCCGACCAGCGTCAGGCGTCGCATGTGATCGGCTTGAGCTTGCAGAGCGCGATGGAAGCGGCGATTCCGGATGTCGATCCATCGTTTTATCCGCAGATCATTGAACGGTATCGCTATCACTATCTGACGCAGGATCACGGTTTGACCTTGTTTGATGGCGTGCGCGAAATGCTAGCGGACCTGTCGGCGCAAGGTTATTTTCTTGCGGTTGCAACCGGCAAAAGCCGCGCGGGTTTGAATCGGGCGCTCGCCGTTTCAGGCCTGGCGCCTTTATTTGATGCGACGCGCTGCGCGGATGAAACCTTTTCCAAGCCCCATCCCGCGATGTTGCAGGAATTGACGAATGAACTCGGCCAAGAGATGAACCGCACAGTCATGATCGGCGACACCACGCATGATCTGCTTTTGGCAAAGAATGCTGGTGCAGCCGGGATTGCCGTGCATTACGGTGCGCATACGCCGGATGATCTGCGTGCCTTGCATCCTTTGTTTGCTGCGAACTCTGTTCATGAATTACACACGTGGCTCAATGCGCATGCTTGAAAAATAAATGAGTAATCTGATTCCAGTTTGCCCTGCGGATGCGTTGCAAGAAGGCGGCAAAGGACTGCGCTTTCCAGTGACCGCGGGCGGTGAGGATGCAACCGGCTTTGTGGTGCGCTACAGTGGCAAGGTGTATGGCTATCTGAACCGCTGTGCCCATGTCCCGATCGAGCTGGACTGGAATGAGGGCGAGTTTTTTGAGTCGAGTGGTTTGTATTTGATTTGCGCCACGCACGGTGCGATGTATGTGCCGGAAACCGGGCTTTGCAAGCATGGCCCTTGTCGCGGACGGCGCTTGCGTGCGCTGCAGATTACGGAAGAGGATCATCAGGTATTCTGGCAGCCGGATGATTATGTAACGCCCGCGCGCGCATGAGCCGCACGGAACCTTTAGAGCGCAATTATGAGTAACGATTACGATCAGGATGGATTGGCCAACGGTGGACGCGCAAATGCATCGCCACGTAAAGAAGGCTGGGAGCGCGATATTCTGGAGAAGCTCGCTTTTGCGACGATCAAGGAACAACGGGCACGCCGTCGCTGGGGTATTTTCTTCAAGCTTGCAACGCTGACCCTGATCTGTTTTGCCATCTGGACCGGCATGACGACCGCCAGTGATGGCAAGGAGAATGTCGGGCCGCATACCGCGTTAATTAAAATCGAGGGAACCATCGAGTCCAAAGGCGCGGGCGATGCAGAGACAGTTATTTCTGCGTTGAGCAAGGCGTACAGCGATCCGGGTGTGGTTGGCATCATTTTACAGATCAACAGTCCAGGCGGTAGTCCGGTGCAAGCCGGCATCATCAACGATGAAATTACACGCCTGCGCGCCGAAAATCCGAAGAAGCCCTTGTACGTTGTCGTCGGTGAGATATGTGCATCAGGCGGTTATTACATTGCCGCCGCCGCGGACCGCATCTATGTCAATAAAGCCAGCATCGTCGGCTCGATCGGCGTGCTGATGGATGGCTTTGGCTTCACGGGCGCGATGGAAAAAGTGGGTGTCGAACGTCGTTTGTTGACGGCTGGTGCTAACAAGGGATTCATGGATCCGTTCAGCCCGCAATCCGATACGCAGAAAATCTACGCACAAGACATGCTCAACGAAATCCATCAACAGTTTATTGATGTGGTTCGTAAAGGACGTGGCGCTCGCTTGAAAGAAACACCAGATACCTTCTCCGGTTTGGTCTGGAGCGGTGCAAAGTCGGTTGAGCTTGGTCTTGCTGATGGATTTGGTACGGTAGAAAGCGTGGCAAGAGATCAGCTCAAATCCAACAACATCGTTGACTACACGCAACGTGAAGGTTTGTCTGATCGCGTGTTGAGAAAATTCGGTGCAGCCGCTGGTGCCGCCGCGATGAAGGCGGCAATCCCTGAGCTCGCAATGCCGACTTTAAAGTAATAGTTTGAGAAGGTCAGGGCGCATCACGTACCTTGACCTTTTGTGATCCTGATCTATAGTGGAATCGTCACCAACATCCAACGATGCACGTGCGACAGCATTAATAACACTGGGTTATTAATGGTTGAAGCCAGGTGACAATCGGGTCCATGACCCATCCAGATGCCTTCTCGGAAGGCAGGCAAAGCGGCGATGAAACATCGCCGCTTTGCATTTCCACCTCAGGAAAGTCGATCCGCTCGTATCAATCCGCCAATAAAAGAAAGACCGTAGGCTTTTTATGAAAGTCCGGTCCCTTGTTGCTTGCAAGCTCG
>Ga0308164_10003534_pt1 | contig 13991 bp, 11 predicted proteins | sample PhyTR2_FD_201031 | JGI IMG/M metagenome (GOLD analysis project Ga0308164, IMG submission 201031) | Phyllosphere microbial communities from UC Gill Tract Community Farm, Albany, California, United States - DLSLT.R2 | ecosystem: Host-associated > Plants > Phyllosphere > Unclassified | place: USA... | reverse complement strand
GGCGTCGGCGCCGGCGAGCGCTCGGGCAAGATCGTGGCGGAACTGGAAAACGTGTCCAAGAGCTACGGCGAGAAGGTCATCATCAGCGACTTCACCGGCACCGTGCTGCGCGGCGACAAGGTCGGCCTGATCGGCCCGAACGGCGCCGGCAAGACCACGCTGCTGAAGATCATCCTGGGCGAGGAAAGCGCCGACAGCGGCAAGGTCAAGCTCGGCACCAAGCTGAACGTTGCCTATTTCGACCAGATGCGCTCGCAGCTGAACGAAGAAGCGACCCTGGCCGATACCATCGCGCCGGGCAGCGACTGGGTCGAGGTCAACGGCCAGCGCAAGCACGTGATGAGCTACCTGGGCGACTTCCTGTTCGCGCCGGAGCGTGCCCGTTCGCCGGTGAAATCGCTGTCCGGCGGCGAGCGCAACCGCCTGCTGCTGGCGCGCCTGTTCGCCAAGCCGGCCAATTGCCTGGTGCTGGACGAACCGACCAACGACCTCGACATCGAAACCCTGGAGCTGCTGGAAGAACTGCTGACCGAATACCCGGGCACCGTGTTCCTGGTCAGCCACGACCGCACCTTCCTGGATAACGTCGTGACCGAGGTGATCGTGTCCGAAGGGCAGGGCCTGTGGCGCGAATACGTGGGCGGCTTCAGCGACTGGGAGCGTGTGCGCGCCAGTGCGCCGGTCCAGGCCGCGCAAGCCGCCAAGGCGAGCCCGGCCAAGGCCGCCGAACCCGCGCCGGAACCGGCCGCCAAGAAGGTCAAGCTGAGCTACAAGGACCAGCGCGAACTGGAAGAACTGCCGAAGCTGATCGCCAGCCTGGAAGACGAGCAATCGGCGATCGCGGCCATGCTGAGCGGTCCCGATTTCTACAAGACCAACCCGGCCGACGCGCGCCGCATCAACGCCCGCAACGCCGAGATCGACGACTTGCTGATGGACGCGCTGGAACGCTGGGAACGCCTGGAAGCGCGCGCCAAGGGCGAGTAGGATACGTCTGCCGAGATCGCTGCCGCTGGAGGACCATGACCGAGCATGACGAGCGCCACGCCACCGCCACCGCCGTGAAGGCGGCGCCCGCCGACGGGCCGATGTTCAACCAGGCGGCCTGGCCGCGCATCCTGCCGTTCGCGGCCTATCTGCTGTTCATCGTCATCGGCGACGTGCTCGAGCGGCTGGGCGTGGCGCCCGGCCCGCTGCGCTGGCTGTATCCGGTCAAGATCGGCCTGGTCGCGCTGCTGCTGGCGCTGTTCTGGCGCCGCTATGGCGAACTGCGGCGCTTGCGGCTGCCGCTGTCCGCCGTGCTGACCGCGCTCGCGGCCGGCGTCGGCGTGCTGCTGCTGTGGGTCAGCCTGGATGCCGGCTGGATGGTGGTCGGCAGGGCGTCCGGCTTCGATCCGCGCGACGGCGGCCGCATCGACTGGCTGCTGGTGGCGATCCGCATCGCCGGCGCGGCACTGGTCGTCCCCATCATGGAAGAATTGTTCTGGCGCTCATTTTTGATGCGCTGGATCGTCACACCCGACTTCGAAACAGTTGAGCCATCTCAACTCGGCCTCAAAAGCTTCCTTATCACCGTACTCTTGTTCGGGTTCGAGCATAACCTTTGGCTGGCCGGCATTGTCGCGGGCGCGGCGTATAGCTTGCTGTACCTGCGCCATCGAAACCTGTGGTCGCCGATCCTCGCGCATGCCGTCACCAACGGCTTGCTCGGGGTCTGGGTGGTCATGACCGGCAACTGGTCGTACTGGTAGCACCGAACCCGGCAGGCGGCATTGGCGCACCGGATCGGCTTCCCGTATCCGGCATCTCTCACATCACGAAGATGAGCCATCATGTCGAGTCCACGCGTGCGTTCGCTTGCCTTGCCCGTCTGCTTCGCCTTTGCCGTCCCGGCCAGCGCCGGGCCGGGCGATGCGCTGCACGCGGTCGGCAGCCTGCTGTACGGCCACGACGACAATCTGCTGCGGGTGCCGGACGGCAGCCCGGGCTTCGACAACCGGCGTGACGATTCCTGGTGGACGCGCGAAGCGGGCGTGGTGTTCGACAAGACCTACGGCCGCCAGCGCATCGCCGCCGTGGCCAAGCTGTCGAAGAGCGACTTCGACCATTTCAAGCAGCTGAACTACGACGGCAAGGATTTGCAGGCCAACTGGTACTGGCAGCTCGGCAACCGCTTCGAAGGCAAGGCCGGCGCGTCCTACCAGCAGGTGCTGGCGCCGTACACCGATTTCTTCAGCAGCGAGCGCAACCTGCGCAAGACGCGCAGCAGCTACGTCGACGGCAGCTGGCGCTTCCACGCGGCCTGGGCAGCGCGCGCGGGATTCCAGCGCGACAAGTACACCTACGACGCCGCCAGCCAGCGCTTCAACGACCGCACCGAGGATGCGTCCGAACTGGAACTCGATTACCTGGCGCGCAGCGACAGCACGGTCGGCCTGGTCGTGCGCCGCATCAAGGGCAAGTACCCGTTCGCGCGTCCGGTCGGCCCCTTCCTGGTGGACGACGACTTCACCCAGGACGAAATCAAGCTGCGCGTGAAGTGGAACGCCACCGGCGCCACGGTGGTCGATGCGCTGGTCGGCCAGACCCGACGCAAGCAACCCTCGTACGGCAGCGGGACCACCAGCGGCGTGGCCGGCAAGATCAAGGCGACCTACCAGCCGCACGGCAAGCTCACCTACACGGCGGCCATCTGGCGCGATTTCGCGCCGCTGGAAAGCACGGTGGTCAGCACCACCCTGAACAAGGGCGCCAGCGCCGGCGTGCAGTGGGACGCGACGGCCAAGATCAAGGTCAATGCCGACATCAATGCGGAGCGCCGCAGTTACGAAGCGCGCAGCGGCAGCGTGCCTGCAGATGCCTTGCGCGACTCCCTGCGCACCGCCAGCCTGCGCGCCACCTGGGCGCCGCGGCCCACGCTGCAGGTGGCGGCCGGCGTCGCCCACCAGGCGCGCAGCGGCGCCGCCGCCCTCGGCACCGGCAGCTTCACCTCGAACAGCATGACGCTGTCGGCCAGCGTGCAGTTCTGAGCCGCAGTTCCGGCGCCTTCCATGACCGTCAACGACATTCCCTTGATCTCGTTCTTCCAGCGCGTCCTCGATCCCCTGATCATCATGGGGACGCTGTACCTGGCGGCGCTATGGTTCCACGAGCCGTTCTCGGGCTACCTGCTGGTGCTGATGATCCTGGCCTTCTTCATTTCGTCGGCCGTGTACCAGCACATCGATCCCTACCGCACCTGGCGCGGCGGGCGCATGTGGGCCTACGCGCGCGATACCGTGTTCGGCTGGTGCGTGACCATCGCCGTGCTGCTGTTCCTGGGCTCGTCCAGCGGCCTCAAATATTATTACGACCAGCGCGTGGTGCTGGCCTGGTTCATCGCCACGCCGGCCATCCTGCTGGTCAGCCACATTGCCGCGCGCATGGTGCACAGCCCGGCGCGCAGCAAGGAGGTGCGTTCGGTGGTCGTGATCGGCGCCAACGACGTCGGCCTGAAGTTCGCCGGCATCTGCGACCGGCATCCGAACCTGTTCATGGCGGTGCGCGGCTTCTTCGACGACCGCACCGACGACCGCCATCCGGCGCGCCTGCGACACCCGATGCTGGGCAAGACCGGCGCGCTGGTGCCGTATGTGCGCGAGCACGGCATCAAGATGATCTTCATCAGCCAGCCGCTGTCGGCCCAGCCGCGCATCCGCAAGCTGATCGACGAATTGCAGGACACCACGGCCTCGGTGTATTTCCTGCCCGACGTCTACATCTTCGACCTGATGCAGGCGCGCTTCGACAACGTCGGCGGCATGCCGGTGATCGCGATCCGCGAAAGCCCGTTCATGGGCTTGAACAGCACGATCAAGCGCGCCTCCGACATCCTGCTGGCCGCCGTCATCCTGCTGCTGCTGACGCCGCTGATGCTGGGAATCGCCATCGCTGTCCGCATGAGTTCGCCGGGGCCGGTGATCTTCCGCCAGCGCCGCTACGGTTTGTATGGCGAAGAAATCATCGTCTACAAATTCCGCTCGATGACGGTCATGGAAAACGGCCCGGCCGTGGTGCAGGCCAGCCGCCACGACGGCCGCGTGACCCGCATCGGCGCCTTCCTGCGGCGCAGCTCGCTCGATGAGCTGCCGCAACTTATTAACGTGTTGCAAGGGCGTATGAGCATAGTCGGACCGCGGCCGCATGCGGTGGCGCATAACGAGCAATACCGAAAGCTGATCAAAGGCTACATGTTGCGCCACAAGGTCCGGCCGGGCATCACCGGTTGGGCGCAGGTCAATGGCTTGCGTGGCGAAACGGCCACGCTGGACAAGATGGAAGCGCGCATCCAGTACGACCTCGACTATTTGCGCAACTGGTCGGTGTGGCTGGACCTGTGGATCCTCCTGCGCACCGTGAAAGTGGTGCTCAGCAAAGAGAATGCATTTTAGGATTTGTTTTCTGAAAATTAGCCGGCGTTCACATCACTTAGGGTCGGCTTAAACGGGGCGGTTCAATCGTATTTGCGCTTGCGATGGCGCTTGGGCTGCGTAGACTACTTGCTTGGATTGCAATGTTTTAAGGCCGGGCCACGGTCCTTCCTTGGGAAGCATTCACCATGAAAAAAGCGCTGATCACGGGCGTCACCGGCCAGGACGGTTCCTACCTGGCCGAGCTGCTGCTGGCGAAGGGGTACGAAGTCCACGGGCTCAAGCGACGCGCCTCGCTGTTCAACACCGCGCGCATCGATCACATCTACGAAGACCCGCATGCCGACAAGCGCCATTTCTTCCTGCACCACGGCGACCTGGCCGACACCTCGAACCTGAACCGCATCCTGTGCCAGGTCGAGCCGGACGAGGTCTACAACCTGGGCGCGATGAGCCACGTGGCGGTGTCCTTCGAAGCGCCGGAGTACACCGCCGACGTCGACGGCCTCGGCGCCCTGCGCCTGCTGGAAGCGATCCGCTTCCTCGGCCTGGAACGCCGCACCCGCTTCTACCAGGCCTCGACCTCCGAGCTGTACGGCCTGGTGCAGCAGACGCCGCAGGTCGAGACCACGCCGTTCTACCCGCGCAGCCCGTATGCGGTGGCCAAGCTGTACGCCTACTGGATCACCGTCAATTACCGCGAAGCCTACGGAATGTATGCCTGCAACGGCATCCTGTTCAACCACGAATCGCCGCGGCGCGGCGAGACCTTCGTCACGCGCAAGATCACGCGCGGCCTCGCCAACATCGCCCAGGGTTTAGAGAAGCAACTGTTCCTGGGCAACCTGGATGCGCGGCGCGACTGGGGCCACGCCCGCGACTACGTCGAGATGCAGTGGTTGATGCTGCAGCAGGACACGCCCGAGGATTACGTGATCGCGACCGGGCGCCAGCACACGGTGCGCCGCTTCGTCGAACTGGCGGCCGAGGCGCTCGGCATCGCGCTCGACTGGCAGGGGGAGGGCGTGCACGAGCGCGGCATCGTCGCCGCGGTGGAAGGCGATAAAGCGCCCGGGGTTGTGCCAGGCCAATCGATCATCGCCGTCGATCCCCAATACTTCCGCCCGACGGAAGTCGATACGCTGCTGGGCGATCCGGGCAAGGCGCGCCGGCGCCTGGGCTGGGAACCGCGCATCAGCTTTGAAGCGATGGTGCAGGAGATGGTGGCGTACGACCTCGATAAGGCGTGCCGCCACAAGCTGCTGGCCTCGCATGGTTACGACGTTGCCATTTCACTGGAGTAGACCTTGAATACGCAGCCCTGCATCTATGTCGCCGGCCACAACGGGCTGGTCGGTTCGGCCATCGTGCGCACCCTGCGCGCGCAAGGCCACACGAACATCGTCACGCGCAGCCACCGCGAACTGGAATTGACGGACCAGGCGCAGGTGAGCGCCTTCTTCCGCGCCGAGCGCATCGACCAGGTCTACCTGGCCGCAGCCCGGGTCGGCGGCATCCACGCCAACAATACCTACCCGGCGGAATTCATCTACGACAACATGATGGTGCAGGCGAATGTCGTGCACGAAGCCTGGCGCAGCGGCGTGCACAAGCTGCTGTTCCTCGGTTCCTCCTGCATCTATCCGCGCCTGGCGCCGCAGCCGATCCGCGAAGAGTATCTGATGAGCGGCATGCTGGAGCCGACCAACGAACCCTACGCGATGGCCAAGATCGCCGGCATCAAGCTGTGCGAAAGCTACAACCGCCAGTACGGCACCGATTACCGCAGTGTGATGCCGACCAATCTGTATGGTCCGGGCGACAATTACCACCCCGAGAACAGCCACGTGATCCCGGCCCTGATGCGGCGCTTCCACGAAGCCCGGCTCGGCGACGCGCCGGAAGTCGTGATCTGGGGCAGCGGCAAGCCGATGCGCGAATTCCTCTACGTCGACGACATGGCCGCCGCCAGCGTCCACGTGATGAACCTCGACCAGGCGGCGTATGCGGCGCATACCGATGCCATGCATTCGCACCTCAACGTCGGCACCGGCGAAGACGTCACCATCGCCGCGCTGGCGCAGCTGATGGGCGAGGTGGTGGGCTACCGCGGCCGTATCCGTTTCGACACCGGCAAGCCCGACGGCACGCCGCGCAAGCTGCTCGACGTGTCCCGCCTGAACAGCCTCGGCTGGCACGCCAGCACGCCGCTGGCCGACGGCTTGCGCCACACCTACGACGCCTTCCTGGCGCTGACGGCCGATGCCGGCACCCGCGCCGCCGCCTGAACGGCGCCCGATCGAAGCGACGACCTGATCATTCATAACGAGCGGCTGCGATGATGAAGACACCTTTTCCTGGAATTTCGATGCGCGCCGCCTGCGGCGTGCTGATCGTGGCCGCGGGCCTGAGTGCGTGCAGCGACAAGGCGGCCGAAAAAAAGCCCGGCCAGGCGCTGGCGAGCGTAAACGGCGAAGAAGTCACCGTGCTGCAGCTGAATGAAGAACTGCAGCGCGCCAACGTCGCCGCGAACCAGCAGGATGCCGCCGGCAAGCAATTGCTGCAGGTCTTGATCGACCGCCAGCTGCTGCAGGAAGCCGCGGCCCGCGAAAACCTGGACCGCGACCCGAAGGTCATGCAGGCGGTCGACCGCGCGCGCGCCTTGATCGTGGCCCAGGCCTACCTGCAGAAACGGATCGGCAGCATCGCACGCCCGACGCCGGGCGAGGTCGAAGAATATTTCAACAAGAACCCCACGTTCTTTGCGAACCGCAAGCAGTTCAGCATGAACGAACTCGTGATCGCCGTCGCCGACCTGACGCCCGACGTGCGCGCCGCCGCCGACGGCGCCAAGTCGCTCGAGGAAGTGGCGGTATGGCTGGATGCGCACAAGATCAAGTACGGCCGCACCCAGGTCACGCGCTCCACCGCCGACGTGCCGCGCCAGTTGTCCGACAAGCTGCTCGGCATGCCCAAGGGGCAGCTGTTCGTCGTCAAGGAAGGGCCGCGCGCGATGTTCATCGCCGTGGCCGACGTCAAGGATGCGCCGGTCTCGCTGCAGGTTGCCTCCCCGCAGATCGAGCAATTCCTGATCAAGCGCAGGAACCAGGAACTCGCGTCCGGCGAACTCAAGCGCCTGCGCGCGAGCGCCAGGATCGATTACCTGAACAAGTCCATGATGCCGGATCCGAAAACGGGTCCGCAGCCGGCCGGCGCCAGCGGATCCGGCGTGGTGGCCGGCGCGGAAGGCAACGCGCCCGCCGCGCCATCCGCAGCGGCGACGCCCGCCACCGATGCCGGTGGCGCCGACAAGGCCGCGCTCGACCGCGGCGTCGCCGGCCTCAAGTAAATCCCACCGACATTGACGGACCCGAAGGAGGCACCATGAAACGGCTCATAAACTTGATGAATGCATGGACGATTGCGGCAGTCCTGGGCTTGGGCTTGGGCGCAGGCATCGCCGGCGCCGCCGAAGTGCTGCTGGGCCCGGGCGACGTGGTCAAGGCCTCGGTCTACGGCAGTCCCGACCTGGCGGTCGAGACCCGGGTCTCGGAAAGCGGCACGCTGACCTTCCCCCTGCTGGGCGAGGTGCCGGTCGGCGGCCTGAGCACGCAACAGGCGGAAAAGAAGATCGGCGCGCTGCTGGAAAAGGGTGGCTACCTCAAGAAGGCGCAGGTGAACCTCCTGATCACGACCCTGGCCAGCCAGCAGGTGTCGGTGCTGGGGCAGGTGAACCGCCCGGGCCGTTATCCGGTCGACGGGCCGCGCAAGGTGCTCGACCTGCTGGCGCTGGCCGGCGGCATCGGCGCCGAGGGCGGCGACATGGTCAGCCTGGTCCGCACGCGCAACGGCCAGACCACGCGCGAGACCCTGGACGTGGTCGACATGGTGCGCAAGGGCGAACTCAACCGCGATGTCGAGGTGGCCGGCGGCGACATCATCTTCGTCGAACGCGCGCCGCGCGCCTACATCACGGGCGAGGTGCAGCGTCCGGGGCCGTTCCGCATCGAACGGGCGATGACCGTGCAGCAGGCGGTGTCGGCCGGCGGTGGGCTCACTATGCGCGGCACCCAGCGCGGCCTGCAGATCACGCGCCGCGATGCGAACGGCGGCCAGCGCACGATCGATGCCAAGGACGGCGACCTGGTGCAGATCGACGACGTGATCACCGTCAAGGAAAGCTGGTTCTAACAATGTTCGCGCGGTTCTCGACCCACTGTTTTGAAAGTGCACCATGAACGTCCACCAATTCCTGCTGATCCTGCTGGCGCGTAAAAAAATCATCCTGACGACCCTGCTGGTGACGGTTGCGCTGGCCCTCGGCGTCAGCCTGGTCATGTCGAAAACCTACAAGGCGACCGCGTCCGTGCTGCTGAACTACAAGGGCGTGGACCCGCTGACCGGCCTGACGATGCCGGGGCAACTGCTGCCGGGCTACATGGCGACCCAGATCGACATCATCAGCAGCAAGAACGTGGCGCTGCGCGTGGTCGATGCGCTGCGCCTGGCCAACAGCCCGACCGTGATCCAGCAATTCCGCGATGCCAACGAGGGCCGTGGCTCGGTGCGCGACTGGCTGGCCGACCTGCTGCTGAAAAAGCTCGACATCGTGCCCTCGCGCGAATCCTCGGTGGTCGAGATCAGCTTCAAGGGCGCCGACCCGGCGTTTGCGGCGGCCGTGGCGAACGCCTTCGCCGACGAGTACCAGAAGATCACGGTGCAGCTGAAAACCGAGCCGGCAAAAAAGGCGTCGAACTATTTCAACGAACAGACCCGCCAGCTGCGCGACAACGTCGAGGCGGCCCAGGCGCGCCTGTCCAAGTACCAGCAAGAAAAAGGCATCGTCAGCCTGGACAATAACCGGGTCGACGTCGAGCTGTCGCGCCTGAACGATCTGTCGGCCCAGCTGGTCGCGGCCCAGGGCGCCGCGATGGAAGCCAATTCGCGCCAGGCCACCGCCACCGCGTCCGCGCTGGGCTCGCCCGACGTCGCCAACAACCCGCTGATCCAGACCATGCGCGCCAATCTCGCCGTGGCCGAGGGCAAGTTCGCCGACACCAGCCAGCGCTACGGCAGCAACCACCCGCAATACCTGGCCGCCAAGGCCGAGCTGGACAAGGTACGCGGCGAGCTCGGCGCGGCCATGGGCACGGTCTCGCGCAGCGTCGGCGCTAACGCCCAGGTGCTGCGCCAGCGCGAAGACGAATTGCGTACCGCCGTGGCGCAGCAAAAAACCAGGGTGCTGGCGCTGAACCGCGCGCGCGACGAGCTCGGCGTGCTGCTGAAAGACCTCGACAGCGCCCAGCGCGCCTTCGATGCCGCCTCGCAGCGCTTTTCCCAGACCCGCATCGAGGCCCAGTCCGAACAATCCGACATCTCGCTGCTGAACCCGGCCGTCGCGCCGATCGAACCCGCCGGACCGCGCCTGCTGCTGAACACCCTGGTCGCGATCCTGCTCGGCAGCATCCTCGGCGTCGGCCTGGCGCTGCTGCTGGAACTGCTGAACCGTCCGCTGCGCTCGGCCGCCGACATGAAGGACATGCTGGGCATCCCGGTGCTCGGCACCATCGAATGGCGGCCCGCGCGCAGCCGCGCGGGCGGCATCCGCGCGCTGATGCGCCCGCGCCGCCTGCTGCGCCTGAATTGAACGCCACCACCGGGGACCGCCATGAATTCACCGATTCTCAACACCGTCCAGGCCGACTACGCGGCCAGCCAGGCCGCCGATTCGCGCATGGGCGCGCTCCTGCTCGACACCGGCAAGCTGACCCCGGACGATGCCGAACGCGTGCTGCGCATGCAGAAGGAAACCGGCATCCGCTTCGGCGAAGCGGCGGTCCGGCTCGGCCTCGTCAGCGAGGACGACATCCAGCAGGTGCTGGCGCGCCAGTTTTCCTATCCTTACCTGCAGCGCGGCCAGGCCGGGCTGTCGGCCAAGCTGGTCGCCGCCTACGAACCGTTTTCGGCCCAGGTCGAAGCGCTGCGCGCGATCCGCAGCCAGCTGATGCTGCGCTGGTTCGGGCGCGGCCGGCATGCGCTGGCCATCGTCGGCATCGACCAGGACGACGGCGCCGCCCTGTTCGCGGCCAACCTGGCGGTGGTGTTCTCGCAGCTCGGCGAGCAGACCCTGCTGGTGGACGCCAACCTGCGCGCGCCGCGCCAGCAGGACGCGTTCGGGCTCAAGCCGCGCCAGGGCCTGTCCGATCTGCTGGCCGGCCGCGCCGACCTCGATGTGGTCAACCGCGTGCCGGCCTTCGTCGACCTGTCCGTCATGCCGGCCGGCACGCTGCCGCCGAATCCGCAGGAACTGCTGGCGCGCGAAGGCTTCCGCAACCTGAATACCCAGCTCGAAAGCCGCTACGACGTGGTGCTGTACGATGTGCCGCCGTTCCAGGCCGGGGTCGACGCGGTAGCCGTGGCCAGCCGCGCCGGCGGTGCGCTGATCGTGGCGCGCAAGGACCACACCCGCATCGCCCATATCGGCCGCGCCGCCGACCAGCTGCTCGATGCCGGCTGCGAGGTGCTCGGCTCGGTGGTGATGGAGTTCTGAATGGACACCACCGCACGCGCGCCTGCCCCGCCGGCCAATGCGGCCACGGAGCGCATCGATCCGCGCCTTCGCTTGCGCGACCTGCTGCCCGAATGGTGGCCGGTGCTGGCAGGGCTGGCGCTGCTGTTCGTCCCGACCCTGGCCGGCCTGTTCAGCGGCGCCTGGATCAGCGAAGAGCAGGGCCACGGGCCGATCATCTTCGGCCTGGCGCTGTGGCTGATCTACCGCAAATGGCCGGAAGCGCACTTCCAGCCGGTCCAGCCGATCCAGCCGGCGCAGCCGGCCGGGCGGACGGTTGCGGGCCGCGCCGGCTGGGCCGTGCTGGCCGGCGGCCTGGCCTGCTACATCCTGGGCCGCTCGCAGCAGATCCTGATGTTCGAGATCGCCTCGATCATCCTGGTGCTGGCGGCGGTCGTGCTGGTCAAGCGCGGCGCGGCGTTTCTTCGCGTGCTGTGGTTCCCGTTTTTCTTCATGCTGTTCATGGTGCCGCTGCCGGCCGAAGTCGTGGCCGCGGTGACGATGCCGATGAAGATGGCCGTGTCCTGGGCCACCGAGCACCTGCTGTTTGCCGCCGGCTACCCGATCAGCCGCGCCGGCGTCATCCTGCAGATCGGCCAGTACCAGTTGCTGGTGGCGGATGCCTGTGCCGGCCTGCAGACGCTGCTGACCCTCGAAGCACTCGGCCTGTTCTACCTGAACCTGATGCGCCATCCCTCGGCCGTGCGCAACATCGGCCTGGCGCTCTTCATCGTGCCGATCTCGTTCTCCGCCAACGTGATCCGCGTGATCGTGCTGACGCTGATCACCTATTACTTCGGCGACGCCGCCGGCCAGGGTTTCCTGCACGGCTTTGCCGGCATGGTGCTGTTCGTCACGGCGCTGGTACTGATCCTGTCGATCGACACCGCCTTGCAATGGTGGATACGGCGCAGGGCAGGGCGCCTCACCCGCACCCGCGCGCGCGCGGAGGGCGCATGAACCGCCGCCTCGCCGCCAGCCTGATGCTGGGCCTGGCCATGGCGGGCGCCTCGGCCCTGACCGTGGCGCTGACGCCGACGCGCAAGGTGGCGGCGACGCGCGACCATTTCAGCCTCGAACAGCTGATCCCGGCGCGCTTCGGCAGCTGGCGCATCGACGACAGCGTGGCGCCGCTGACCCCGGACCCGGGCCAGAAGGCGCAGATCGCCGCGCTGTACGACCAGACCCTGGCGCGCACCTACGTCGACGGGTCCGGCCAGCGCGTGATGCTGTCGATCGCCTACGGCGGCGACCAGAGCAAGCAGCTGCAGCTGCACCTGCCGGAAGTGTGCTACGTGGCCCAGGGCTTCGCGATGCTGCAGCAGCACCAGGACACGCTGGCGACCCGCTTCGGCGCGGTGCCGGTCAAGCGCCTGGTGGCGCGCCAGAACGCGCGCAACGAGCCGATCACCTACTGGGTGACGATCGGCGACAAGGCCGTGATGTCGGGCCTGGACCAGAAGCTGCAGCGCCTGGCCTACGGCTTGAGCGGCAAGATCCCGGACGGCATGCTGGTGCGCGTCTCCACCATCGGCGCCGACGAAGGCGCCGCCTGGCAAGTCCAGGACCGCTTCGTGAACGCGATGCTCGAAGCGCTGCACCTGCACGACCGCAGCCGCCTGCTGGGCGCGCCGCTCACGTCACCCTCGTCACCCTCGGCACCCTCGGCACCGGCCGCGGCAAGGCCGGCACCGTCCGCCGCACCCACCGGCCGCGGCTAGGCGCCATGCAGACCTTCCTCCTCTATTTCTACACCTCGCTGCCTTTCCTGGCGGCGGCGCTGCTGGCGCTGCTGGCGGTGATCGGCATCGGCGTCGGCATGGTGCGCCCGCGCTATCTCGCCTACCTGTATATCGCGGTGTTCTTCTGCGCGAACTCGACCAGCTACGGTTCCCTGTCGGTCATGGCCTCGTCCGGCATCTACAGCCGCGGCTCGGGGCTGCTGCTGTTTCCGCTGCTGCTGTGGTGCATGCTCGGCGCCTGGATCTGCGCGCGCGCGTCCGCCGGCTTCGCACGCTATCCGGCGCCGCCCTGCAACCTGCGCGTCTGGTTCCTGGGCTGGGCGCTGCTGCTGGGCGGCCACGTGGCGGCGGCGCTGATGGCCAACGTGACCCTGGCCGAGGCGCTGGCGCCGACCGGCTTTTCGCACATCGTCTGGATGGCGCCGCTGGTGTCGCTGCTGCTGCTGTCCTTCCGCACGCGCGAGGATGCGGTCGCGCTGTCGCGCGCGATCCTGCTCGCCGGCCTCGGCCGCGCAATGTTCGGCCTGGGGCGCTGGGCCGCGTTTGGCGGCGATCCGAACAATGTGTATGCGAACATGAATGCGATCAAGATCAAGCTGACCTTTTTCGACATCAACGACAGCCTGCTGTGCGCGCTTGCCTTCGCCATCGCCGCCGTCAATCTGTTCCAGGCGGCCAGGACCAGGCGCTCGCCGTTCTGGACGGTGGTCGACTGGGCGACGCTGGCCACTAGCGCCGCCTGCATCGTGCTGTCCTACCGCCGCAGCGCCTGGATCGGCTTCCTGCTCGCCTTCGTGGTGATCATGATGCGCTTCACGCTCAGGCGCCGCCTGCACCTGGCGGTGCTGGGCATGCCGCTGCTGGGGCTCGGCCTGCTGGCCGCGGCGATTGGACGGCTGGGCCAGACCAAGGGCGCGGGCAGCGGCTTGTCGAGCCTGGTCTACGACATGGAATCGCGCCGCTTCGGCGCCGAAAGCGAGCGCGTGCTGGAACTCAAGTTCGCGCTCGGCGATTTCGTTTCCCACCTGTTCACCGGCATCGGCAGCTGGGGCCGCTACACCGGCTACCAGCACATTTCATGGCAAAACGGGCTGGAAGGCGGACTCTTCCTGCATAGCGGCGTGCTGCACATCGCGCTCAAGGCCGGCCTGCCGGGATTGGTCCTGCTGGGCGGCACCATCTGGGCCTTCTGCGCGTTCGCGCGCCAGGCACTGCGCGGCCTGCCGCCCGAACTGCTGGGCCTGGCCACCGCCGGCGCCGCCGGGCTCGCCT
>Ga0308164_10003530_pt1 | contig 14001 bp, 10 predicted proteins | sample PhyTR2_FD_201031 | JGI IMG/M metagenome (GOLD analysis project Ga0308164, IMG submission 201031) | Phyllosphere microbial communities from UC Gill Tract Community Farm, Albany, California, United States - DLSLT.R2 | ecosystem: Host-associated > Plants > Phyllosphere > Unclassified | place: USA... | reverse complement strand
ACTCCGAGTCGAGCAGCGCGCCGTGCAGCTTGCGGTGCGCGTTCGAGATGTCGTAGCGGTCGCACAGCGCGTCGAGCGAGTTGCGCTTGCCGGGGTGCAGTTCCTTCGCCTGTACCAGCGTGTCGATAACGCCGTCGCAATACTGGACGAATGGCGGCAGGCCCATGCGCGTGAATTCAGCGTTCAGAAAACCCAGGTCGAACGGCGCGTTGTGAATGATCACCTGGGCGCCCTGGATGAAGTCGCGCAATTCATGGGCGATCTCATGGAACTTCGGTTTGTCGCTGAGGAACTCGGTGGTCAGGCCGTGCACGGCCAGCGCGCCCTCGTCCGACTCGCGTTCGGGATTGATGTAGCAGTGGTAGTTATTACCGGTCAGCTTGCGATTGAAGATTTCAACGCAGCCGACCTCGATGACGCGGTCGCCGGTGCGGGGGTTCAGGCCTGTGGTTTCGGTATCGAGAACTACTTGCCTGCTATGGGTTTTTTGTAAACTCACTTTGTCAATCTTTCAAAAATCTTACGTTTTTTCTCTGGACATTATATCAAATTCCCTTAGCATGGTAGCCAACTACACACCGAAAATGTGTAAACAGCGAAATCGCTACTATGAAACTAATCGAAAGTGTAAACGGTACGAAGGATTCCTCCAGTCATGACTTACACAATTAGGTCGTTCATTGCTTCAACAGGTGAGAGGTATTCGTTGTTATTTGACAATGATGCCGACGGGTTTCCCGCCTTTTATCCAACCGCTTTTATTTCAAGAGTGGTCAGATTAAGATCTGGCCATGGCACGCAGAAGGTTTATCTAGAGGCACTCAAACGCTTACACGAATGGGAAGCCTTAGAGAAAATCGACTTAGAAATTCGATTTCAAACCACAGAGTTTTTGAGAGCTAATGAAATTGACTCTTTAGTTAATCACCTGAGGGCCGCTCGTCGAGGCGCGCGAACCGATAATATAAGCCCGTCAAAAGGAAACACATTCGTCGCTTACGTTGCAGAATACGTACGCTGGCTAGCCTGCAGTGTTATCACAGATTCTAATACGTTAGAAATTAGAGCGGCACTTGACACGCAAGACGTAGCCTTTAAACAAAATAAGATTAGAAAAAAAGGTTCCGAAAGCGCATCAGCACAAGAACTGAACAAAAAAAAGCTCCCTGAAACTAATAGAACGCAACTGATCGAATTATTCAACGCCCCTATCTCACGTATGTATCGTATCGCGGACGAAGCTGCCCGCTTTCGGAACGTCCTAATGTTAAGAATCCTGTATGAAACTGGAATGCGTCTAGGAGAACTGCTTAGCCTAAAGCTGAAGAATTTCTTGGAGAGTGCAGGCGGACCGCACTCTTGCCTTGTGATCGAAAGAAATCATGATGACATTTTTGATACTAGAATCCATCAACCAGTCGCAAAGACGGACGGACGTACCGTTCCGATATCAGAAGAAGCAGAAACCCAGCTAATTAACTACATAATTTCGTATCGGGCCGAGACCGCTAACGCAAAGTTCTCTAGCGATTCGTTTATATTTATAAACCATCGTGCGGGGCGCAGCCAAGGTTGCCCGCTGTCATTGTCAGCATTTAATCAAGCGATACAAAACCTCGAAATAGTCTTTCCCAAGTTAAATCCTCTTAACCCACATATGTTGAGACATGACTGGAACTACAGATTTTCCAAGGTCGCAGATGCAAAGCGGCTTAAACCCGAAAAGGAGCGTGAGCTTAGAGAGATATTGATGGGTTGGTCTACAGGCTCCAAAATGGCACGGCTATATAACCGGCGGCATATTGAAGAAGAGGCGAAGGATTATGGTTTGGCGGTCGCCAAAGATACTGGGCGCAAATGAAATCCGGTCGATCCCCAAAAAACAAGCCGACTGCTTTCGTGTTGGCACAGTTCTTCTTAACATCAGCCTTGCCAATAAAGTGAAAAAAAACGCCCTATCCAAAGTGTCAGCCGCAGAATTGAATCTAGCATTCAATCTGTTACAAACGGCAAGGTCAACCGATGAGAAAATGGGATTCCACTGGGAAGGAGACGTTTTTTACCGCCCAGGTATCTCTTCTGTAGATTGCACCAGCTTTACGTCATTAGACCCTGAAATAAAGGAGTCATTGAAGAAGACCTGGCTTGAATACGCATTTCATGGGCAATACGCAAACACTACTATCATGGGGGCTACCCAAGCAATACGGTTTGCGCTCTCACAATTTCCGACGAAAACATTTGACATCGAATGGGTTTTTCGCGCGCTCACTGTTACCTCTATTCGCTCGTTTAAAGGACCTATTCTAAATTTTTTTCTGTTTTGGAAAGAACGTCATAAAAATGTTATTACTGAGGACGCGTTATACCATTTTTCAAAAGCGAATGTGACGTCTCCTAGATCACGTAGTGTCTTATCGGACAACCCTGAGCTGAGCTGGCTTACCGACATTGAATATGACGCGGTACTGAGGACTGTATGGAACAGCTATGATACAAACAAAATTGGGACTCAAGTAGCCCTGATGCGTTTGCTTTCAATGCAGTATGCTCGGCGGCCGGCACAGCTTGCGCAGCTTAAAATTAGAGATTTTCAATCTGGAGTTCTGGCAAAATCCGGCAGCAAAGAAAGACAAGTGAGCTTCCCAGGAGTCAAAGACCAATTGGCACCTAATGGCTTCCGCGATAGCAAATTTGAAGCGCACCCGATCGCCGATCACCTTTGGGATTTATTCGAAATCCATTGTAAAGATATTGTGGACTTATTTGAGCATGCACTAAAATTTTCGTTAACAAAAGACGAACTATCAGATGCACCTCTTTTTACAAGCGCCCGGCAAATAAGTAAAGCCGTTGCCATATTAGAGGGTCGCACAGCCAATGATGTACGTTCGCATTTAGGCAGTGAGTTGTTTCATCTAGTCCCTTCATCGGTATCGAAAATACTTCATTGGGAGAAAAACCCATCACTAACTGGATATCTAGACAAAGTTGGACTAATAGAGACGCCTATATCCCACCGAACTGGAAATCCCATCGTTGTAACCGCCACACGGATGCGGCATACCCGTGCACGTCAGTTGGCGCGCCTCGGAATGCCAAAACATGTTCTCTCCTTTTGGCTGGGCCACACAAGCGAAAAGACGCTCGACGCGTACTACAATGATCCAGCTGAAGAGGCTCGCATGCTTAACGAGTCAATGAGCACAATACTTACGCCGCTAGCACTCGCGTACACTGGGAAACTAATTGATAAGGAATCACAAGCAACTCGTGCTGATGATCCCGAGAGCACACTAGAGTTCTCGAATAATCGTGAGCTTACGAACGTCGGCAGCTGCGGAAAACATAGCTTTTGTGCGACAACCACCGTACCGATAGCGTGTTATCGATGCAGGCACTTCGAGCCACTAGTGCATGCGCCACATCAAGAAGTATTAAATGCTCTAAAAAAGCGACAATCTGAAGAAGAAGAGATAGTCAGATTTGGAGGACACAGAAAACTGTTGGTTCCGATTGACTTATCTGCAGACATTCGTGCGGTAGAGTCTTGCATTAACCGCTGCAATGCAAGAAAGTTCGAGTTGGGGCAATCAAGTGAATAATATCATTTACTTCACTCCGAGAAAAGATCTCTCGGCCCAAAAAAACCTGGCGGATTTCATCAGGCTATCTAAAGAGCATCTCGTCATCTGGGGCAATCTGCCTAAATTCGATTGGGAGAGTGAGCGTTGGTTTACAACGTATCAAACCATCCGATTTATTAATTACGAGAATTCGCATTTGCATCCATCTACGCCCGCTGAGCCCCATCAACTTCTGCACCCTGCGTTCATGGAGTTTGCGAAGGCGTATATACGATATCAGCAAAGCATGAAGCAAACGCGTCAAATCGCTGGAATTATGCAAGCGATGCGCGTCTTGGAATTCGTTCTTCGAGAGGACTTATGCACGCCGGACATAACCCAAGTCTCGCAACGCCATTTCGATAATGCTATTAGCTATTTATCAAATGACTATCAATCCGCTGCAAGTATTGCTAGCAACCTACTGCGAATTTTACGTAGATCGGCAGATTACTACATTGTTACTGACGACGCAAACTACTGGTCACACCCGTTCGTGGGAAGACGAAGCTATTTTTATACAAACGGCGGAGGGGCACCACAAGTATTAAAAGATAAGAAGGTCGTCGACCAAGACGCTCTCCTGGCTATTGGCGAAGTATTTGGACGTGGATTTGATGAAAAATTAGAAGATGTTGATGTGATGATCACAAGCATCACGGCTATCCTACTTAGCGCACCTATGCGAATCAATGAGACGGTCCGCTTCAGGGATGATTGCCTCGACACTGATACCGACAAAGACGGTAACGTCCAGCATTACCTTAAATTCTGGGTTCCAAAAACCAAAGAGTATGCACGTAAAGCTATCCCAACCGTGATGGCCGAATGTACGATTGAAGCTTTTCGCCGGCTACGCGAGATTACTGAAGACGCACGGCGTCTTGCCCGCTATTTGGAGACTAATCCATCAACGTTTTACCGTCATGCTAATTGTCCGAAAGTTCCTGACAATCAAGAGCTAACACCTTGTGAGGTCGCAGAGGCGCTTGGCTTATCAAAGTCCAGTTCGGTAACTACCTATCTCAAGCGGCAAACAGGTGCTTGGTCCGTAACGGGATTTACTCTTAACTCACTCTGGAAATTAGTGATGGAAGATCACTCACGTACCAACCCACACTTTCCGTATCAGCAAGCTTTCGACGGCACTGGGAGCAGACCCCCTCGAATGTCCGAATCTCTACTTTGCACACTCCGCCATCAATTCTCCACTAGGCAGAAAACAAGCCCTGTTTTGCTTACGCCTTTTTCTCGGAGCTATTACGCCGTGCGTCTCGCTGCACAGCTTAAAAACGGCGATCGACCACTCTGTTTCTTCATGCGCCATGGTTTTCCTTCAATTCAACTGCGATCCCACGGCATTCGCCACTTTTTGAATCGAATCGCAAAGCATAGCGGCGTTTCAATCGAGGTAATCACAGCTTGGAGCAATAGATCGTCGGATCGACAGACGCTTACCTATCTCGACAACGATGAGGGCGAAGCGGCTAGCGAAACATCAATGTTGACTGGCATAAGCAACGTCCAGGAACCAAAGGATCCTATCATTGAGGCAGAAGCTGCGGCCTATCGCGACGGACCAATTCACCGTAGTAGATACGGACTTTGCCGGCGAAGCTGGAGAATTGGGCCTTGCAATAAATTTGGAGACTGCTTGAACTGTTCAGAGGTACTTATCTGCAAGGGGGATAGAGTCGCGACTAACATTATTGCTATCGATCGAGACAATCTTGTAGCTACGTACAATGCTGCTCAAGAAGCTATCAGCCGTGGCGAAAGATCGGCTACCCGCTGGCTTACGGTGGCAGCCCCACAAATACAACGATTAAACAATTTACTAGCGATATTAAACGATCCCCTTATCGAAGATGGAAGCCCGATTGAAATTGTAGGAAGTGATTTTAATCATGAACAGACACTCGTGAATGAAAAGGCTATCGATTTGGGCGTAAAACTGGTTGACCGAAAAAAACTATCTATCGAATACGGGGCCGAGTTACTTATGTGCCTAGACGAATTAAGGAGCAAGTGATGCCTAAAGCGATTTCCCCTACGGAAGTTAAGTCAATTGCCGGGATGATCCGCGACTGGCCAAAATCACAGCCCTTTAAATGGGAGGCAATTTGCGCCGGAGCAACAAGCATTCTAGGATATCAACCGACGCGGCAAGCACTTAGTAAAAAGCCATTGCTCTCAGTTGCATATCGACAGAAGAAACAACAACTAAAGGCGGCGACGGAACAATTCAAACACATCCCACGGCCGCAAAGCATCAGCGACGCAATTGAAAGGATTGCAAAATTACAGGAAGAGAATGACTCGATAAAGTCAGAATTATCGCGAATGGCAGAGATTGCAAATAGATTTATTTATAACTCGAGTATAGCCGGTCTCGCACGTGCTAAGCTTATGAAACCAATCCCTTCAAAAAAATAGGGGAGCGTTCTACAACGAAAATACAACGACGCTGCGGAGTTCAGCTGATGCCACCCCTTGTCGCTTGTGCGAGTAAGCAGTCGCCGACATACACTAATTCTTCAATGACCTCCTTTTCACGCATTTGAAGCATCGCTAGGCGTCGCTGCTGAGCCTGCTGGGCCTCGACAGGCGCTTTAGTCATTTGAGCGATCTTGATGAGGCAGGCTGCAATTTTTTGTCGTAAGTCTTCCAGCAAGTTATTGCAGGAAAATTGCTTCTTTTGAGTAAAAAGTTGGCATTCGAAAAAGCGAATCGCATCGTAAATGTTGACTACTTCGCTGCTCGTTTTGGAGTGAACGAAGTTTAAGCTTCCCTCGTCAAAAGCATGGTGTTCTTGGTTTTGGCCGCCCCAGTTTACTAGATCGCGCTTGATGAAGTCATAGTGCGCGCGGTCATAGGCAATGTGTGGCTCGACCAACGCGAATGTCTTCTCCAGACTAAGTTGAAGATATATGCTTTTTTTCAGTGCTGACTTCTTGAACTGCGCCGTGACAGAAACCGCATTGTCTAAGCAGTACTCTAAAACCATAGACTCAAACCAAATCCGGCAGTATATCAAGGCCTGTCGAATGTCATACACGCTCAAAGCGCGGTGGATTTTTTCTTGAAAACCACCCGCATGATCAACCATGATGATGCCGTAGTTTGTATAGCTGAGAATGCAACTGCTGTGCTGATCGGACTGAGGATTCCGATCAGCGATAATGCAGAACCGCTCCCAGAATAGACGATCATGCGTCGTTATAATCATCTGCGTACGACGCAAGTACGGATCAGTAAAGAATAGGTCAATTATATTCGAGCGGTGTTCAGTGTCGATAGCATTTACGACATCGTCAAACACGATCAGTGGAAACTTGTTCTTCTCTGCCATCGCTAACAGCAAGGAAAGTCCAAGCGCGCGCAGGTGTCCCTCACTTAGAACGGAGAAAGCATCGAGTGCTCCCCCATCCGCGTTCAAAATTTTTATGCGGTAGGTTTCATTCGTTTTTTCGAAAATTAAAGATTCGATGCGTTCGTGGTCATCATCATGATGATTTATCGCTTTGTAGTATTCGGCCGCCTTACCTTCGATGCCGGAGATCCGCGCTTTCTCCAAGGTGAACTTATACTCTAATAAATCGCGATAGAGGTTTCCATACTCCAACTGCAACTGTTCGACAAGCGTGTTTAGCCTCACATTGTCGACATCACTATTTTGCAAGCTACTGCGTTGCCGCATCACCTCAGTGAGCTGCCTGCCAATCTCTTTTAGAGCACCGAGTGCTAACTTCTTTTCGTCGAAGAGCGCTCTAAGCCCCTCGGCCACTTGCTTCAGTTTTTCAGCCTCTCGTTGGAGGCGCTTTATCTGGATTTCCACCTGACCTATCTCACGTTGCTTCTTCACGCACACCTGAAGGTATGCCTCGACCTCGGCCTCATTATTAGCGAGCAATTCGATAAAATTCGTGAGAACCTGGGCGGCTGCCTCAGCTCTGTCTGTCGCGCAGTGAAAATCTGTCATAGTCGCCCGAAGGCACTCCAGCGTCAGGGCACACGGTGTACCAAGTCGCTCGTTGCCGTCGATCGCCGCAACGGTCCTGCCGATAGCTAAGGCTAATTGGATAACACTTTCGTCCACGTACTGCTGTGCACTCTTGAGTTGGTCGAGCACGCTCAACGTTGCAAGTTCACGCCGAGCCTTTTCAAACGGGTTTTCAACCACATATGCTAGCGGTGTCGAACAGGCTGGACATTGTTCGCTCGCCCCTACGTTATCTATCGCGTGCAACGCCTCATAAACGGCGCGATAATTGACGGCTTTCACATTCTTCAAGAACGCGGCCTCAATCGCGGATTTCCGCGCGAGCAAGCGACTTGCAATCCGCATTGCACTTCGGATCTGCTTCATCGGAGGCGCGACTGGAAGTTCCGCGCCCTTTAGTCGATCTGCTTTGAGAAGCTTGAGTTCGGCTAGTCTTGTTAGCCGCGCATGCCTAGCGCGCACTGCAAACTGCTGGTTAATGCTCAGGCCCAGGCAAGCACATACCTCGTCGTTGAGAGAAGAAATGTTGTAACGGTGGCGTCGTCGCTGTTCGTGAAGCTCGGCTCTGTTGGTATCGAGGGTACGCAATGCCTCACTTTGGCTAGGCCTTCGATGAGCTGCCAAGTTGAAGTTTTCAGGCTTTACAAACCGCGAAATTACTTCCTGAAATTCCTCCAACCCAAACAAGGTAGCGATCACATCACTTTCGGCGCTACCCGAATCTTTTGAGCCTAGCAACGAAAATTCCTGCAGCCGGTTCCGGTCAATGAAGCAGCTAGACCAAGTCAAGTTTGCAGTTACGGGCTTGCGGTCGGTGCACATTAGCTTTAGCTCGACTTTTCCTGCCCCCCTTGCGACGTATTGCTTGACCTTGGTCTTACGACGGTTGGCCTCCTTGATGTGGCCAGTGGCCGCATACTCCAGCGCTTCACATAAGGAAGATTTGCCTCCGCCGTTGGGTGCGTAAAATATGTTTTTGATCTTACTAAACCTTAGCAACGTCCCTTTGTCCTCAGGACCAAACGTACCAAAGCCACGAAAATTCCGTACCTGGAGAATGGATAATGGCCTGAGTCCAGATGGTGCGACCCAGCCCAGCTCCGGTCGAGCATCAAGAATTTTCTTGAATCGCTGGGCGCAGCGGGGATAATTGGTCGTGAGAAGCTCCTTGTTGGCTGAGCTTAGGTAGACTTTTATGTGGTCAGAATACCGGCCCTTATCCTGCCGCCCCTTGTACATACACCAGAGCAATGCCAGATAAGCGTTCGATTTTCCGACAAGGTTCTCTCTGGCGAAGCTCAACAGGTATTGACTCATCTGAACTCTCAACTGTAGCTGCGCCGAAAAACTCGGCCGAAAATGGTTGCATTATAACAATGCCCTTGTAGAGCCCAAAGAGTTTGTTGAGTCATCAACGTAGTGTTGATGGGAGTAAAAATTCCTAGGGACAGATTCGCTCAGCTACAGAATCGCAAACTTTTAGATGCATAAAAAGCAACCTGGATGCATGAGATTTCGTTCGTTGTACGTCGCTCACCAACGACAGGCATGTCCTAGGTATCGTCATCATTGACGGCAAAACGCCCTCACTTAGGTCCGATTACAGGCTTTATTGAGCTTTATTGAAGCTCATATAAAGTGAAATAATTGCTGTCGATACATTGGTTGTCGTCTTGAGTCCGGTCGGTTTCGTCTGCAAGCTGAACGGAGCCGACCGGTGGGGCAGACGCAAGTAATCCTTTGAAGAATGAAGTAGTGTCTTTCCGGGTTGAACCACCCTGCCCGTTACCGGGGCGGACAAGTCAATCCCGCCAGATTTACTGAGCCTCATCCTTGACTTTCGGACGGCCCAGCCATGCGTAGATCGCAGGCAGCACGAATAATGTTAGTAAGGTGGCTGAGAACAATCCACCAATGACCACCGTGGCGAGTGGTTGCTGCACCTCCGCACCGGCTCCAGTAGCGATCGCCATTGGTACAAAACCGAGCGATGCCACCAGAGCCGTCATCAGCACTGGCCGCAAGCGGCGTAGTGCCCCGCCCTCACCGCCTCAGCCCAAGGCTGCGACTTTGCCAGCTTGTCGATCGCGCCAATCATGACCAGGCCGTTAAGCACCGCAACACCTGACAGGGCGATGAATCCCACCGCGGCCGAAATCGAGAAAGGCAGGCCCCGTACCCACAGCGCGGCAATGCCGCCAATTAAGGCAAGTGGCACACCGGTGAATACGACGGCAGCAGCCCTCCAAGAGCCGACCGCGGTATAAAGCAGCACAGCGATGAGTGCGAAGCAAGCCGGCACCATGACAGCCAGACGCTCGCGTGCGCGTTCAAGGTTCTCGAACTGCCCGCCCCACGTCAGCCACACGCCAGGCAGACGCTGGACCTTCGCATCGATTGCCGCCTGCGCATCCGCGACAACGCCGGCGATGTCTCGCCCGCGCACGTTCGCTTGCACGACCACCCAGCGCTTTCCATCTTCCCGGCTGATCTGGTTCGGTCCTTTGCTGGTCTCCAGCGTTGCCACCGCCCCCAGCGGGACGAATGCCCCAGAAGCCGTCAGGATAGGCAGCTGCCGCAGCGTGTCGGTGTCGTTACGGGCTGCGTCGTTCAGCTTGACCACTACGTCGAAGCGTCGATCGCCCTCATACACAGTGCCAGCCTCACGCCCGGCAACGGCGGCAGCCAAGGTATCAAATACGTCCTGGGCAGTAAGTCCCACGCGTGCCATCGCATCCCGATCAGGCCGGGCCGCGAGCAGCGGCAGACCTTCAACCTGCTCGACACGCACGTCAACGGCGCCCTCGACAGTCCGCAACTGCGCCGCTACCTGCTCGGCGGTGCGTACCATGGTCGGAAAGTCATCGCCATACACCTTGACAGCGATATCGCCACGTACTCCGGCAAGCAGCTCGTTGAAGCGCATCTGGATCGGCTGCGTAAGCTCGTAATTCTGTCCCGGGATGGCGGCAACAGCATGCTCGATCTTTTCTACCAGTTCCGCCTTGCTCATCGCAGGATCAGGCCATTGGGAGCGCTCCTTGACGATAATGAACGTGTCGGTGATGTTCGGCGGCATCGGATCAGACGCCAGTTCGGCGGTGCCAGTGCGCGAGAAGGCGAGCTTTACTTCCGGGAGCTTCGCAACTGCCTTCTCAACTGCAAACTGCATTGCCTGACTCTGATCGATCGACGTACCGGGAATCCGGGCCACCTGCATCAGCACGTCCTGCTCATCGAGTGTCGGGAGGAATTCCTGACCTAAGGCCTGGAACAGCAGCAACGCACCTGCGAACGCCGCCGTCGCCACCCCTGCTGTCAGCTTGGGTCGCCGCATTGCACGATCTAGCCAGGGAGCATACCAGCGGAAAGTAGCCGCAATCATACGGTTCTCTTCGTGGCTAACATGGCGAGATAACCAGAGGCCGATCGCCGCCGGTACGAACGTGAGCGACAAAACGAAAGCACACACAAGCGCGAGGATAGTCATACCGATCCCGAACACGCTGTGAATTACACACGTGCCGGGCTGACGGTGCTGTTGCGTCCGAAGAAGACGTCGAAGAAAACGATGCCATTTTTCTCGTCATCGAAGATGTACACGACCGAGCTAGAAGCGCGCACTGACGAGCAGAAGTGGGAGACGACGCTCAAACATGAACATCGCTTCAACGTCGACACGCTAGACGATCCGCTTTTCGACATCACGTACGGCGCGCGTGAGGACGGACAAAGCGTCGACAACGCCTCCCTCCCCGCTTTGCCATATGCGATGGTTGTAACAGTCGCCGCTGAAGACACGCCTGGCGTCTACAATAATATTCGCCAGCGCTACCAGACGCTGCAACCAGTCGAGATTCGCCAAGAGGTGCGCATTCAGAGCGGCACTGGGAAATCTTAAGCGAGTTAAATTCCTGTAGAACAGTAAGTTTCAATGTCTGAACAGATAGCCGCCGTCCTCGAAGAAATTTCCGTTCCGCCTATGGAGGTGATGACGGTATCACGCGACCTGGATGGATCCCTTGGGTCCAACCGCGAGTGGCATGTGCCGAGGCAGATCAGCGCGAACACCGATGTCGCGGCGGTGCTGGCTTGGCTCGCGAACTTTGTCCATAAGAAGGCAACGTTCGACGCCTATCGAAAAGAGGCTGAGCGGCTGCTTCTCTGGTGTGTGCTTCAGCGTGCCAAGCCGCTGTCTTCCCTGACGCACGAAGATTGGTTGGCCTATCAGACATTCTTGGGCAACCCCTTGCCCCGAGACCGATGGGTGAGTGAACAGAGCCGCAGACATCCTCGCAATGATCCGCGTTGGCGCCCGTTCGCAGGGGCATTGTCAGCGTCAAGTCAAAGGCAGGCGGGTATCATATTGACGTCGATGTTCGCCTGGCTTGTCAGTGCAGGCTACCTGGCAGGCAATCCGCTCTCACTTTCCCGCCAAAGAGGTCGCGCACGGGCGCCTCGTATTGAACGCTATTTTGACGATGAACTCTGGCTAGAAGTAAAGGCCACGATTGACGCCATGCCGCGCGAAACGCCGCGGGAGCGTGAGCGATATCTGCGACTGCGGTGGTTGTTCACATTGCTCTATGTGTGCGGTCTACGCATCTCGGAGATTGCCGAGAACAATATGGGCAGTTTCTTCTGCAGGCGCGACCGCGATGGCAGCGAACGGTGGTGGCTCGAGATCCTCGGCAAAGGAAGTAAGGTACGCCTAGTGCCGGCGACCAATGAACTGATGAACGAACTCGGCCGATATAGGCGTGAACTGAGCTTCCCTGCGCTGCCTGTATCTGGAGAGTCGACGCCGCTGCTGCTGCCCATCGGCGGGAAGCCTAAGGCAATGACCCGCGGCGGGATCCACGATATCATCAAGGCTGTTTTCGCGATGACGGCCGAGCGAATCGAGCTCAAGGGACCACAATTCGTGCATGTTGCTCATCGAGTCAGTCAGGCATCGGCGCACTGGTTGCGGCATACCGCGGGGTCACACATGGCGAACAACTCCGTAGACTTGCGGCATGTCAGAGACAATCTGGGTCATGCTTCGATCAGCACCACTAGTGGTTATCTGCACGCACCGGACGACACGCGACACAACGATACTGAAGACAAGCATCGAGCGAATTGGTAGCGTCGGCAGAAAAGACACCGCGATTCTTAGCTTGGGCACCATTAGCCGACGTTCTTAACCAGGACAATGACCCCCTCATGCTCAAGGCGTTTGTTAGCCTCGGCAGCGGGACGCGCTGTACACTCGCGCTTTCCCTCGAACTCGCCTATAACTGCGCTAGTAATTGGCGGGGTACAGTTCGCGCTCGACCAACTCGATCATTATATGGATGATCTTGATGTGTAGCTCCTGAGTACGGTCAGCAAAATTGCCGCCCGGGCAGCTGATGCAGACGTCTGAGAAGTCCTCTAATGGCGAGCCAGCAGTCCCTGTCAAAGCGATCACGACCATACCAAGCTTTTGCGCCATCTGGGCCGCGACCAGGATGGAAGGGCTTTTCCCGCTCGTACTGATCGCGAGCAGTACATCGCCCGGACGACCATGGGACTCGATGTAACGGGCGAACACCTGATCGTATCCATAGTCGTTTGCAACGCAGGTGATATGAGTTGGGTCGCTGATTGCGGTTGCGGCGATCCCTGGCCGATCACGACGGAAGCGTCCTGTCAGTTCTTCCGCGAAATGCATGGCGTCGCACATTGAACCGCCATTCCCGCAAGAAAAAGCCCTTCCTCCCTTGCCGAACGATGTCACCAGCACCTGCGCGGCGTCAGCCACGGTTTGCAGCTTGGTTGCGTCGTTCACGAACAAGTCCAGGGCGTGCCGCGCTTCGGTCAGTCCATTCTTGATATGTTCAATCATATGCTCTTCTCTATAAAATCAGTGACTTGCCGATGGCTCGAAGCCATGAACCTCGGTGGCCTGCTCGCAGGGCGTGCGCTCGACTTGCACTGTCGAATGGTGGATGTGAAATTCGTCTGCGATTTCATGACGGACCGAGATCAGTAACGCTTCGAGGTCCACATGCCCCGGATCGCAAACGATGTGCACGCTCAAGCTCACCTTGCCGCTTGTGATGGCCCACACGTGCAGGTCGTGGACGCTTGCAACGCCTGGCACTGCGAGAATCTTGGTTTTCACATCAGCTAAATCGATGCCTTCAGGTACACCTTCGAGCAAGACGTTCAAACTTGCTTTGAGCAGAATCCAAGTGCGCGGCAATACCCACAGTCCGATGGCCACAGCGATCAGCGAATCGACCCAGGTGGCGCCGGTCCAGCGAATCACAAGCGCACCGACGATCACGCCAATCGATCCGAGCATGTCGCTCCATACTTCCAGATAAGCGCCTTTCACGTTCA
>Ga0308164_10003529_pt1 | contig 14002 bp, 18 predicted proteins | sample PhyTR2_FD_201031 | JGI IMG/M metagenome (GOLD analysis project Ga0308164, IMG submission 201031) | Phyllosphere microbial communities from UC Gill Tract Community Farm, Albany, California, United States - DLSLT.R2 | ecosystem: Host-associated > Plants > Phyllosphere > Unclassified | place: USA... | reverse complement strand
AATTTTCCCCTGTTAAGCGCCGCCCCCTCGACCGGAGATATCCGTCATCGGGCCGCTTTAGCTCAGCTGGTAGAGCATCGCATTCGTAATGCGGGGGTCACAGGTTCGAGTCCTGTAAGCGGCACCACCCTTCCTTAAGCTACTTAACATTGGTAAGCAGTATGTTTCCTACGGGGAGCGTCGTAGCTAGGCTATTCGTTTGGGTCCTACGTGGGGCGCTTTGGGTAGGAAGTCGTGGCTATGCTTCGCTTGATCTGTGGCTCTGCGCAGGCTGGACTGGTGGCTGTGGCCCCCGCATCGTTTCAAACCGTACTTGGGCCTGATCGTTAGCTTCTGGTGGGCAAGTACGGCGTTGAGAAAAAAGGGCTGGCGGTCGACGTTGGCCTGAACGCGGACAGCGCCGTTGTTTACAGCGTCAGCGGCAATGCGGGCATTCGCGCGGAGAGCAGGGATGCCTGAACGCGCATATGTAATCTGACACTCTTTCGGTGAAATGTTCCTTGAGTTGCTAGCCTAGAATGGCGGCGGGACGCAATCTGCGTGCTTCCTGAAGCTTAGTCGTTAAGTGCAAGTCAAGTAAGGCTTTCAATAGCGATTTTCAAATCCGGAGCCATTTTCCCAGACAGCGACAGAGGAATAGATTCGCCGAAGCTTTGATATCCTTTATATCCCTTCAATTGAGCGGCCTCGCGTATCTTGGCTGCAAGATCTTTGCCAAGTACCTTGTATTGGACCCCATATTTGGCTGATACCTCTAACACCTCAGCATCACCAAACAGTGGCAGCTCCCCTTTCCCAACGGCTTTTATTTTATTGATAGCGTCAACGCGCTTCTTCCTTCTTATCTTCAAATCAGCGTCCTCTTGCGAGGCTGCGTTCACTGCCTCGTTTAAGAGATCGGTGGCATCAGCGGGACTTACGCCAAAATGCTGGCCAATTACATCGACATTCGTCCAATACGACTCGATGTCGGAATGAGCGGTAAAAAAGAGGTGGTGACCAGAGTTTTTATAAGGAGTTTCTAGTTGAGCCGTTTCCTCGGGCATTAAGAAATCCCTGTCGCGATGTAAAAGCGCCTTCAAACTACCTCCCGTCAGTTTAAGAAGCCCGTTAATAATTTCTGGGGCGGGTAAATTAGCCGAGCCGTGAAACGGCCATACTGCAACTTGCCGGCTGAGTTCTGGCCACTGCGCGAGCAGCTTATTTAGCATACCCGTGTCTTTATCCTCGGTCATGAGCAGAACCTTTCGATCCAGAAGGCCCCAACCCATTAACAAACGGCCCTCCGTGTCGCCCTTAGCTTGGACAGTCCCGTCCTTCATCCAAATGACGCGCGCACCGTTCGGTAATGTTCTGACCACAGATGGGCTATGAGTGCTAAGTATTACTTGGGTGTCAAATTCGAGTGCGGCGTCAGAAAGTACGCTGACTAGTTGCTCTTGCGCGGTGGGGTGTAAATGAGAATCCGGTTCGTCGACCAATAAAATAACTGGTCGAAAATATATTAGATATGCAAAAATCTGAATAACCTGTAAAAAGCCAATACCTACAAGTTCGAGGGGTTTGAACTTTTTTGGGTCGTCCAATTTCATGCTTCCGGTTTGAAAACTTGCGGAAATAGTAGTCTGCGACGACTCATCAAAGCTCACCTGAAGCGTAAAGTATCCCATTACTTTTGAGACAAATTTTGTCAGGAGATCTAGGCCCGTCTCATCTCCTATGCGAACAGCATTGAGTAGAAAAAGAACGTTTCTTAACACTGTGTTTGCATCGCCGGCAGCAGCTAGTCGATGTACGATAAGCTTGGTGCGCTTTTCTTCATTTAACGGAATTCCGGCCAAGCCAGGAATGTAAGCGCTAAACTCTCGGGATGAATCGCGAAGGCTAGTTATGAATTGGTTTGATGTTGGAACGTGGACACTAAGTCCCTCATTACGAGCAGATTTGATAAACATTGCGGCATCAAGAGGGGCCCCTTCGTCAGACGTAGCTTTAACCGATAAGTCTAGCTGGGGACTTCCCTTTCTGTTGCCGTACTCACCAGAAAAACCCGCGTTTTTGTAATCAGGAGATGGCATGTAAGTTGCATCACGTTCTGACAGCGTGACTCCGGTACCATCCTCAGCCTTTCTTGGGTAGACACTTGGATTCCGTCCAGATTGAAACATCCAATGTAATGCTTGTAGTACAGAGCTTTTACCTGAGCCGTTAGCGCCAACAATTACATTAAATGCAGCGAGCTTAAGGGTAGTGTCTTTGATCGACTTAAAATTTCTGATTGTTATTTCATCGATCAGCATACTCAAGTTCCTTGTGCAATACGTGAATGCCAGCGACACAGTATGCCTATACTGGCCTCGCATTGGATCGCCATGGGCATACTCCGGCGTAGGATAATTCGAAGCGAAATCGAAAAACTGTCTTAAAATTGCCGATTTCGAGCTGCGGAGCGAGTTCGACCTCAGAGTGCAGCGTGCGTTCCTACTAGGGTAAGATCGACACCGGTGACCTATGATCGGTTCTTCAAGCTATAGGCGCGCGACACCTGAGGTATCTTATATGTAGGACAGCACTACTGCCGTTCTAGCAGCGACTTCGGCTCGATCCCAAGCGCGTCCGCCAGTCGCCCCAGTGCTCGCACAGATGGGTTCCTAGTGCCTCGTTCGAGGTCGCTCACGTAGCTTCGTTCCATACCCGCATCGAGCGCTAGCCGCTCCTGCGACATACCCTTCAGCTTCCGATGATGGCGCACGTTCGCGCCGAGGAGCTGCACCACATCCATACTCGGGTGTGACCGGAGACTTGCGTCCGGGTCTGTAGACCAATCGTGTCAATTTCGCTTGCCCTGCTGACAGAGCCGGGGAACGATCATCCACAACAACCAACATTCAGGAGAACGGTATGGAGTACGAGTACAAGGTCATCGACGTCGCCGATGGCGCGATCAGCTCCGTGCTGCTCGGCGATGGCCGTATCGAGACGGCAGTGCTCCAAGCCTACATTAACGCCCTAGCCGCCGAGGGGTGGCGCATGGTGTTCATGGAAAAGGTCCAGCAACGCTACATGCTGACCAGCGATCGCGAGACGCTAATGGTCACATTCGAACGACGCGTCCCTGAAGATCAACGGGAGGCTCGTGCTGCCCGCGTCATCGACGACGTGATCGCGGCAGAGGACGGCGCAAAGCGAACAGGTCGTAAGGCCGCCGCCGGGGCTGTCGGGCTTGGTCTCGGGGCAGCTGCCATCGCCACCATCTTTTCCAACGAATAGCAGGGAGACACGACATGGATATGAATGAACGCGTCGCCGCGCGAAGGGCTGAACTGGAACGCCAGCAGCAAGAAGTCCGGACGGATCAAGAACGGCTCGATACGGCGCGCCAAGTTGCGGAGGAAAGCCGGCGTGCTGTCGCTCTGGAGGAGATAGCGAAAGACCTGAACGCCGGGGGTGTGAGCGTCGAACGAACGAAGGAGGGGATGGAAATTTCGAGGGAAGTCCCTCCGCTCGATATCGACAGCATGAGGAAGGAAGAGATCGAAAAAATATTAAAGAAAGAAGCAAGGCAGAGATGGACGCCGGCAGAGAACTGGATTGTCATCGGCTTCATAACCGCGGGTGTTGTAATTTTGCCAGATCTAACTGTCGTAGAAATATTTCTCATTATCGCGGGAGTGCTGCTTCGATACTTGTACATCAGCCAGCACGTTGACAGGATAGAGGCTTTGTATCCTTCGCTATCACAGCCGACCGCCTACGGCGCTAAGTCCGTTCGGGATTAGCCAAACTCGCTCATTTTCGCACATTAAGTAGTTGTGACCAAAATTAAGCAAGCGCTTGGAGGGAAATCTCTGGGCGCTTTTTTGCATTCGAAGGGAATCAATATGCTTTCATTTAAGGATATCGCCTCCGTCGCTGGAGCCTCTAAACCACCGCGTGACATCGCGCTTCAGGACCTTCTCGATTACCGCGTCGAGCAACTGGTCGAGGACGGCGGCGACATATCCGAACTAGCCCACTTTCTGATCGTCCAAGGTGGTGATGACGATCAGTCCGTCAGAGCCGAACTAGGTTTCTCCATCCTCGAAAATCTTGTCGATGGGGCTCGGTATGGTGATCCTGATTTCGAGCCGTCGTGGGAGTGGGTCATGCGACACGAAGGCTGGTTCGAACTTGTCTACGTGCTGTCAGATGATGGGTTCGGCTGGGTGGTGCTCATCCAGGACGATGAAGCGACCGATGCCGATCTACTAGCTGTGTGTCGTGAGTACGCTCCCGCCATCTAACTGAACCGCCAAACCCCTTGCCGTCTTGAACGGCCCGCAGCTCGCAAGCCCATCGGCTTAGCGGGCATTTTTTTTGCTTTTTGAAAGGGATACCATGCTCTCTCTTTATGACGAGGCGACGACGAAGGCTGCCTTGGCGATGCCAATTGATCCTGGGCTTCGCGCGTTACTTTCTACCCGGATCATTCACTACGCCGCCGCTGGGTTAGCCTCAGCTACACACATCCTTGTCATCCAACCCGGTGACACCGAGTCCGCTATCGAACGCGAGATCGGCTTCTATCCGACTACCAACATCATCGACGGTGTCTGTTCCGGATCGGCGGCGTTCCATCCCTTTTGGGACTGGCTGCAGGACCTTGGCGGCTGGTTCGAGATGATCGTGACCGTTGGCGATAGCGGCTTTGCGTACATCCTGCTGATCGAAGACGCCGATGGGGTCGACCCCAAACTGCGCAACCTGTGCCACTCGCACGCCGTCAAAAGGAGCAAATTATGAGAATCATCGGTATGCTGCTTCTCGCCGGGATCGTTCTCAGCGTCCTCCAGGCCGCGATATCGGTGCTCGTCATCATAGGCCTGATCGGTTTGCTGATTGGGGTATTCGTTCGTCCCGCCGAAACGTTCGGGCTGCTTGCGTTCGGGGTGTTCGCCAATTTCATGCAATCCCATCCCGTAGGGGCAATCTGGGTGATCAGCTTGGCCATGATCGTGACACTGATACAGCGGCAGCGGGAGCGGCCTGTCGTCACGCAACCGGCATTACTACCGGCGTCGGTGCCCAAATTGCCCAGCGTTGGACCATCAAAATCGGGCGCGGAGGGTGCCTAAGGGGCCCGATTTGAATTAAGATCTTGTCGGTTGGGGCTGCCGTCGCTGCCAGGATACGCACAGGTGACGGGGCGGGTGGCGGGCTATCGCGATAGTTGGCTGGGGTTTGGGCCAAGACCGATAGAGCCTGATGGTATGATCGGCTTCTAGGCATCGGCAGCTCGCGTTCACTCGTCGATTCCCGGAATCCTGGAGGGGGGCAGGATTCTGGAAATCTGAAATCCTGGACGGCTCGGCGCCTTGACCGGCATGAACAGCGACACCATTTAACCACCACGCTCGGGCCGATTACGTGATGGGTCGACACCTCGGGCGAATGACTGCTTTTTGTTTGCGCCTTCCGCATAGCGGCCATCACATAATCCAGAGCGATATTCGCCTGAGATCGGTGCAACGTGACTACATTCAATCAAGACGCGCTACGGGAAGCCGTGGTCAGCATAAACGACGCAAAAGCAGTTGACGTCGAAATATCTCCGAAGCCCGATAAGGTTTCTGAGACGGTGATCGCTACACAGCATCAGCATCACCCGCACAATCTCCTTCAGCACTATACGCTAACCGGTATGGCAAGCGAGTTGGAGAAGGCCATTGAAGAGCAGCGACCATTTCTGGGTAAGCTGTGTTTATCAGGTCAATCGTCGGTTTGGTATGCAAAGCCGAATACAGGCAAGACCCTCCTCGCGATGCACTTGATGATCGAAGCCGTAACTAAGGGCGGCATCACCCCGCAGAACATATTTTATATAGCGGCGGATGATAGCGCTCATGGCTTAGTCGATAAGCTCCATATTATGGAAGAATATGGAATAAACGTTATAGCTCCCGGTCACGCGAATTTTGAGACTAAGGACTTTACGAAGATCATCAAGGCAATGATCTATCACGACGCTGCAAGCGGTATCTATATCGTTGCGGACACGCTAAAGAAGTTTATGTCGCTGATGGACAAGAATGAGGGTCGAGCTTTCGGAGCGCTTATCCGAGAGTTCACCATGAAGGGTGGAACCTTCCTCGCTCTGGCGCATACCAACAAACAACGCAGCGGAGATGGCAAGCTCGTTTACGCAGGCACAAGCGATGTTATGGAAGACTTCGACTGCGCTTACGTCATCGACGAGCTTGCCGGAGGCGGCGATACGCAGGAACGCGTCATCGAGTTTGATTGCACAAAGCGCCGAGGAAACGTTGCCCAAAGCGTTGCTTACGCCTTCACGCTCGATCGCGAGGCATCCTATGCGGGTATGCTTGCATCGGTTCGCGAAGTTGACCCGGCAGCCGTAGATGCTTTCCACAGGCAGGCGGCAATTCGCTCGGATGCGGTGATCATCGCGGCGATCTCGGCAGCCATTGGGGAGGGCATTAACACGAAGATGGAGCTAGCCCGAACGGTTGGCACCCGGGAAGGCCTTGGGCGACAGTCCGTAGTCAAGCTTATCGAGCGGTATACCGGTCAGGATCCCGAGGCGCATCGATGGGACTTCAGCGTCGGTGAGAGAGGGAAGAAAGTGTATGTGATGTTGCCGGCCGCAGAGGGCGGCGCCGCCGGCTAAGTCGCTAGGTCGGGGCAGGACGCCAGTTTTCCAGGTTTCCGACCCCGGCCAGGTTTCCGGTCCGGGTTGCCCCAGTCGCCGCGTTCCCCGTTCCGGGCTGCCAGCCGGATGTACCCAACTGCCAGCCCTCAAGGCCGATAAGTGGGGCTACCAAGGTGAAGGTCCTCAGTTCCCCCGGGTTTAGAACTCAGCCTTCCGGCGTGTACCACGACATATCAATCTCGGTGCCGGATACGCGCACAGTGCTCGGAGCGGCAGTCGTGGTATCGCCTCGGCTGGCGGCCAGGAGCCGGCTAACCTCTTTGGCTGTCACAACGAATTGCCGTCCATGTTCCGTTAGGGCGAAGGGCAACGTGTGCGTCGTTAGCACCCGGCGCATCCATCTTTCGAGATTGTCGACATACCGACTGACAGTCGACTGATCGCAACCCATAGCTTTGGCAGCTTCTGTGTAACTTTCGTGTTCAGCGGCCAGCAGGAACGCCTCCAGCCAGACTAACCTGAGTCCACCAATACGGGCCTTCGACATGCCGGCTTCTCTTCAGCCTAAGTGAATGGTCGCCGAATCGCCTGTACGTCCTTCGAGCCGAATCAGTGGGCAGGCGCGCAATTTTGTCGTTCGATTTCGAGCCGCGCTTAAAATAAATTTTCGCCAGCTGCAATGCAGAAGCTGCATTTTCCTAGCGGGAAAAGCTAAACGCAAGTTATGCAATCTTTGCATGACTAGTAAATGAAAAGCCTAGAACATTGATTGTCAAGTAGAATGTGGTATTTATTGACCATCGAACGAGCATTGAATGACTATGTAAGAGCTCAGCGTATCTGAAATTGTTTCGTTTCGAATAGTTCTAATGAAGGGAATTTACTGTGCAGGTTTTGACAATCAATCAAGGCGTTGTGGATAGCGGGCGCACAGCTTACCATCTCGCAGCGCTGCAGTTTATGTGTGGCCCGAATTCTTCCGTGTATACTGCAGGAAAGCGTCGGTTGGGCGGGCTTCCGGTTGTACCGGGTGCAATCGTCGCGGCAATAGAAATGGGCTTCACAACTAGCTACGAGATCGTGCCGGCGGTTGCTCGGGCAACCCGTTGCTGGGAAACTACCATTCATTCTGTCCTGGAAGATTTGGGCAGCGATGCCGTCCCAGATCGTCTTTGGTCGATCATGCCAAACGGTACTTACAGACTGACCGATCGCCTTTCCGTGATGCCATTCACGGTATTTACGAGCTGAGATTTGGCAGCCGACGACGGTGCCCTGGTCCTGATGGCGGCTCGCGTCGGCTGATGGGTCATCGTCGTCGGCTACTGTTCCCCGTGCTCCGTCGAGCGCCAATCCGCCCGTCCAGGCACCTTCCACATCGCCGCGCTGCAAAATGCCCCCTGTCGGGGCAGCCGTCGGCGTGCGTCCAGTTCTCCAATCCAAGGATCTCAATATGCCGAAAGTTAAATTAGATAACACGTTCTGTCTCCTCGCTCATTGTCCAGAAGGCAAAACCAAAGAGACTTACTACGACACGGTAACGACAGGCTTCGTCCTAGAGGTGAGGCCCTCCGGTGGTAAGACGTACTACATGCGCTACAACGATCAGCACGATCGCCAACGGCAGCACAAGATTGGCGCGTTCGGCGACGTTACCTTCGATCAAGCTCGCAAGGAGGCGAAGCGGCTGCGATCCCAGATCACCCTTGGCGGGGATCCGGCGGCGGTGAGGGCGGACGTTAAAGCGGTACCGACATACGCCGAGCTTGCGGAACAGCATCTCGCCCACGCGAAGACCTACCAGCGTAGCTACGATACGACCGAAATGTATGTCCGCCGGCACATCCTGCCGCGCTGGGGGAAGGTTCGCCTGACTGAAATACGTCAGCAGGACGTCGCCCAATGGCTCGCGGTGAAAGCGGGCGAGGGGCTTGCACCTGCAACGGTCGAGAAGATCAGGGTCACGTTCGGGCGCTCGTTCTCGCTGGCACTGACCTGGGGTACTCCCGGTGTCACGCGCAACCCAGTGGTCGGTATTCGTCGACCGCCTATTAACAACGCGCGGGAGCGCTTCCTGAGCGTCGAGGAGGCCCGGCGGCTGCAGAAGGCGGTAGCTGCATCGCGCAATACGCTTCTTCCGGCCATCGTTGGTCTTCTGTTGCTCACCGGCGCGCGCGTCTCGGAGCTTCTCAATGCGGAATGGCAGCACGTCGATATCGAGCGTCGCGCGTGGCTTATCCCGACGTCCAAAACGGGCAAGTCTCGCCACGTACCGCTGCCTCAGGCCGCAATCGACATCATCAGGCCGCTGCATCGTGTCGGTCGATGTCCGTATCTGCTGCCCAATCCCGATACCCTAAAGCCGTTCACGACCATCAAGCACGCGTGGCAGAAAGCTCGGGATGACGCGGGGCTGCACGACCTGCGTATCCACGATCTGCGGCACTCAGCGGCGTCGTTCATGATCAATAGCGGCGTCGACCTGTTCGCCGTCGGGAAGGTGCTTGGTCACGCCTCGTACCAGTCTACGCAAAGGTACTCGCATCTTGCCAATGACACGCTTCTTGCTGCCGTCGAGGCTGGCGCGGCGAAGCAGAAGATCGATTGGAACCCCGCCACCTAAATTTTCACCCCGATCCATTCGCTAGCGCGCTGCTGGTGGGTGGGTCGGGGTAGTTTCTAAAATCTTTTTTGCCGAAAAACTTTCATTCATAGCGAAGACAAAAATCATGACTATTATGCCGACGCCGCCGTTTACAAGTATTGCCAGCTCAGGACTGAGCTTGGTGCCATTATCTCCCAGCAATCATGTTGAAGCACCGTTTAAGCGGAATGGCATCGCTATTTCCACACGGGAGCTCAGATCATTTATTGATAACCTAAAGGCGAAACTAGATTCATTTAGTCCATCATCGAAAAAGATTGATATGGCGACTATTATCATAATCGAGTGTCTTCAATTCGGCTATGTTACGGAAGGGGCTATCAAATTCGTTGCGAGCCGAACGAAAATCAAAGCCTCGTTAGTGATATCGACCCTGATTAGCGGAGAGTGTTCCCAAGTTGAGGATAAGCTCTGGGTGTGTGATGATCATGGACGATACAGCCTAACGGACTAATACCGCTACCCCGGACGTGCTCCTCGAACGTGAGAGCCGTCCGGGATCAACGAGGTTGGATTCTGCTGAGCTGTTAGCCCCGCAGAGAGTAGATAAGCTCGAACGCGGGCCTCACTCGCACCGGAATGCCCAGAACCCTCTCACGGGGCTTCAGGGCGACTTATCATTGTGGACCGCATTGACGCACCCGGTCTGTGTTCCAACTCTGTTCTTATGGAACTTGCACCCGAGTCGATGTGCAATGGCGCTGAGCCGCTCTCTCAGACTCACCATCTGATCGCGGAAATCTTGCCTGAACTGCGGCCCGCCGAGATGCAGACGGTCTACTTCCAGTGCATGGAGGACGGCCCCGAAAGCTTGTTAGCGCCGATCGAGGCGGAGTTCGCAAAACGCGGCTTGTCCCCACACGCGATGGCCTTCATTTGATGGCGAGCGTGATCACCACGGAACGGATCGCGGACGTGATCGAGCAGGCTCCTGGTTGGGCGCTCGTGGCGCTTACGGTGCCGCAGGAGCGGTTGAGGGCGAATGCGCGTCTGGAGACTGCACAGCACTTTTACAATGATCTGTGCCAGCCTCTGAATGTTGCGACCGAGCAACTCGCTCCTCCGCTATAAGTTGACAAAATCGGCCGTGCGCTGCGTGCTCTCACGATAGCTCGGTTGCGCCTGTCCAAAGCGTCGTGGTGCCGCTGCCCGTTACGTTTGGACGTCTAGCTCCATACTAGTTGAAACCAAATAGGAACAAACTTGCTTTGATCGTGGGGGCGGTGCATGCATCATTGCATGAAAGCACTGGACCTATTCTCTGTACCCGGCGGCTTGTCGCTCGGAATGAAGCGCGCCGGTACCGAACCCGTCGCATGCGTCGAGAAAAGCAAAGACGCGGTTGCGCCGTATGACGCTCACATTCCGACCGCAGAGCATTTCTATCGGATATTCGGGCAATTCCGTTCGAACGCTATCGCAGCAACGTTTTCGCGATGGAGCTCAACGCCGAAGAACTTCGTCGTGCTGTAACGCGAATCTATAGATATCTTACAACGCCAAGCCTCTGCGGGCGGGCCGATATCATTGATCGGTTCAACGCTGCTGTCGAAGGATGGCTCGACGAAGTGGCCTAAGCCGGCTCACCGATCGTCAGTCATGGGTCGACGGAGACAATGGGATTTTTTGCTGCGGAGAACTTGGTTTTGAATTTTTCCAACGAGCGCGTGGATGCACATAATTTCTGGCCAAAGAAAGGTAATTTTAAAGGTGAGCAGATGTTCGCCGCTCGGTTGTCCCAGAAAGACGGGCTAGCGCCATTTAGAGCCATTGCGATCGGGCATAATGACGACGCGGAGTATCAGCGTTGCGTCGGACACCTATTGGACGCCCTGGACCAAATTCCAAATCGCCCAGATTACGCCTTTGATCATTTTTTTCGTATCATTGATGTGGCCGGATCTTCGTTAATTCCTACTAACGGTATTAGAGGTGTCGTCCAAGGCGCCTCGTCCGCTCTTCTTTTGGAAGACAAGGAGGCTTGGGAGCAGATTATAGATGTTCTTTGTGCTCATATGCCGTTACGTACATACGAGTTCCTGGCAAAGCGTCTGATCAATTTAAGTGATACAGGTTCGGAGGAGCATAAGCGACTACTTAAACGATCTGTGCATACGTTAGGGAGTAAATTCTTTAATGCGTTTTCGGCCAAGTATGCCTTAGACATCAACGGAAACTTTATTGCCAATGCGGCGGAAGAAAATCGCGCCAATGCGGCTAAGCTGCTTAAGCTCTACATGTCAGGTAAGCCAGGAACACGACTTAAGACTGCATCTGACCCGGCTCTAGACCTAACAAAGCAACCAAACGTGCCGAACTTCGCTCGTCGTTCTGAAGTTTTAGCGTCCCTGCTTTTATTCACTATACGAAACGAACGTGCACACGGATCCGTCATCAGTCCTTTCAGGACGAGCAGATCAACTTTGGGGCGATACGAAAGCTATTATTTTATTATGCTTTTAGCGTACACTTTTGCGTTGGGAATACTATCATTGCGATTTAAGTGTATATCGTTGCCAAATATACTTACGGGTTTGCAAGAAAATATCGAAGTTCAGAAGGCATTTTTCTCAAAATGACATGCATATATCCCGCTGCCGGGTAGGCGGCATTAAAAACCTATTCGTGCAGGCGCCTAAAGAAGCGGTTTGGCACGTCTACAATGCCCTATAGCAGTTGTTTGCCGTCGAGAGGGGGGTAACTCCCTCCAAATGGGTAATCAAAATGGTGTCACATTTACGGAACCCGACAGACTTTCTAATTCTTTCAAGCGTTTCTTTATGTCGGCCTGCCTAGTGAGCAGGTTATGCATTGAGACTCTTAAGCCGTGGGCAGCCCGGTTCCATGGGAGAGATAAGCTCGTATTGAAATCTTCTGGTCCAAACGAGGCCATCTGCTGATTGGTCCGCTTAATTCGTGTCTCGATATCTACCAAGTCGGAGTTTAGCGCGAACCACTCCGATTCTGCGAGCGCAAGCTGTATGGGTGGGATATCAACAGTAGGGCTTCTAATGTCTAACTCGGCCTGCTTCGTGTCGGCAACTGCCTCGGTCCCCGCCTCGTATAGCTCCATCAAGCGCGAGAGCGGAATTATTTGGATCGAGCCACCGTTCGAATGAAGCCGGTATTCCTCGATCAGTTCAAGCCGCGGCTGGAAGGCGCCATTTGATTGTGTGTACCAATCTGTCTTGGTATCGCCAGTCACAAAAATGCATCCACGCCCCGTAGAATTACCGGCACGGAGCACGGTCTGCCAAATAATCAGGTCCCCTGCGCCACCGTCCGATTTATTCATGTCCTTGTAACCGGGAGGGCGCCGCGATTTATATCGTTCTTCCATGTCGCGTCGAAAAGCTGCCTCATCCTCGGGTTCATTTTCGTCACGCACACAGCCTTTTAAAACGTCGCGATAAGCCTCCGAAACCGGGTCTCGCCCAATCTCGCTGCTAATTCGCTCGGCGATTACCTTTACCTTGCTCTGGATAGATTTTGCGAGCTTTCCGACTTCGTTGCATAATCTCTGCATTTCCGCGTAATCGGAGTCTCCGGCTAAAATACCGATGTGCTGGTTCTTTGGTGCAACAACAGCGCTGGACCAATTTTGAAGATGTTGGACGATGTCGGCAATCTTTGTGGATCTGTTCTTCGCAAACTCGCGCGCAGCCTGTGCAGGAACGATTAGCCGGGCTTGCTGTGCTAATGGGCGATAGACGTCAATGACCTTTCCGAGCGTAACCTGTCCCATAACGTAAGGGAGCAGCATGGCGGTCGCGTCGAGTACGACTAAGCACGTCTCTTTCATCTCCTCTAGAGAGGCATACCTGGTATCTAGCAGACCTTGGGCATCCGGATACAAGCCCTTCAGGAACAAAGGATTCGCTTTGGCGCCGACGGACGGGCTGGCGGGACCGCTACCCTCCTCCTCGCGACGTTCAGGTTTGTTTGTCATGGAGTGATTGAACCACCCATCAACCCTCTCCGCAAGCTCTAGGACACCAAGGCTACCGCGTGAGTCAGCTTGTCGATGTCAACGAGCGCTTTTCTGGCGGTCGCACGAACTGCATGATTGGGGCCCGTTACGAGTGCCGCGCGTTGAGTGGGCAAGGAGAGGAACATGATTGACGATCCGAAAACCGACGATGGAACTCCGGCTGACGAGGCAAAGGAGATGGAAAAGGTGCAGGAGGATGCCGCCAAGGAACGTGAAGAGAATGGCGGCTATCAGTAGGCATAAACTGTCAGCGGCCGCGTCACCGACCATGACGGGGCTGCTGTAGGTCCGACTTGTATTCAGCGCTCAGCCATATGAGCCGATACGCTATCCGGTCAGGCAAATGCGGCATTCTGACTAACCGGGCTTACCCCAACGGCTTTCACAAGCCGATCTCGTAACTACCTGCAATCGCCCATGCGGTATTGTCGCCAGTATCTGTCCCAACAAGCCGCCGCCCCGGACGCAATCGTTGCGCATGACAGCGAGCGCCCATCTGGCAGCGTGCATCGAGCTACGACGCGGGTATAGCTCTTGCCTGTCGCCTCGCAACGGAGCGTCTGGCGTAACACAAGACGTTCGACGATCTGCTGGCTGCGTTTCGCAGCAGCATTATTGCAACGATAATTCACTCGGCGTGGGTCTGCTGCCCGGCACGGTGATGCGCTTTCAAAGTCCGGCGCCTGGACGCCTGCAA
>Ga0308164_10003528_pt1 | contig 14003 bp, 11 predicted proteins | sample PhyTR2_FD_201031 | JGI IMG/M metagenome (GOLD analysis project Ga0308164, IMG submission 201031) | Phyllosphere microbial communities from UC Gill Tract Community Farm, Albany, California, United States - DLSLT.R2 | ecosystem: Host-associated > Plants > Phyllosphere > Unclassified | place: USA... | reverse complement strand
AAACGGGCTTAATGTAAAATGTTTAATTGGATATCCTGCATCAATATAGTTGATTTTAATTTCGTCATCTACATATTTAATTGATTTCAATAGTGATTTTTTTAACATTACAAATGTATCTACACTTGTATCATAACTGCTAATACTCTGACTCCAATAATTAGGGTTCAAAGCATTCCTCCAATCATCAAGTCTTGCTCCGTCCTGATTATAACTATCCATTGATAGTATTCTACTATTATCACGTAGATTAAACCAATTACTTAAATGACAAAAGTTGTCTGCAAAAAAATTATCTTGCTCATAATCATAAGTAATTTCCCTTCCATTAGTAAAAATAACTTTAGATAAGCTGAAGGAACTAATCATCGGATGTCCTCCAAACATATCGTTTGGATATTCCGGAAGTACAGAATAGGAATAGGATATTTCGTATTTTGAAAGATCACCACCAAAAATGTATTTAGTGCCATTTCCATCAGTTAGAGTGATTATAGATACCGGAGGTACACAAAAACTTTTTCCACCATACAATGCCATCTGTGAAAGATCTACTTTTATATTGGGATCATTCGATTCTACAAGGACATTCCTATCATTCCCAACGATGAACTTTCCGGAAAGTCCCATAGCATTGAAGCTAAATTCATCAGGCTCTCCTTCGTAGGGATTATTTGCTAGTGATCCCATCCACCAATAGGTTCCATCAGTATTACCTGTATTTCCATTTACATTATATGCATCAGTATTTGTAGTGGGAGTAGTTTTAACCCCTTTTAGAAACCCATGCATATCTATAGCTTCCCCGTATGGATTCAGCTGATAGGCATCCGTTGCACCTGTTCCAACATATTCGTCAGCAGTACCGTTAAGATTACGTGTAATCCTCCCACCAGCAAGCAAAGACCAGCCCATCCCTGCAATATCAGACTTTTTGTGAGGAATAAAACCGGACGAATCATAACTTAGTGTTATTGGAATATTCACATTATTTTCTGCAATTGATGCTACTGGTATTTTTAAATCGATTGCACCGGTATATAAACTGACTGGAACGTTACCATATTTCTCAAATGCATATGATTGAGGAGATTTTATATCAACTTTAGGCATAGTCAACTGACTAAATACTTTTGTAGAGTATAGAAATAAAAAAATTATTAACAGACTTTTATTTTTTGTTATCATTTCTTGATTATTTTAGCATTAGCAGTTTTCTCAGTATCAGTTTTTATTACGATCAGATAAGCTCCCTGAATAAGGTTTTGGGTATTGATTTTAGTTACTTTATTCTTCGTTCTCAAACTTTGAAGCTGCCTTCCTCCCATATCATAAAGAATAATATCTGCTACCTTAAAATCAAATCCGATTTCAACGTAAGCATAATCTGATACCGGATTAGGATAAATTTTGATATTTTGCTTTTCAATCAATTGGTCAATCTGTTGGTCTCCAAGCTTTACAATCTTCCAGTTCTCTTTTCCGAGTTCTTCGGCGCTTGTTCCTGCCAAAACAATCGAACCATCCTTATTCATCTTCAGATCAGAAAGCCTTTCCTCTTTCTTTCTTGATTCTCCTTTTACATGTTTTCTCCATTGCTCATTCCCGTCATTGTTAATGTAAAGCATCCAGAATGTTTCATCATCAGTTTCAATCCTTCCTTCTGCATGAGTGTAACCACCCAACAATACACCTTTAGAATTTCTACCGTCTCCGGTACTGATCACATTCATCCCCATCAGAATATCACGGTTCTTAAAGTTGTAAGATTTCTGCCATTGTTCATCTCCTTTTGTGTTTAAAGAGATCAGCCAGACATCAGTTCCTTCTTCAATTCCAACCATTTTGTTTCCTGATTTCTCAGATCTAGATTCTCCGCCAATAATATATCCTGAAGAAGTAAAAACCATTGTTCTTAAATGATCATCACCTTTACCTCCGAAATTCTTTTCCCATTCTATTTCATTGTCTTTGTTGAGTTTAATCACCCAGTAATCGCCTTCACCAAAGTTCTCAGTAGACTTTGGATGAGTAATCGGTAATGGGTAATTAGTAATATTAGATGATGCTCCTTTTGCATTCGAATGGGTATTGCTCATCGCCGATTGCTTATTACTTATATGAAATTCAGAACTCCTAGAATAAACTCCAAGTAACGCTCCTCCATCAGGAGTTGGGATCATCTTTTCCACTTCATCCAAACCTCTTCCGCCTACAATTAATTCGGAAAGAACTTTTCCGTTTTTATCGAGCCTTGTTACGGTCACATCTTTAGAGCCGAAACCACCTGAAGCATTCTGAACATTTCCGGCGACCATAAAACCAAAATCAGCGGTCTGAATTACAGATCTTGCTTCTTCATCCTGTGATGTTCCTAATGTTTTTTGCCATAGTTCATCTCCGAATTCGTTGATTCTAATCAACCAGATGTCTGATCCTCCCTTCATCTTTTTTGTCTAACCCTTTTCCGGAATAAGAAGATCCAGCCAACAGAAAACCTCCTTCCTGCGTAGCAACTGTTGCTGATAAAAAGTCATGGTTTTGTCCTGAGAAATATTTTTCCCAGACTTCTTCTCCTTGCTGATTGAGTTTGACTAAATGAAAATCGTAACCGTTATTCTGTTTGTTTTCAGAAATGATCTTATTTGATTGAATCGAGCTACCGGTAATAAGATACTGCTGATCGACTGTTGTGGAGACTTGTGAGAGAAAATCCTGAGTAGAGGATTTAATGTCTTTCTGCCATATCAACTCCTGAGCATTCAGGAATATGGCACCACCTAGCAGTAGTACACTCATGTAGAGTTTTTTCATGAATTAGTTATTAATTTTTATTTTTGCGAATTTAACTTTTTTTAACAAATATCACAATTGTTTGACACGATTATGATAAAATATCTTTTTTAATAGTCTTTTCTATATAATTTTTCCAAAAAACTGAGCTAACAAATTAATTTAAAACAGTGAAGTTCTGAATATTATTTTTATAATGCGGAGAGTATAGTTTAATCAATCAGTTCTCTCCTTCGCAAATAGAAAATATATTTTTATTATGATAGAAATCCCTTTTAAATCTTCTACCGTTAGAGATTAAACAGAAGTATAAATCATAATAGATAGAGACCTAAAATGTTTATTTATAACCTATTGTGCATTTAGGAAATAGTAAAAAATATTGTCCATTTGGTTAAATAACCTTATATTTAATAGACTACCAATCCATTAAATACATGAACAATCTTATTCAAAAACTATGAAATTATTTTAGAACTCATCGCCCTTAATATTACTGCAGAATACATGTCGATAAACTCTGAATTACAACTGTTTAGGTGTATTCCGGAACTGATTTGGATGGTAAAATTGAATGAAGTGTTTATAATAAAAGACGTAGAAATCTTTTTCATTTTATTGAAAAAATAAGAGAAACTTTAAGTGATAAATTTTCTGAATTTACAGACGTCTTTATTATCGACTCAACACCAATAGAAATCTGCAAAATTAGTAGAGCAAAACGATCTGCCATTTGTTCAATTCCCGAAATAAGCCCTTCTTTTGGGTATTGTGCTGCACAGAAAACCAAATATTTTGGTTATAAACTTAATGCTGTTTGTGAAAAAAACGGAATCTTTCATTCTTTTGACCTTTCGCCAGCCAATGTTCATGATGTAAATTATTTGAATGATGTCAAGGAAAACTTTAAAAAATTGTTATTAATAGGCGATAGAGGATATATTAGTAAAGAATTTCAAGTGGATTTATTCAACTATTCAAACATAAAACTTTCTGTTTCCATGAGAAAAAACCAACATGGTTTTGTAAAATTTTCAAGGGCAAAATCTAAAATCAGAAAAAGGATTGAAACTGCTATATCTCAATTAGGAGGACAATTTTCAATCAATATCAATTTTGCTAAATTTTTTCTAAGATTAGCTACAAGAATCGCTTCTAAAATTGCCTCTTTTACAATGATTCAGTATCTAAAGTTTTTCGTCTTTAAAAGATCTTTGAACAAAACAAAAATTAATTTATGCTAAATCCACAACAGGTAATCTTTATAATAAATTTTCTCTCTAAGACAGACAATAGTTATTTTCATTATATAAAGATGTAGTCTTCTCATCATTAAGTTCTGGTGACAAACAGTTAATTTATATGACTAGTTCATTACTCTATCACTTGAATAACATAGACTCTGTAATTGGAGAAAAAATAAAGTACAAAAACATAAATATTATTTTAGAAGAAATTGAACTATATTTTCATCCTGACTTACAAAAATCTTTCATAAAATATTTTTTAGATAGTATTGGAAGGTTAGAGTTAAGAAATATTGAAACAATAAATATTTGCTTTGTAACTCATTCTCCATTTATTTTATCTGATATTCCTAGCAGTAACATAATGTACTTGAATGTTGAAAATGGATCTTCAATGCAAAATTCAGATCTTAGAAAATCCTTTGGAGCTAATATTCATGAGATTCTAATGGACAATTTTTTTCTAAATGACGGATTGATTGGCACTTTTTCAAAGAACAAAATTGAAAACATAATAAAATGGCTGAATGAAAAAAAGAGATTAAAAATAACTCACAGGAAGTTAATTTTACAATAGATCAACAGGAAATTAAGTTTTATGAAGATTTAATTTCGATTCTTGACGAACCTATACTAAAAATTAAACTTAGCGAAATGCTCTCTGCGTTAATTGACGATAAGGAAATTTTTAATAATGCAATTAATAGTCAAATAAAATATCTTGAAAAACTAAGAAAGTAACATCACTTATTATATTTTATGTAATTGTTTTATTAACTAATAACTTTCTTTATCAAAATATAATTATCAAAACACACAGTGATTATCAATAAATTAGGCGTGATTCAATATTTAGCTTTTGATTATGAATAGCTTTTAATAATCGTTTTTTTGAGACTTAATATTATGTATTAACATTTCGTTTATTGCAGAAGGCCGGAATTTTTAGAAGTAAAGCGCAAGCGAAGAACGAAAGTTGAGCTTTGCACTAATGCTCAATATACGCCGTTCAACTTGGATTTTGAAAATATCTTAATGCGTGCAGTTTTTATTTACTTGGAGGTGGAGGTCCAACTTTTACTGCTGATTTATAGCCAGATAATTGTTCTGATGTTCCTATAATCTTGACATCATTATCAATATATAGTATATTCATTTTAAGATTTTGATTTTTCGTTATATCAAGTGTCTTTATGTTATTATCGTCAATAGTAATTTGTATCAAGTCGAGATTATTAGATAAGTCAAGACTTTCTAATTTATTATTATCAATAGTCAAATATTTTAATTCTTTAAATTGACTTAAGTCAATTTTTTTTATTTGATTATCCATCATATTTAAAGATAAAATATTGGGACAGTTTTTAATTTTAACTGTTGTTAATTGATTTAAACCACAAGCGAATTCATTTAATAATGGTAGATTATTAATTTCAAGTTTATTCAACTTATTTCTTGCGATGTATAATTTCTCTAATTTAAAAAAATCCTTAATTATAAATTCTTCAATATTATTGATTGTAAGTGATAAATAGGTCAAATTTCTGAAATACCGTACGTCATTTGCATTTGTTAAGTTTGTTTCCATTAAACTTAGTTTTTCCAGACTTTCAGCTTCATTTTGTTCAATACGATTGTTTTTGTTTGAGTCAATTTCAGGATATTTTGCTAATATTATTTTTTCAAATTCTGAATTCTCAAATTTCAAACTTTGAGCGGAACATATCGCTGTAACAAGTAAAAAAACGGTTGATATAATTTTCATAAGTATCAATTATGGAGAGTATTGTTTGAAATTTCAGACATTATTCAAATTTACGAAATTTTACAAATCATTTTCTCATCATTTTGTGAGATTTTTATTTCATCAGAATACTAATTTCCATCCCAAGCAGTCTGCGAAGTACCTAATCTAGCCTAGTGCAAATTTGCTATTAAGCTGCTATTCTTTTCATTCGATGCGCTTTACAACACTGTCAAGGTTATCAACCACGAGATTAAAAACTATTTTGTTGTTAGGAAACAGACCCTGTAATTCAGTCCTTAACTGAACTAAAGGTTGTAATGCCTCAGCATTGCTAGTTACCGATTTGTCGCAAGAGATTGATATTTCAAAATCATCATTTACTTTTTTTGTATATACATATTTTGTAAAAGCTTCGTCAAAGAATGTTGTCCTTGTAAGGCCGTCAGCAATTTTATTTACTTCGGATTCTGAAATATTATTTTTGTCAAATGCAATTTCGTGCTTCATTATACCATATTTTTTTATGTCAACATCAGCATTTGTTGTAGAATCTGCCAATAACGCAAAACCAAAAATTGGTATTATAGTAATTGAGAGTCCAATAATACCTACTGTAATTGTCCGCCACCAACTATGTAATTGCCCACCTGAACTTATATGTTTCGAAATGTTTTGCCCTTGAAAATGCTGAACCAGATAATAAGCAATTCCAGTATAAATTAATGGAATGATTTGATTAGGGATTTTAACATTGTCTGGGATCAGAAAAGCACCACCAAATACAACAATTGTGGCAAAAATTGCATAAATCCATGTCTTTTTTACTTTGGTAGGATCATTAAATGCTTTGAAATTTTCAGCAATTAAGTAACCAGCAGCTAATGGTCCCCCAAGAAATGTCCCGATCCAAATTGCTTTGTCTTTGTAAATTTTTTGAGTTGATGCTTGAATGTCTAGTATTTGCTCCATTGTTGTTTGTGAAGATTTGATACAATATTTAAATTTATAAGAATGCAGTAAATAGCATTACATTTATATGGACTGATTAATTCAATCGTTTTTTGAGATTTTAATAGCAATTAATAACGTTTTGCAGATTTGCGATGGGCGGTTTTTTTTCTTCAAATCTTCATTCGGAGCAATGAGCTTCCACCTTGCAAAAATGTGTCAGCGGAGCGCGAAACCCCGCCTATTGCAAATGTGCTGTTATGGGCTGTTGTCATTTGAAAAGTTGTTTTACGTTGTCAGTTAATTCAAGATGTTCGCCTTCGTCATCTGAACCAAACAATTTCTGCCAAAACGTTTTTGATTTTGCTTCAGCTTTTACAACTATGAACAATTCTTGTCCGTCAAGTGATTTTGGATAAATTACTCTAGTCGCCCAATTTGTCGAGGCGAAAAGTCCAGGTGCTATTTCGCAATTAAGTTTTTCTCCTAACTGTTTCCAAAACTGTTCATGGTCAACTGCAAGTGTCGGTGCTTGCCACCATTGGTCAACAGTATCCGCAAAAACAAAAAACCAGTCGTCTGCCATTGATCCAGCCGAGGTTGTATATTCTCCTATGAACTTGATTTTATCAATGTCAAGAGTCCACATATTTTGTGGGTCTTGCTCATAAACTACTTTGTCGTCTTTAATTGTCAGTTTATTTGTAGTTGTCATTTTGTTTATTGCGTGTCTGTCTTAGCCTTGCCCATAACGTTTTGGGGCTTGGCGATGGCGGGCAAACCTATGCGGAAACTTTCAACTAAAATACAAATTTCAATCGAAGGACAAAACGTGAATTGATGACGTTCCGCCCGCTATTGCCAAACCTTTCCAGCAGTTTTTTTAACTTTTAGATATTTCTACTTTTTTTGATATTAATTTATAAATTTTCTTAGTTGCGTCAGAAACTACACTCCAATCACCGACAGAATTATATTCACAAATCAATTTTACATTTCCAGTGTTATATTTTAGGCTCACGCTTCCTGCATACTCAGTTGCGAGAATATCTGTGAATTTTGGCTCTGTTACAGACTCATAGATATATTTCGCTAAACTGTCTTTTTCAGATTTTGTGAAATTTATATTTTTTTTCACTATTTCTTCTTCTATAGTTTTTCCATCTTCTGGCAATATCTTTAATGCAATATTATTTAGATTTTGCTCATATTTTGCAGAATCCGAAAATTTTGAAATTATAATTTTTTCAGTGCGAGTACTAATTTCAAGTTCTTCCCAGTTATTATTTAAATTATCTTCTGATTTTACATTTTGTTTTTCTTTACAAGACAAAATCGTCAATAAGAAAAATAATGTTAATATTTTAAGATTTAGTTTCATACGAGTTTTTGTAAAATTGCTGGTAACTTGTATATACGCGCTATATTATAGCGCATATCGACCCAAATTCGACTGGATATGCGATAAACCACATGCTTTTATCTTTTTTCAGTTTATGTAACATAACCAAAGATAATTAATATAATCTGATAACAATTGTGGGTTACCATAATTTAAAAAATAAATTTAAAATTTCATTACTTGTGTTATCTGTAGGCATTTTTTTTGGATAAGATGATTCTGTTTATTTCTTAATTCCCATATTCTTTATTTCTGCATCTGTATGATTATCAAGAATCTTGGCATATCGATAAAATGTAGCCCGAGTCAATCCGAATGGTTTATAAATATCTTCCGGACGTTTAGAAATTGTTTCAGCAGTATAACCTTTCGGTCTTCCCCCGGTTCTCCCTCTTGCTCTTGCAGATTGTAAGCCTGCATTGGTCCTTTCTCTTATCAGCTCCCTCTCGTACTCAGCCAAGGAAGCCATCAGATTTAAAAATAGTCGCCCATTAATAGTTGAAGTGTCAACACCATCTCCAAGACCTTTTATTATAATTCCTTTATTACTCAAACTTAGAACAAGATCGATAATATTTTTCAAACTTCTCCCTAATCGATCTAACCTCCAAACATAAAGTTCGTCACCTTCTCTAAACTGTTCTATTATTTTATCAAGTTCCGGGCGATTCTTTGTTGCGCCTGAAACCTTCTCCTGATAAATTTTCTCACAACCTGCTTTTTCTAAGGCTTCAATTTGCATATCCAAATTTTGATCTTTCGTTGAAACCCGAGCATATCCTATTTTCATATTTTGTTACATTAAACTCATACTCGGTAAATTTATGAAACTTTGTTTAATGATACGAGATTTTGAGAAAGTTTATTGAAAAAATTAGATTACAAAATTCACATCTATTAAAATCTCAAAATACTACAGTAAATTAAGAGTAGATTTACGATAAAGTTTATTATTATTTGTGACAACTAATTCTATATCGATGCTTAGTAAAAAAATTGTCAATCTTTTATAATTGACTTCTCGTAATCCGATCATTTATAATATTTTTTAAGATAAGCTGATATTGCTCCGACAACAGATTGTAACTATTCTTAAATCTGAACGAATTTCAATAAGCATTATGCCAAGTATGACGCTATTTTTCGGATATAAATTGAAAAGCTTTAAACATTTTTAGTTTACCGAATGTGATTATTTTCCAGAATTCTTTTTTTTGTATTGTTCACTTTCAAATGTCAATTCTTCCATGGTCTTGCGTTTACCATTAGAGATCCAATCTAAAAGTTCATCTTCAAAAAAATAAAGTTTCTTGCCATTTTTGTAGCAAGGAATATTTCTTTTTCGCACCAATGTATAAATAGTTGATTTTGCTTTTCCGATAAGTTTTGATACTTCATCAATACCTATCGGTTTTTTTTTGGAAGGAATCGTTACTGTCGCATTTTCTTTAATTAGTAGTAGCTTAAGATCACCAACTTCGTTAATGAGAAACGCAACTGCATTTGGTAAATTCTCGAAAGATATGTCATGATCATTCATTGTATTTAATTTATAGATTTCACAAAAAATAAATAATTTTGGTAAGAGAGATTCTACATCTGCGTCCCTTTCATATATAATGATGACATTATCATTTCGTTTATTTTGGAAGATATATAAATCACCGTAACGTAGTGTTTTACTATACTTTGCTACCGCAACCTTAACTATTCTACTCTATCATAAGTTGCTTATCACTCCTACCTTAAGTAAATCTACCAATCGAAATATAGATTATTATGTTTTTGACTTAATAAAGTATGCCTTTGTCCTAAATTGGCTAATTAATAGTACTATTCCGCTTCTTTAAAGATGCCATTCAACTTTTAGCTTACCGAAAATGAAAGATGCGTCAGTAGACAGACGGTGATGTAATGTTCAATATTATTAACCCGTTCCAGTAATGTATATTACATGATAGCCTAGTATCTACGTCACTTTTAAAGATTTACAGGAGGTAATATTAAGTTATTATTCTCAAAACATGTGTTGCAAATGCATTTACAAATTTTTTAGATGAATAGCAGTCGAAGCTTTATTTTTCTTCTCATCAACAATTTTTGCATAAACCTGCGTAGTTTTTACGTTTGTATGACCAAGCATTTTACTAACTGTGTAAATATCAGTTCCACTCGAAAGTTGAAGCGTTGCAAAAGTGTGTCTGAAATTATGGAAAGTTATTTTTTTGTTAATTCCTGCACTTTCAATCCACTTCTTTAGTGGTCGGGAAATCCAAGCTGAATCAGTCAAATTTTTAAAAATTAAATCAGTAGGAAGACCAACTGAACCACAAAGTTGTAATGCCTGTTTAGACATCGGCATATATTCTACGCCTTTGGTTTTTTTTTGAGTAAAATTTATTTTTGCCTGATCATTTTCAAGGCTTATTTCGTTCCACGTAAGTTTTTGAATATCGGAATGCCGTAAACCTGTTAAAGCTGAAAAGAGTGCTGCCCGTTTTAGTACGTCAAGTTCACATGGCGTTTCAACTAAAGTATTAAGTTCATCAAGTGTAAGATATTCTCGTCTTGATTCTTTGTGCGGAATCGATTTTATTTTAGCAGAAATATCACTGGTAAAATAGTCATCGATAAAAGCTTCTTTCAATGCAGCTCTGAAAACAGAAAAATATGTTGAAGCTGTATTTTGAGAAATATTCTCTTCCTTATTACTACCACTTTTAGCAGTCAATAGATATGCTTTAAACTTTTCACAGAACCTTGTATCTATTTGAGAGAAAGTAATGGTTTCGCCTGCAAAATCTTTTAAAAACTCTATTGAGCGATACCAATTTACTTGAATGGATTCGGAATTGTTTTTATGCCTTTTAGTAACCAGCAGATCAAAATATCTCACAAAATTCTCCTGAGATTTTTCTTTTTGTTCTGCAAGTACTGCGTCAAGATCACTGTAAAGTTCAATATTATCATATTCTCTCTGACGTAATTTGCGTAAAGAATCTGCATAAAGCATTGTCTCGCGGTCGTTATTGCTTTTGCAAACAATAATACCATTATCATCTCTTTTAGGTTTAAATGAGACGGAATCTTGTGTTGTTCTCGCAGGACGTTTTTTGTCAAAATCTACCGTTGTAACGCTTCTGTTCAGATACTCTCGAACTCTTTGAACTTTATCTCTACCCGACATCTTCACAGGATAACTTTCCAAATAAATAAACCATTCATTTCGGAACTCTGCTTTTCGTAAGCGTACGGTAACCTTAGTTTTTAGTAAATCTTTCATTTTCCTTCAAAAATTTTATCAATTAAAATTTTAGGAACATACACGAAACTTCCAACTTTCTTTGTCGGAATTTTATTTCTTTTAATTAGGTTTGTGACAGTTCCTGGATCAGCGTAGAATTTTGAACTAATCTCGGAAATTGTGTAACAATTACCAACTTCAAAATTGGGTTTTTCAGGAATTTCCTGCGATTGATCTGGCATTTCAACGGTTGCAAATAGATTTTCCAAATCTGATCTCTTGACACGAGTTAACCTTAATCCAAAATTAACTCCCGTTATAATTTCACGTTTTATTAATCTGTGAATGGTATCTCTCGATATTCCAAACATGACTATTGCCTCAGCAACAGATATAAACTCCCGAGATTGTACTTCCGCAATTTTATTGACGTATTGGTTCAATAGCGTTTCTTTTTCAACTCGTTCTTTTTCCTTTTTTTTGCGGTCTTTTGCCGACTTATTAGCGCAGGAAACAGAGCAAAACCGAGTTGTAACTGTTTTCGCCTCAAATGGTTTCGAACACTGTTCGCAAACCCTGGGTATTTTTAATTTACTAAATCCCATTCTGAAATAACATCCTGAACATTCTCTCCTTTTTGACTTCTAAAATAAATTAAGACGCATAAGACGCACATTATATCCAAATTACACGCGGTACAATTAAGATACAAAAATACAATAAAAAATGATTAAAATCGATTACTAAGATCAAAAGTAGCAAACAAAAAAAATCGCTGTAAACATTACGTTTACAGCGATTTGATAATTTATTTCAATCGATATTAATCGATAATAATTGCTACTTACTTGACTTCTTCAAAGTCTGCATCCTGAACATCTTCTGCTCCGTTTGCTTGACCTTGAGTTTGTTGAGCTCCTGCATCAGCACCTTGTCCTTGAGCATACATTTCTTCTGAAGCTGCCATCCAAGCTGCATCTAAAGCCTCAGTTTTAGCTTTTACATCATCTCCGTTTTTAGCTTCGAAAGCTGCTTTCAATTCTGTGTGAGCAGTTTCGATAGCTGCTTTTTTGTCAGCAGATAATTTATCACCAAACTCTTTCAATTGCTTTTCAGTCTGGAAGATCAATCCGTCAGCTTTGTTGAAGATTTCAACTTCTTCTTTTCTCTTGTTATCAGCTGCAGAGTTTTCCTGAGCTTCTTTTTTCATTCTTTCGATTTCTTCGTCAGAAAGACCTGAAGAAGCCTGGATTTTGATTGATTGCTCTTTACCAGTTCCTTTATCTTTAGCAGAAACGCTCAAGATTCCGTTTGCATCGATATCGAAAGTCACTTCAATCTGAGGAACACCTCTTTGTGCTGGTGGAATATCTGTAAGGTCGAATCTACCGATCTCTTTATTATCGTTGAACATTGGTCTTTCACCCTGTCCTACTCTGATGCTTACAGCCGGCTGGTTGTCAGAAGCTGTAGAGAATACTTCAGATTTTTTAGTTGGAATTGTAGTGTTTGCATCAATTAATTTAGTGAAAACAGAACCCATTGTTTCGATACCTAAAGAAAGTGGTGTAACGTCTAACAAAAGAACGTCTGTTACATCTCCAGTTAAAACTCCACCTTGAATAGCTGCACCAATTGCTACAACCTCATCTGGGTTAACACCTTTTGAAGGTTTTTTACCGAAGAATTTCTCAACTTCTTCCTGGATGATTGGGATTCTTGTAGAACCACCTACCAAGATTACTTCGTCGATATCTGAGATAGAAAGACCTGCATCAGAAAGCGCTTTTTTACAAGGCTCCATAGATCTTCTTACCAAGTCAGCAGATAACTGCTCAAATTTAGCTTTAGTTAAAGTCTTCACTAAGTGTTTAGGACCTGTAGCTGTAGCTGTGATATAAGGAAGATTGATTTCAGTTTGAGGAGAAGAAGACAATTCAATTTTTGCTTTTTCAGCTGCTTCCTTCAATCTTTGTAATGCAATTGCATCACCTTTAAGATCTACCCCTTCTTCAGATTTGAATTCGTCTGCCATCCAGTTGATAATAACATCATCAAAGTCATCACCTCCTAAGTGTGTATCACCATTCGTAGATAATACTTCGAAAACTCCGTCTCCTAAATCTAGGATAGAAACGTCGAAAGTACCACCACCAAGGTCATAAACAGCGATTTTTTGATCTTTGTGAGATTTATCCATACCATAAGCCAAAGCTGCTGCTGTAGGCTCGTTGATAATTCTTTCTACTTTAAGACCAGCGATTTCTCCTGCTTCTTTTGTAGCTTGTCTCTGAGCATCATTAAAGTAAGCCGGAACAGTAATTACCGCTCTTGTTACTTCCTGTCCAAGATAATCTTCAGCAGTTTTCTTCATTTTCTGAAGAATCATTGCAGAAATTTCCTGTGGAGTATATTCTCTGTCGTCGATTTTCACTTTTACCGTATCATTTGGTCCGCTTACCACTGCGTAAGGCACTCTTGAAACTTCAGAAGCATCATCTTTGAAATGTGTTCCGATGAATCTTTTGATAGAATATACAGTTTTAGTAGGGTTTGTTACAGCCTGTCTTTTTGCAGGATCACCTACTTTTCTTTCACCATCTTCTGTAAACGCTACGATAG
>Ga0308164_10003527_pt1 | contig 14006 bp, 12 predicted proteins | sample PhyTR2_FD_201031 | JGI IMG/M metagenome (GOLD analysis project Ga0308164, IMG submission 201031) | Phyllosphere microbial communities from UC Gill Tract Community Farm, Albany, California, United States - DLSLT.R2 | ecosystem: Host-associated > Plants > Phyllosphere > Unclassified | place: USA... | reverse complement strand
CTTGTAAGGCAGCTGCTCTCCCAGCTGAGCTAATCACCCTTTGCTTCGTTGAGGCCGCGAAATTTACGCACCTAACGAACCTAAGTCAATAGCCTGATTGAAGTTTTTTTAAAAACCGCCTCAATCATAAAACCCTCACCACACACCAAAAGCACAAGCAATAGCTCAATTGAAGCTCGCCCGCACAAACTACTCGGCGTACACCATCTTGCGCGTCATGCCACCGTCGACCACGAACTCCTGCCCGGTCACGAAACCGGCGTTTCTGGACAACAGCCAGGCAACCATCGCCGCAACGTCCTCCACCGTCCCTACCCTGCCCGCCGGGTGCTGGGCATGATCGGTCTCGGACAACGGCTCGGCTCTGCGCAACGAGGGGTCACGCGCGTCGATCCAGCCAGGGCTGACAGCATTGACACGAATCTCCGGCCCCAGGCTGATCGCCAGCGCATGTGTCAGCGCCATCAGGCCGCCTTTGCTGGCTGCATAAGCCTCGGTGTCGGCCTCCGACTGACGGGAGCGTGTGGAGGTCAGGTTGACGATGCTGCCGCAATGCGCACGCAGGTAAGGCGCGCAATGCTTGGCCAGCAGCATCGGACCGCCGAGGTTGACTGCCAGCACACGGTTCCAGTGCGACAGCTCAAGGCTTTCCAGCGTTGTGTTGTGCGGATCGGCGACCGCGGCGTTGCACACCAGCGCATCAAGACGACCGAACTGCCGAAGCACCTCGGCCACGCCCGCTGCGACTTGTTCTTCACTGGCAACGTCCATGGCAATGAACAGGGCATTTTCACCCAGCGCACTGGCCACTTTCGAACCACGCGCACGGTCCAGATCGGTCAACACCACTTGCCAGCCTTCGGCAATCAGCCACGCTGCGATGCCGAGCCCGATACCCCGAGCGGCACCGGTCACCAGGGCGACACGACCATTGTGGACGCTGGCAAATTTCAACGCCCACTCCTCGCCCGGCTTGCCACTGGCCGGATTGCTGGCATCGCTACTCACAACGCCGCCAGACCACGGGCCAGGTCAGCCTGCAGATCAGCCACGTCTTCCAGCCCCACCGCAACCCGAATCAGGCTGTCGCGAATACCTGCGGCTTCACGCTCCTGAGGTGCCAGGCGACCGTGAGAGGTGGTGCTCGGGTGAGTGATCGTGGTTTTGCTGTCGCCCAGGTTGGCAGTGATCGAAATCAGTCGCGTGGCATCGATGAAGCGCCATGCGCCGTCCTTGCCACCCTTGACCTCGAAGCTCACTACAGCGCCAAAGCCCTTTTGCTGACGCTGGGCCAACTCGTGCTGCGGGTGACTTTTCAGTCCGGCGTAATGGACCTTTTCAATGCCGTCCTGCTGCTCGAGCCACTCGGCCAGTGCCTGAGCATTGGCACAGTGAGCGCGCATCCGCAGGTTCAGGGTTTCGAGGCCCTTGAGGAATATCCACGCGTTGAACGGGCTGAGTGTCGGCCCGGCAGTACGCAGGAAACCGACCACTTCTTTCATCTGCTCGCTGCGCCCGGCAACCACGCCGCCCATGCAACGGCCCTGGCCGTCGATGAACTTGGTGGCCGAATGCACGACAATGTCAGCGCCCAGCAACAGCGGCTGCTGCAAGGCCGGCGTACAGAAACAGTTGTCGACGATCAGCATCGCGCCCTTGGCGTGGGCGATCTCGGCCAGCGCCGCGATGTCGACCAGCTCAGCCAGGGGATTGGACGGCGATTCGACGAAAAGCATTTTGGTGTTGGGCTTGATAGCCGCGTCCCAGCCGCTCAGATCGGCGAGAGGAACGTAATCCACCTCGACACCAAAGCGCTTGAAGTACTTGTCGAACAGGCTGATGGTCGAGCCGAAAACGCTGCGCGACACCAGCACATGATCACCGGCGCTGCACAGGCTCATCACCACTGCCAGGGTTGCCGCCATGCCGGTCGCCGTAGCGACGGCCTGCTCGGCACCTTCCAGTGCGGCAATGCGCTCTTCGAACGAACGCACCGTCGGGTTGGTGTAACGCGAGTAGACGTTGCCCGGCACTTCACCGGAGAAACGCGCAGCCGCGTCGGCGGCTGTGCGAAATACGTAACTGGAGGTAAAGAACATGGGTTCGCCATGCTCTCCTTCCGGTGTGCGGTGATGCCCGGCACGTACGGCTAGGGTATCGAAACCTACGCCTTCAAGGTCGCTGTCCAGCCGACCTGCATCCCATTCCTGAGTCATGCCGCCCACTCCTTGCCCAATTAGTTGTTGTACAGATCGATGATCGCGCTCACTGCCTGAGTCTTGATCTTGGAGGCGTCATTACGCGCGCTCTCGATCCGGTTCAAATAATGCTCGTCGATATCGCCGGTCACGTACTTGCCGTCGAAAACCGAGCAATCGAAGTTGTCGATCTTGATTTTCTTGCTGCCGCTGACCGCTTCGATCAGGTCATTCAGATCCTGATAGACCAGCCAGTCGGCACCGATTAGGTCGGCCACGTCCTGAGTGGTGCGGTTGTGGGCAATCAGCTCGTGAGCACTCGGCATGTCGATGCCGTAGACGTTGGGGTAGCGCACAGCCGGGGCTGCAGAACAGAAGTAGACATTCTTCGCACCGGCTTCGCGGGCCATCTGGATGATCTGCTTGCAGGTCGTGCCACGTACGATGGAGTCATCCACCAGCATCACGTTCTTGCCGCGGAACTCCAGCTCGATGGCGTTGAGCTTCTGGCGTACGGATTTCTTGCGCGCAGCCTGGCCCGGCATGATGAAGGTCCGGCCGATGTAACGGTTCTTGACGAAGCCTTCGCGGAACTTGACGCCCAGGTGGTTGGCCAGCTCCAGCGCCGCAGTACGGCTGGTGTCCGGAATCGGGATGACCACGTCGATATCGTGATCAGGGCGCTCGCGCAGGATCTTGTCGGCCAGCTTCTCACCCATGCGCAGGCGCGCCTTGTAGACCGAGATGCCGTCGATGATCGAGTCCGGGCGCGCCAGATAGACGTGCTCGAAGATGCATGGTGCGTATTTGGGGTTAGCCGCGCACTGACGGGTATGCAGCTTGCCGTCTTCAGTGATGTAGACCGCTTCGCCCGGCGCCAGGTCGCGAATCAGGGTAAAGCCCAGCACGTCCAGCGATACGCTTTCCGAGGCGATCATGTACTCGACGCCTTCGTCGGTGTGACGCTGGCCGAACACGATAGGACGAATGGCGTCCGGGTCACGGAAGCCGACGATACCGTAGCCAGTGATCATGGCCACGACCGCGTAACCACCACGGCAGCGATTGTGCACGTCGGTCACTGCCGCGAAGATATCCTCTTCGGTCGGCTGCAACTTGCCACGCACGGCCAGCTCATGGGCGAACACGTTGAGCAGCACTTCCGAATCGGAATTGGTGTTCACATGGCGCAGGTCGGATTCGTAAATTTCCTTGGCCAACTGCTCGACGTTGGTGAGGTTGCCGTTGTGCGCCAGCGTGATGCCGTAAGGCGAGTTGACGTAGAACGGCTGAGCCTCGGCCGACGTCGAGCTGCCCGCGGTGGGGTAACGCACGTGACCGATGCCCATATGCCCGACCAGACGCTGCATATGACGTTGATGAAACACATCGCGCACCAATCCGTTGTCCTTGCGCAGGAATAACCGGCCATCATGGCTGGTTACGATACCGGCAGCGTCCTGGCCGCGGTGCTGGAGGACGGTAAGCGCGTCATACAGCGCCTGATTGACGTTCGACTTGCCGACGATACCGACGATGCCACACATGCGACACAACCCCTACTTAGTGGAACTGGATTTACCGAGCACATCCTGCGGCATTGTAGACGGCAGGATCTGTTCCTTGAACGGCATGTCAGCGGGTACGCTGATGCCGCTGGCGAGCCACTTGCTGGACATCCCGAGAATCAGGTTTTTCGACCAGTCAGCGACCATGAGAAATTGCGGCACCAGCCTCGACTGCTGCCACCATTGATCCTGTTGCACCGGCCCCAGGCTCAACAGCCCTACCGCCACAACGACAAGCAGGCCTCCGCGCGCTGCGCCGAAGACCATACCGAGAAAACGATCGGTCCCGGAAAGCCCGGTGACGCGAATCAGCTCGCCTATCAGAAAATTGACCATGGCGCCTACCAGCAGGGTGGCGACAAAAAGAATGGTACAGCTCGCGATCACGCGGGCCGAAGGTGTTTCTATGTAATTGACCAGATACTGCGACAGCCCTGCGCCAAACATCCAGGCCACAACACCTGCAATGATCCACGTCGTCAACGACAGTGCTTCTTTTACGAAGCCGCGCTTCAGACTGATCAGGGCGGAGATGGCGACAATTCCGAGAATTGCCCAGTCAACCGGAGTAAATGGCACGTTGCAGCCTGCAGACGGATAAGGCGGCGCATTTTAGCAGAGCGTCCGCCTGCCGGTAAGCAGCGATTACCGGCGCGAGGCATTTTCCTTTGTGCCAGGGGCACCAGGTGCCGAACGGTCAGCCGCGCTCGGGCTGAAAGCGCACCACAATACCCTTGAGCTTTTGCTGTTTGTCGAGCTGATCGCGCAGGCGATCGGCCTCGGCGCGCTCGATGAGCGGGCCGACAAACACCCGGTTCACGCCATCAGCGGTGCGAATGTAGGCGTTGTAGCCCTGGGTGCGCAGCGTCTTTTGCAGATTGTCGGCATTGGCACGATTGGACATGCTCGCCAATTGCACCGACCAACTGATCGACAGGCCGTTGGCGTCGACGCCAGCAGGTGCCGCAGGTTTGGCAGGCGCCGGTGTCGCTGCTGGTGCAGCAGCTGTCGCTGGCGCCGGAGCAGGTGCCGGCTTGGCAGCAGGTTTGGAGGCCGGAGCGGCAGGTGCGGTCTGAGCGGTCGGCGCAGGCGCTATCGGCATGGCAGGCGGCTGGTTGCTGCTCATATCATCATCACCTGGCACAGGCTCCTGAGGCAGAACCTGAGGCTCCGGAACAGGTACCGGATCGACCCGCACCTGCGCAGTTGCAGGCGCCTGAGGCGCGGCTGGGGCCTCGACCTGCACCTGACGTGTTTCATCTTCACGCGTGAAAAGCATGGGCAGGAAAATGACCGCCACGGCGATCAGCACCAGTGCTCCAACCATTCGCTGCTTGAATACGTTATCCAGCAAAGCCATTTGCAGCGTCCTCATCGGTGTACCGGGCCAACCATTCAAGGGCCTCGGCAACACAGTAAAATGAACCGAACAGCAGAATCTCGTCATCGGGCGTGGCATGCGCGCACTGAGCTTCCAGCGCCAACGCGATACTCTGATAGGACGTCACGCGGGCCCCAAGGTTCTGCAAGGCCGCCTGCAACTCTTCTGCCGGCCGGCTGCGCGAGGTCGGAAGCGGCGCAACGGCCCACTCTTCAATGACCGGCGCCAGGTGCGCGACCACACCGTCGAGATCCTTGTCACTGAGCAGGCCAAACACTGCAAGACGCTTGCCGCCAAGTGGCTGCCGCGCCAGGCGTTGCCCCAGAAACCGGGCGGCGTGGGGGTTATGGCCTACATCCAGAAGCAGATTGAGCGACTTGCCGTGCCACTTGACGAACCTGCGATCGAGACGACCGGCGAGCCGGGTCTCGGCAAGCACCTTGCCTGTCGCATCCGGTTGCAATATATACCCCAGCAGGGCGAAGGCCTGAAGCGCCAGCGCTGCATTCTGCATGGGCAGGTCGAGCAGCGGCAGACCGCGCAGCTCGATCTGTTCGCCGTGAGCGATACCGCGCCAGTCCCAGCTGTCGTCACCTATGGAAAGATCGAAATCCCGGCCACGCAACAACAACGGACAGCCCAGCTCGCGAGCTTTGGCCAGCAGCGGCTCAGGGGGCGCCGGGTCACCGCACAGCGCAGTACAACCGGCGCGAAAGATCCCGGCTTTCTCGAAAGCGACCGACTCACGGGTATCGCCCAGGTACTCGGCATGATCGACCCCGATACTGGTGACCAGCGCCAGGTCCGCATCCACGAGATTGACTGCGTCCAGACGACCGCCCAGACCGACTTCCAGCACCACCGCATCAAGCCTGGCCTGCTCGAACAGCCAGAACGCCGCCAGCGTGCCCATTTCGAAATAAGTCAGGGTGACGTCGCCGCGTGCCGCTTCGACCGCAGCGAAGGCATCGCACAGTTCCAGATCGGTTGCCTCGACGCCCTGCACTTTCACCCGCTCGTTATAGCGAAGCAGATGCGGGGAGCTGTAGACACCGACCTTCAAGCCCTGAGCCTGCAACAAGGCGGCAACAAAGGCGCAGGTCGAGCCCTTGCCGTTGGTGCCCGTCACCGTGATCACCTGGCGCGCCGGGCGTGTAAGCCCCAGTTGCAGCGCCACCTGTCGAGACCGGTCCAGGCCCATGTCGATGGCCGACGGATGCAGTTGCTCCATGTAGGCGAGCCAGTCGCTCAGGGACGTAGGGGTCATATCGTCGCAGGTGCCGGCGGGACGACGATTGGCTCGATAACGGGTTCGACAAAGCGAGGGGTTGGCAGGTTCATCATCTGTGCCAGCAGGTTACCCAGGCGCGGACGAAGTTCGCTGCGCGAGACGATCATGTCGATAGCGCCGTGATCCAGCAGGAATTCGCTGCGCTGGAAGCCTTCAGGCAGCTTCTCACGAACGGTTTGCTCGATGACCCGCGGACCAGCGAAACCGATCAGTGCTTTTGGCTCGGCGACGATGACGTCGCCCAGCATCGCCAGGCTGGCGGAAACGCCACCGTAGACCGGGTCGGTCAGCACCGAAATGAACGGCAGTCCTTCTTCGCGAAGGCGCGCCAGAACAGCCGAGGTCTTGGCCATCTGCATCAGTGAGATCAGCGCTTCCTGCATGCGCGCACCGCCGGAAGCGGCGAAGCAGACGAACGGGCAGCGATTTTCCAGCGCGTAGTTGGCGGCACGTACGAAACGCTCGCCGACAATGGCCCCCATCGAACCACCCATGAACGAGAATTCGAATGCCGAAGCCACCACCGGCATGCCCAGCAAGGTGCCGCTCATGGAAATCAGCGCGTCCTTCTCACCGGTCTGCTTCTGCGCAGCGGTCAGACGATCCTTGTACTTCTTGCCGTCGCGGAATTTCAGACGGTCGACCGGCTCAAGGTCGGCACCCAGCTCTTCGCGCCCTTCGACGTCCAGAAAAATGTTCAGGCGTGCACGTGCACCGATACGCATGTGATGGTTGCACTTGGGGCAGACGTCCAGGGTCTTTTCCAGCTCAGGGCGATACAGCACCGCCTCACAGGACGGGCATTTGTGCCAGAGGCCTTCGGGAACCGAGCTCTTCTTGACCTCGGAACGCATGATCGATGGGATCAGTTTGTCTACCAACCAGTTGCTCATGCTTTATATCTCCAGTACCGGTGTGGCTCGAACGACTGACAAATCAAACACCAGTCGCATGCCCTCAGATAAATTCGTATATGGACGACGATGAAAGGATAGCGATCGACTCACGGCCGGACCTGCACACCCCTCACCCCGATTTTTCACAACGACGGCGTTGCACAGTGGCCCCACCGCTTACTTGATTCGACCCGCGTGCCTCTTGGCGCGGACAGGCTTATGGACGGCGGCCGATCAATAGCCGTCACATCAGGTGCCGTGCACCGCACTCATGAACGCCAGGATCTTCTCCCGATCCTTGATACCCTTGCTCTTTTCAACGCCGCCGCTGACATCCACGGCATAGGGCCGGACCTGAGCGATGGCCTGCGCCACGTTGGCCGACGTCAGCCCGCCCGCCAGAATGACCGGCTTGTCCAGGTCGTCCGGAATCAAGGCCCAATCGAAGGTTTCTCCGGTACCGCCCGGCACACCTTCGACGTAGGTATCGAGCAGCACGCCGCGTGCATTGCGATAGTTCCGGCAGACCCCGGCAATGTCATCACCGGCCTTGACCCTCAGCGCCTTGATGTAAGGACGATGATACCCGTCGCATTCCTCGGGTGTTTCATCGCCATGAAACTGCAGCATGTCCAGCGCGACCGCATCCAGCGTCTCGTTGAGCTCGCAGCGACTGGCGTTGACGAACAGGCCCACCGTGGTGATGAACGGCGGCAGCGCGGCAATAATGGCACGCGCCTGCAATACCGTCACCGCGCGCGGGCTTTTCGGGTAGAACACCAGGCCAATAGCGTCGGCACCTGCCTCGGCGGCAGCCAGTGCATCTTCTATGCGGGTAATCCCGCAGATCTTGCTGCGAACGGCTGACATGTCGTGAGTAACCTCCGGTTTTTCGGAAAGTCCCGGATGTTAGCAAATGCTGCCAGGATCGTCAGCCGTCCAATTCCGCAAAGCCCGTAAGAAAATGAGGACCGATATAACGCTCTGGCAACGGGAATTCATCACGGTACTCGACGCCGACCAGGTAAAGCCCATAAGGATGGGCCGTGACACCGCCGGTGCGCCGAATCCGGCTTTCCAGCACCTCGCGCGCCCACTCCACAGGACGCTCCCCGGTACCGATGGTCATCAGCACACCGGCGATATTGCGCACCATATGATGAAGAAAGGCATTGGCGCGCACATCGATCACGATCATCTTGCCGTGACGGGTCACGCGCAGATGGTGCAACTGCTTGACCGGCGACTTGGCTTGACACTGACCGGCGCGAAACGCGCTGAAATCGTGAGTACCCACCAGATATTCGGCAGCCTGCGCCATGCGCTCGACATCCAGCGGGCGGTGGTTCCAGGTAATTTCCTGGTTCAGGTGCGCCGGGCGGATCTGATCGTTGTAGATCACGTAACGATAACGCCGGGCAATGGCCTTAAAGCGTGCATGAAAGGTGGCCGGCATGACCCTGGCCCAAGTGACGCTGACATCGTGGGGCAGATTGATATTGGCGCCCATGACCCAGGCCTTCAGGGTGCGTTCGGCCTGGGTGTCGAAATGCACCACCTGACCGCAGGCATGCACGCCGGCGTCCGTGCGACCGGCACACATCAGTGAAACCGGTGACGCGGCCACTTTTGACAACGCGTCTTCAAGGGTTTCCTGCACAGTCAGCACGCCGGACGCCTGACGTTGCCAGCCGCAATAGCGCGAGCCCTTGTATTCAACGCCCAGCGCGATTCGGGAAAAGCCCTCGGCCGCCATCTCGGCGGCCGGGTTATCTATATTCGCCAAAGTGGTACAGCCTGTCGGTTCGCGAAAAGTCGGCCATTATACGGCCGCAAAAAAAACACGCTACTCAAGCCGGACATCTGAAATGCAAACGGCCGCATAAGCGGCCGTGTGCAGGTTGCCGGGGTTGAATCAGGCCAGCCGCGAAAGCATCTCCCGCGCTTCGCTTTTCTGACCGTCATCGCCCTCGGTGACGACCTCATCAAGAATATCCCGAGCGCCATCCGCATCGCCCATGTCGATGTAGGCACGCGCCAGATCAAGCTTGGTCGCCGCCTCGTCAGTACCGGACATGAAGTCGAAGTCCGGCTCGTCATCCAGCGCTGCCGCATCCTCCGCGGTGAATCTCGGCTCATCGAGCGGCGGATGCTCGAGATTTTGCGAAAGACGCTCAAGCTCGGCATTGACGTCATCGATTTCAGTCGCGAACGCCTGACTTGCCTGATCGGTTTCAATCTCGTCCGCCAGCGACAGGTCGAAATCCTCTGGAAGCTCCAGGTCATCACTGACCGGCGGCACAGGCGAGGTTTCACCCAAATCCAGCGGATCCTCGCCAAGACCGAGCAGGAAATCATCTTCGCTCTTGAGGGCCGGGTCTTCCTCGGACAGGTCGAGGTCGAAGTCGGCAAGGTCCTGCGGCGTTGTCGCTGCACGGGCCTCTTCCTGCTGCTGCATGACCGACTCGAAGCTCAGCTCTTCGTCATCCGCTACCGCCGAAACCTTGGGCGGGTCGAGCATCAGGTCATCGAGGTCGTTCACAGTAGAGACTTCAGGCACAGAAGGTTCTTCGAACTCGTCCAGGCTCAAGTCAAAATCGTTATCGAACGGGTCTGCCTCTTCAACAGGCTCTGCGGCCAGCGGCGCGGTTACTTCCGGCTCAGGTTCAGGTGTAGCAACAATTTCGGGCTCAGGCTTAGGCTCTGGCTCGGCCTCCTGCTCTGCCGAATCATCGGCCAGCAGCTCTTCAAGATATTTGGCATCGAGCTCTGCAACCAGTGCGGCTGTTGTAGCCGCCGCGGCGGCTGCAGCTACCGCTGGGGCAGCCGATGCAGTGGAGGTTTCAGAAGCCAGCGGCGCAGCAACAGGTGCCACCGGCTTCAGGGTCGAGTTAAGTTCTTCCCGCTGCTCGACCTCAGCTTCAAGCTTTCCCGCTGCCACCAGTTTACGTTCGTGGGCGGCATAGGCTTTGTTATTGCCCTGCTCGGCGTAGATTTCCATCAGTTTCAGACGGATATCGTCGCGTTTAGGGTCTTCGTTGACGGCTTCTTCCAGCAATTCAATCGCCTGATTCATACGGCCGTAAGCGATATGGATCTCGGCCTGAACCAGCGGATCGGCAGGACGTTCACGACCGGCAGCAGCTGCTGCTGCGCCGCCCATGCGCACGTTGGGCGGCGGCACATCAAGCCCGTCGAAGCTGGCAGGCGGTGCATTCATGTCCATGTCCGAGACGAAATCCGACTCCTCGGCCAGCGCACGCGCCATGCGCTTGTGCTTCTCGGCCTCGGCCTTCGCCGCGCGACGACGCGCCAGGAACAACAGCAGCAAGGCCAGAATCAGTAATACCGCACCGCCGATCAGACCAAGCAACACAGGGTTGTTGATGATTTTCTGCAGCGCGTCCTCGTCTTCGTCTGCTGCAGCAACCGGCTCTACCGCCAGCGGCTGCTCTGGCGCCGGCGTTGCAACTTCGGCAGCTCCGGCAGGCAGCGCATCTTCAGGCGCGATCTCGCCGGCCGGTTTGACCGGGGCACCGTTGGCGTCGACCAGCGAGGCAGGCACCGCCGCGTTGGGAGGCGTCGCCGCTTCCGGGGTGGCGGCAGGAGGAGGTACAGCTGCGCCAGCGGCCTGCATCTTGGCCAGTTGACCGTTTTTCAGCTCGACCAGACGCTGCAACTTGTCGAGCTGGCTTTGCAGGTCGTTCATGCGGCTTTTCAGCTCGGCATTGTCGCGACGCGTAGTGTCCAGGGCTTCCTGAGCCACGGCCAGCTTGTTGCCGACATCGCTGTCGCCCGCCGCACCTTTAGCCGCAGACTTGCCACTTGCCGACACCAGACTGAGGTTATCGGAGGTATCGACTTTGGAGGGCGCCGCGCCCGCACGGTCACGACGGGTAGCATCGACCTGACGTGTACCGGCCGGCAGACGGCGACCTTCACGCCAGGCGCTGTATTGCCGGGAAACTTCTGCCACTGCCTGTGATTGCGGCAGCGCGGTGGTCTGTTGCGGCGTTGGAAGGCGCAGCACCTGCCCTTTCTTCAGGCGGTTGATGTTGCCACCAATGAACGCATCCGGATTCAACGCCTGAATCGCCAGCATGGTTTGCTGGACAGTCCCGCCAGTGCGCACCTTCGCAGCGATTTCCCACAGGGTGTCGTTATTGGCGGTGACGTACTGCGACTGCTTGTCCGCGGCTGGCGGCGGCACTGCGGCTGGGTTGGCAGACGGTGCCGGTGCTGGTGCCTCGGCTGCCGGCGCTTCAGCCGACGGGGCTACCGTTGCCAGTTGCGCAGGCACCGCGGGCGCTGCAGCGGGGGCCGGGGCAGCAGCCGCAGCGGCTGCCTCGGGAGAGAATTTCGGCGGATCGAGCAGAAGGCTGTATTCACGCAGCAACCGGCCATTGGGCCAGAGCACCTGAACCAGGAACTTCACATAAGGCTCGCGCACCGGCTTGCTGGATGTAATGCGCAGGACACTTTTACCGCTGGCATTGATAACCGGGGTAAAGGTGAGATCGTTGAGAAATGCCTGACGGGTCACGCCCGCCTGCGCGAAGTCGGCCGTGGTGGCCAGGCTGGGCACAACTTGCGTTGCGTTGAGTCCCTGAGCCTCGGTCAACTCGATTTCCGCTACCAATGGCTGATTCAGGGTCGACTTGACCGACAATTCCCCGAGCCCCAGCGCCTGCGCCATACCCGATGACAGCGCTGATGCCGCAGCGATTGCTAATACCAGTTTACGAACCTGAACCATAGCCCATCCCTTGTTTAAAGATTCCCCGAGATCCGGGGAGGTAGTCCTGCATTTGGGTGTAAGGCGTATCGCCGCTAAAACAATTATTCAAATTGTTGCCAAGTATCTTTTACACATAGTCTTTTATCAACAATTCGCCAACCTGCACAGCGTTGAGCGCCGCGCCTTTGCGCACATTATCTGAGGTCAGCCACAGATTGAGCTGCTCGGAATCGTCGGTTCCCGCCCTGACGCGTCCCACATAAACCACGTCCTGACCCACCGCATCGCCCACCGGTGTAGGGTAATCACCCGCATCGACCAGCTCGATCCCCTCTGCAGACTCGAGTGCAGCATTGACCGCCGCCACGTCGACCGCCCCGGCCGTGCGCAGCGCGACAGTGAAGCTGTCACCAAAGAACACCGGTACCTGAATGCAAGTCGCAGACACTTTGAGCGATGGCAGCGCAAGCAGTTCGCGCAATTCTTCGACCAGACGCCTTTCCAGCGGCAGGTGCCCCGACGCGTCTGGTGTACCCACTTGCCCCAGCAGGTTGAACGCCATCTGGCGATCAAAAAAACGTGCTTCCAGCGGGCGGACATTCAACAGTTCGGTGGTCTGACGTGCCAGCTCGCTGACGCCTTCACGCCCCAGTGCCGATACCGCCAGACACGCCGTTACCATCACCGACTGAATATCGATCAGGCCGCGCAACGGCGCCAGAGCCAGGGCAACCGCAGTGGCAGAAGCGCTGGGGCTGGCAACCAGACAGGGCGCGATACCACGGCTGTGCAAAAGCGTAGCATTTATTTCCGGCACCACATTCGGCGCCTGGGCTGACGTAAATGCGCCCGACAAGTCGATGACCGTGCACCCCGCTGCTACCGCTTTTTCGGCGTGACTGCGACTGACCGCAGGCCCCGCAGCGAAAAACGCCATGCGCACCGTGCTGAAATCGAATTCGTCGACTTCGCGTACGCGCACATTCTTGCCTCGAAACGGCACCGAGTGGCCTGCAGATTCGATGCTGGCCAGCAGGTACAGATTGCCCACCGGAAAATTGCGCTCCTCCAGAACCTGCACAACGGTTTCGCCGACAGTACCGGTTGCGCCGACTACGGCGATATCAAAGGACTGGCTCATGCAAAAACCTCAGGAAAATCAGGGAGCGGCACTTTAACCGCCGCACTGCCGACAGGCAATTCAAGCCGGCAATCAGGTGTGCATTTCAAGGCTCGAGCCCTATCGGGAAGAACACGCCATGGCTCCAGACGCCCAGCCAGCGCTGTCCGTCTATGTCGCGGGAGACGGCCAGCTCGACCAACTGATAGAAAACATTGCGGTGAATCAGCGCCTCAAGATTGCTTCGCACGTGAATGTACGGCGCCGGTTCCTGGGTGTCAGGGTCGGTTACAACCCGCAAAAGGTGTTCCGGTCCCGCTTCGCTTTGATCCTCGACATTGGTCAGAAAGCGCAATACCTGGCCCTCGCCCTCCCCCAGCACCTCGAGGCTGACAGCGACAAAAGGCGCGTCATCAACTGTGATGCCGACCTTCTCGACGGGCGTGACCAGGAAATAGTCATCGCCATCGCGGCGCATGATGGTAGAGAACAGCCGGACCATCGGTTTGCGGCCGATCGGCGTGCCCAGGTAATACCAGGTACCGTCGCGAGCGATACGCATGTCGATATCGCCGCAGAAGTCCGGATTCCACAAATGAACAGGCGGTAGCCCTTTGGTTTTGGGGATCTGCGCGAACAGATCACCCGCCTTGTTTGAATCGGTCACTCAACTCTCCTGACACGGCTTCTAGCGTTCGACACCCAATAAGGTACGAGCGTAGTCCTCAAGAGGCGGACCCAGCAAATCCTCGGGGCTTTTGTCGTAAAGCGTCAGCAATCCGCCACGGCTGCGAATGCGTGCGCTGTCGATGAG
>Ga0308164_10003526_pt1 | contig 14008 bp, 12 predicted proteins | sample PhyTR2_FD_201031 | JGI IMG/M metagenome (GOLD analysis project Ga0308164, IMG submission 201031) | Phyllosphere microbial communities from UC Gill Tract Community Farm, Albany, California, United States - DLSLT.R2 | ecosystem: Host-associated > Plants > Phyllosphere > Unclassified | place: USA... | reverse complement strand
AAAGGCCCGATTCTTGTATGGCTACCCGATCCCGAGGCAATTTCTTTGGTGACTTTCTTTTTTGCCCGAAAAGAAAGTTACCGCGGGTGTGGGGCGGCGTAAGCCCCACCTCCACCTTCCGCAGGAATAGAAGAAGTAAAAAATCCGAAGGCAGTTAAATAATAAAAAAACCAACCCAATTATCGAAACCCACCCAAAGAAGACCGCAAAAAAGACAAACTAAACACAGCCCCCACCCCGAAACACAAACAAGGCAACCAAAAAGCAAAGCCCCAAACCCAGCCCCCTCCACCCAAACGCACAAACCCAGACACCCGACGCCAAGCACCCCCGCCAAACAACGAAACAAAACCGCTGGCGGCCGCTCGAGCCGCCGGGCAAGCCACCCCACCTGCTGCCAGTGCGCCTCCATGCCCAACGCAGTCAACATCCAGGCGCCATAGCACCCCAGCCCGGCAAAAACCAGCAACAGCGAGTTCAAGACCCCCCCCGGCCAGCAGCCCGCCCCACCCGCCCAGCAATCACCGCTGCCAGCAAGGCGACCACCACCAAAACCGCATCGACCCCCCAAACCGCCGCCGGCTTCCCGTGCCAGCCGGTCGTCGCAATCTCCAAAAAAGCGCACCCCCACCCGAGCAGACAAATCACGACCAACTGCCCGCGCCAGGCGACCGCACCACGCACGGCCGCATGCACCAGCGACCCACCCCACGCCGCAAAGAACACCGCCACTTCCAGCTCCGCGCGGCTCCAGCCCGGCAGCGCTGCCGCAGCGAGCAACAACCGGTTGGCCCCCAGATACGCCAGCGTCGCCAGCACGATGCCCGCCAAACCCGCCACGCACACCGCCTGCACGATCCGCCGCCCGGCGTGGTCGTTGACAGCCTTCCCGGCCGGCCGCGACGCCAACCAAAACACCATGCCCGCGCCGATCATCACGCACCCCCCCAGCCCCATCACGAAGTACAGCCAGCGCAAGGGCCAGTGCCGAAACTGGATGAAATGCAGGCCCGACAGAAAACGCTGCACCCCCATCGCCGGCCGCGCCTGGAAGCTGCGCAGCAACTGCCCGGTGCCCGCGTCGAAATACAGCTGATCGAGGTTCATCGCCACCTCGTTCCCGTAGGAACGGCGAAATTCGACATAACCGCCGGCATCGCCCGGCCACCACACCCGCACGAAATACGGCACGCCCCCACCCCACTCGCGCCCGGCCCGCGCGGCCATGGCGTCCAGCGACGAAAGGGGTCCGGGCGTACCGACAGCGGGCCGGCTGTAGCGCCCGTAGGCCTCGGCCTGGAACTGCGCCCTGCCCCGCTCGCCCGCCTCTAAGAAAACGCCTCGATGCGCCGTGGGGAAATACATGCCGAAAAAAATCGCCAGCCCCGACAGCGTGACGACCAGGAAGAACGGCAGGCCCAGCACCCCGCTCACGCCATGCAGGTCCAGCGAACTGCGCGGCAGGCGCTTGTGCAGACGAAAAGTGAAGAACTCGGCGAACAGCTTGCGGTGGATGACGACACCCGACAGCAGCAGCAGCAGCATCGCCATCGCCGCCGCACCGACCAGCCAGTTGCCCAGGTCCATCCAGGCGATCTGCAGGCCGTAGTGAAACGGATAGAAAAATCCGCTGGCGCCCAGCGTGCCGGGCTCCGGCAGGGGCGCCAGGGTTCGCGGGTCGAGTTGCCGCACCTGCGGCGGCCCCTTGCCCGGCTGCACCGAGAAGCGCAGCACCGGCGTGCGTTCGGTCGGCAGATCGATGCGCCACTGCCGCGCGCCGGCCGGCACCTGCGAGGCGACGGCCTGCGCGATCCGGTCGAGTCCGGGCGCCGCGTCTGACGACGCGGCCAGGCGGGTGGCGGGCATCATCCAGCGGTCGATCTCCCGGTCGAAGACGCTCAGCGTGCCCATCCAGAAGATGGCGAACAGCAGGCCGCCGAAGACCACGCCCGCCCAGTTGTGCACGCCCGTCAGGCGGCGCCGGTAGCCCGCCATCAGGCCAGCACCCACCAGACCGCGGCGAGCGCCGCCGCGAAACCGCCGAGCCCGCAGTAGAGCCGGGCCGGCCGATGCTCCGCCAGGCCCCACAGCAGCAGGCCGGGGTACAGCAGCAAGCCGGCCAGCGCCGCGCACACCACCGCTTCGGAACCGGCCATGCCCCAGCGCGCCAACAGGGCGGCGGTGACCATCACCGCGGCCGAGGTCAGGCCGAAGCCGCCCCCGACGACCGCCACGATGCGCAACGAAATCGACAGGCCGGACACGGTCAGAAATCGACCGAGTAACCCACCGTGAGCGCGCGGCCCCGGCCGGCGAAGTAGCGCAGCGGCTCGACCAGCGCGCTCTGCGAGTAGTAGGTGATGTAGTCCCGGTTCAGCAGGTTGGCCACCGCCAGCCGCAGCGTGCCCCTGGGCAGCTTGTAGGCCAGGCTGGCGTCTACCAGCGAGTAGCCGGTGAAGTCTTTTCCAGGCTCGTCGAAGGTGCGGCTGAAGGCGTGCTGCACCTGCACGAAGGACGAGAGCTTGTCGGTCCAGGCGGAGTTCCAGGTGGCGACCAGGCGGTCGGGCGCGATGTTCAGGCCGTCGAGTTTGGTGTCGAGCGTGCCGTCGTCGTTGCTGTCGTAGCGGCCCTGGGTGCGCGAGTACGCCAGCTTGCCCTTGTGGGCGCTGCTGAAGCGGTAGCCGACCGACGCGTCCAGGCCCTGGATGCGGTTTTTCTCGCGCGCCGCCAGGAAGGCGTCGCCGACCCGCACCACCCGCGAACCGTAGTCGGATTCGGAGCGGAAGAAGCTGGCGTCGAGGTCCCAGGCGCCGGTCTTGTAGCGGCCGCCGAATTCGACGCTGCGGGTGACGATGGGCGCCAGCGTGTTCAGGTTGGCGATGCTCTGGTCGGGGATGTTGATGGCACGCAGCACCCGGCCCACGTCGGGCATGCCGAAGCCCTCCGAGTAGCTGGTGAAAAGATTCAGGTTCTTCACCGGCTCGTAGACCAGGCCGACGTTGTAGAGCGTCTTGTCGAAATCGAGCTTGCCGCCGCCCACGTTCACCCGGTTGTAGCGGGCCAGGCTCTGGTAGCCCTCCACTTCCAGGCGCGCCGATTCCTTGCGGATGCCGGCGTGCAGGGTCAGCGGGTCGAGCAGCTTGAATTCGGCCTGGGTGAACAGCGACAGGTTGCTGTATTCGGAGTTCGGCACGTAGGTGCGGCCGGTGGTGTAGAGATCCTGCTTGCCCTTGTCGAACAGGGTGTCGAAGCCGCCGGTCAGCTTGAGGCGCTTGTCGAACAGGTCGGCCTTGGTCAGCGTGACCTTGCTGCCGGTCTTGGTGGAGGCCGCACGGGACTGGTCGTACAGCGTGCCGGCGGGCGCGATGCGGGTGTCCTGAAAAGTGGCGGAGTTGTCGGCGCCGAACAGCGCCTCGAACTTCTGGTGGAACACCATCGCCTGCAGCTCCATGCCCAGGCCCATGAAGTCGTAGTGGCTGTAGGTGGCGGCGCTGGTCCACACGTCGTTCCACGGGGGCGTGCCGGGCGGCGTGCGCTCGACGGAAGTGGTGGGGATGCCCCTGGCGCGGTCGCCGGTCACCGCGGTGTAGCTGGCGTCGGACTTGATGCGGAAGCGGTTCAGCGAGAACTGCAGGCGCTGGTCGTCGTCGAGCCAGTAGCCGACCTTGCCCAGGAAGTCGTAGGCCTTCGAGTCCATCAGGTCGCCCTGCGTGTTGTCGACGCCGATGCTGCGGCCGCGTGCGTCGCGGTACAGGCCCTGGTCCTCGTAGCTGAAGCCGACCAGGTAGTCGAGCTTGCCCTGGCGGCCGTCGGCGCGGTAGCTGGTCTTGGTGCTCAGCGTTTCGCCGTCGATCTTGCGGGTGGGCACCGTGGTCTGCACGTCCAGGTGCTGGTTGAAGCTGCCGTTTTCCGGCCGGCGGGTGATCAGGTTGATGGTGCCGCCGGTGGCGCCCAGGCCGTTGATCGCGTTGGCCCCCTGGATCACCTCGATGCGGTCGAGCATCGAGAAATCGATGGTGTGCGCCTCGCGCCCGGTGGGCCGGATCGGGTTCGATTGCGGCACGCCGTCGATCAGGATCAGTGGGGTGCGACCGCGCAGTGTCTCGCCGCTGCCGTTCATCTTGCCGCGGCTGGGGGTGTACGAGGGAATCAGGTTGCTCAGCGCGTCGGACGAATTGGTCGACAGCGCCAGTTGCTGCTCGATGGCGGCGCGCTCGATGATCTGCACCGTCTGCGGCGCCTTGGCGGCTTCCATGTTGGAGCGCGAGGCCGACACGGTGACCTCCTGCAGCGGCTCGTTGCGGGCCGCCGTGGCACTCCCGCCCATGGCTGCGGCCGGCTCGGCGCCGCCCTGCGCTGCCGGCAGCAGGCGGTAGCCGGCCGGCGTCCTGTCGATGGCGAGGCCGGTGCCGCGCAGCAGTTCGGCAAAGCCGTCTTCCACGCCGTGCGGGCCGTCGAGGCCCGGCGACATCGCCGAGGCGGTGCGGCGGGCGTCCACCGCGATCGACACGCCCGCCTCCTGGGCGAAGCGGGTCAGCGCCGGGCCCAGCGGGCCGGGCGGGATGCTGTACACGCGCACCTGGGCGTGGGCCGGCGGCGCGCCGGCCAGGGCGGCGACGGCCACCGTCAGGTGCAGGGCCAGGCCGTAGGGCAGCAGGCGGCGGGAAGTGCGGGAAGTGCGGGAAGTGCGGGAAGTGCGGGAAGTGCGGGAGGCCCGGCGGTGGGAGGCGGTCACGGTGGAAGTCTTTCCGGTTTCGTTGCTTTCATCTCCCATGACGAGCGAGAAAGAAAAACCGGAACCGCCGCACCTATTTTTTTGCCGCCTGGTCCGCGAGGCCCACCCACGCCCAGCGGCCGGCCAGCGTGCGCACCTTCAGTTCGGGAAAGCCGGACTGCAGCAGCGCCAGGGCCTCGTCGGGCTTGTCCAGCGGCAGTACGGCGGACACCCGCAGATCCCGCAGCCGGTCGGCGTCGTAGCGGATGCCGCCCGGCCGGTGGCGCGCCAGCTGCGCCAGCACTTCCGGCAACGGCCGGTCGTCCAGCACCAGCTGGCGGCGGCGCCAGCCGTCTTCCACCCGCGCCGCGTCCAGGTGCTGCGGCTCGCCGATGCCGTGCCGGCCCAGGTCCAGGCGCTCGCCCGCCCGTACCACCACCGCGCCGCCGGTCGCGGCCAGCGGCTGCACGGACACCTTGGACTCGAACATCTCCACGCCGGTCGTGCCGCGATCGTGGCTCACCGAGAACCGCGTGCCCAGCGCCACGATGCGGGCCACCGGCGTCACCACGGCGAAGGGCCGCGTCGCGTCGCGGGCCACCTCCACGCGGATGTCGCCGTGCCGCAGCGTCACCGTGCGGTGCGCGGCGTCGAAGCGCAGATCGACGGCGGTGGCGCCGCTGAGCGTGATGCGGCTGCCGTCGGGCAGCGTGCGCTCGATCCAGTCGGCCTCGCCGCTGCGCACGTCTGCCAGCAGATCGGACGGCGAGACAGCGCCCAGCACCATCCAGCCCGGCGCCGCCACCGCGAACACCAGCGCGACGACGCCTGCCGCGCGCCGCAAGCCGGCTCGCCGGCCTGCGGACGCGGCGCCCAGGGCGGCGCGGGCTGCCGCCGGGTGTCCGGTCTCGCGCACGGCCTGCACCTGGCCGATGAAGGCCTCGATGCGCACCGCCGCCTGCGCGTGGCGCGGATCGGCGGATTTCCAGGCGGCAAACCCTTGCCGGCTGCGGGCCCGCTCGGCCGGGTCGTCCCCGCTGAGGCGCACCAGCCAGGCGGCCGCCTGTTCGGCCGGCGTGGCGGCATCGCGACGGGTCTGCGGCATGTCAGTCGCCGAGCCGGGCGTGGCAATGCAGCAGCGCCTGCACCAGGTATTTGTGGACCATGCGGGTGGACACGCCGAGCTGGGTGGCGATGACGGCCTGCGGCTCGCCGTCGAGGTAGTGCAGCAAAAAGGCCTGCCGCGCCCTGGGCGAAAGCCCTTCCAGCGCCATCTCGATCTGGGTCAGCGCCTGCAGGGTCTGGAGGATCTGCTCGGGCGACGGCGCGCCTTCCAGGTGGCCGGTCGCCAGGGCCAACTCGCGCAGGTAGGCCTCCTCGAGCGCGCGGCGCCGTGCCTGGTCGACGATGAGGCGCTGCGCGGTGGTGGTGAGAAACGCGCGCGGCTCGCGCATGCCCATCAGCGCATCGCGCGAACCGATGATGCGCAAAAAGGTGTCCTGCGCCAGGTCGGCCGCGTTGTCGGCCGAACCCAGCTTGCGGCGCAACCAGGCGAAAAGCCAGCCGTGGTGCGCGCCGTACAGCGCGTGCACCTGGCTTTGCCAGGGCGCGGATTCGCCGGGCATGACGGTGACCGCGTCGGTCATCCAGCCTCCTAAATGAAAGTAATTCTCATTAATTGTAGCGGCGCTGCAAGACCCGACCGACCGGCGTTGTCGCTAATTCGGCTTGCGGTCTTGCCAGACCTGGGTTTCGAGCAGGCGTCCGACGTCTTCGCGGATGTAGCGGAACAGCTGCTTCATCGCCTGCGTGGCCGGCCGCTTGGTGGACATGGCCACCGAGAGCACGCTGGGCACCGCGGGGTTGACGATGGGCCGCACCGCCAGCAGGCCGCGCGATACCTGGCCGGACACCGAGCCGAAGGGCAGGAAGGTGTAGGCGAAGCCTTCTTCGGCCAGCCGGATCAGCGAATACATGCCCTCCACCTCCAGCCGGATATTGGGCTGTGCCGACAGCAACGCCGCCGCCGTGTCGATCACGTCGCGCAAGCCGTGGTGCGGGCTGGGCAGCACCAGCGGCAGCTTCAGCGCGTCTGCAAGGTCGATGGGCGCGTCAGTGGTCATGGCACCGTGGCCGGCGGCCCCCACCAGCATCAGCTCGTCCGAGATCAGGGTTTCCAGCGCCAGCTTGGCGCGCTTGGGCACGTTGTAGACCACCGCCACATCCACTTCCCCGGCCACCAGCCATTCGAGGATGTAGCCGCTGATGGCATCGCGTACCCGCAAGGAGACGTCCGGGAAATCGGCGTTGAAGCGGCTGACCAGCGGCACCAGCAGGGTTTCCGCGAGCATTGGCGGAATGCCCAGCACCACGCTGCCGGCGGTGCTCTTGCCCAGCGCCTGCATCTCGCGCACCGCGCCGTCGGAACGCGCGACGATGTCGGTGGCCGACTCCAGGAAACGCTCGCCCGCGTCGGTCAGGGTGACGCCGTGCCCGGTGCGCCGCAGCAGTGGCAGGCCCAGCTCTTCCTCGAGCAGCTGCAGCTGGCGGGTCAGGGCGGACTGCGTGACGCCGACGGTGACCGAAGCGCGCGAAAGGCTTTCGGCCGATGCGATGGCGATGAAGTAACGGAGCTGGCGCAAATCCATGGAGGCGTGATCGGTGACCTGGTGTTGAGGAGCGGCGGTAATTTTTTGCGAGGATATCGTCGCAGATGCAACGCCCGCGATCCCGACACATTTCCATGCACCCATTCGATTCCCGCTACCGACAGAACAACTTCCCGCAGATCCGGCCCGGCTGGCTCGCGCTGCGGCACGAAGCCCCGCTGGCGCCCGCGCAGCGCATCGTCGATGCGCACCACCATCTCTGGGACGAGGAAACCGCGCCCTATCACGCAGACGGTTTGCTGGCCGACCTGCGCAGCGGCCATGCCGTGGCGGCCACCGTGCTGGTCGAGTGCGGGGCGCGTTATCGCAGTGCCGGCCCGCTGCATCTCCGCCCGGTCGGCGAAACCGAGTTCGCCGTGGCGCAGGCCGCGCTGGCGGCGCTACGGGGCGTGGAGATCTGCCAGGGCATCGTCGCCTGGGCCGACCTGCAGCGCGGCGAGCGCGTCGAGGAGGTGCTGCAGGCCCACGACGAGGCCGGCCGGGGCCGGTTTCGCGGCATCCGTTGCCGCGCCGCCTGGAGCGACGACGCCCGGCTGGCCGGTCCCGCCGACGGCCCGCCGCAAGGCCTGCTTCTGCTGCCGAACGTGCAGGCGGGCGTGAAGACGCTGGCCCGCCTGGGTTTCAGCCTGGACCTGTGGCTGTATCACACGCAGCTGTCCGACGCGTTGGCGCTGTCGCAGGCATGCCCGGACACGCCCATGGTGCTGAACCACGCCGGTGGCCCGCTCGGCATCGGACCTTTCGAGGGCCGGCGCGCCGAGGTCTTCGAGACCTGGCGCAAGAGCATCCGGGCGCTGGCCCGAAGCCCCAACCTGCAGGTGAAGCTGGGCGGGCTGGGCATGCCGCGCGCCGGTTTCCCTTTTGCGTCGGCAGACGCTCCGGTGTCGTCGGAGACGCTGGCGGGCGCCTGGCGTCCGTACTTCGAAACCTGCATCGAGGCTTTCGGGCCGGAGCGCTGCATGTTCGAAAGCAACTTCCCGGTGGACAAGGGCATGTGCGGCTACACCACGCTATGGAACGCCTTCCAGCGGATCGTGTCCGGCTGCTCGGCGACGGAACGCGATGCGCTTTTCCGGGGTACGGCCAGCCGGTTCTATCGGCTGTAGGCCAGGCTCAGGCCACGCTCAACTCCGCATCCCGCGCACGCGACGCCGCCACCAGCGCGAAGTACTCGGCCATGGCCGACGCCGCGCCGTCCGCATCGCGCGCCTTCAGGCAGGCCAGCACCTGCCAGCGCAGCGGCGTCAGGGCCGGCAGGTAGATGGCGTGCGCCTGCGCATGCGCCACCTGGTTCGACACCGTGTGCTCCAGCATCGTGGTGAGCGACTGCGCCACCACCGACAGCATGTCGTTGTGGGCAGCGGCGGTGAGCTGCTTGAAGAACACGATCGCCGCTTCGGCGCGGTGCACCATGTCGCCGTCCTCGGCATGGCGGTCGAGCACCCGCAGGTTGGCTTCGATGGCATCGAAGTCTTCCTGCCGCGCCGCTGCGCTGGCCAGCCGGACCAGGCTCACATGCACCGCCGCACGGGCCTGGACCAGGTCGCGTTCGGCCTTGTCGTCCTTCAGCGCCAGGGCACGCAGCGACTGCGCCAGCACCATGTAGGCGCCCTTGTAGAAGACCAGCGCGTCCTCGTCGCTGCTCTGGTCGAAAGCCTGCACCTGGCCGATGAACACCACGTGGTCGCCGGCTTCGTGGCGGGCGAACACGCTGCACTGGAAGTTGGCGATGCAGTCGGTCAGCACCGGCGTGCCGCCCCAGCCGCTGGTGTGCGCCACGCCGTCGAACTTCTCGGCCATGCTCTTGCTGCTGCTGGCGAACTTGCCCGAGATGCCGTCCTGGCGGTGCGACAGCACGTTGATGGCGAACTGCTCGGTGTTGCGGAAGATGTCGATCGACTTGCTGTTGTTGCGCAGGCTCCAGAGCACCAGCGGCGGCTCCAGGGAGACCGAGCTGAACGAGTTGCAGGTGAGCCCCACCTGCTGGCCCTGCGCGTCGGTGGTGGTGATTACCGCGACGCCGGTCGGGAAGCACCCGAGGGCATGGCGGAAGCTCTTGGCGGTGGTGTCGGGCTGCGGGGTCTGGCTCATGGGTGGTCTCCTGTCGGCGCCTGGAATCGGTGCTGTTTGCGCCGCAGTCTAGGAGCCGGCCCGCCGCAATAAAGGCATAACAGGTATCGCGCCCGCCCAGGCCGGGCGACGGCGGCTCATACCTGTTATTCGTTGTCGGGCAGGCGATGCCGGGCGGATAGTTGCCGCTCTGTTTACCCAACAAGAGCTTCACGCCATGAACGCAACAAGAGACAAGACATCGCCCGGGGAGGTCCGGCTTCTGGCGGTCACCTCCATCCTGGGCTACGGCTTCCCCGAAAGCGCCCTGGAGATCGGCATGCAGGCCGACCCGCACATGATCGGCGCCGACGCCGGCAGCACCGACCCCGGCCCCTACTACCTCGGCGCCGGCGTTCCCTTCTGTTCCCGCCTGTCGATCAAGCGCGATACCCGGCTGATGCTGCTGGCCGCCGTGCCGCGCGGCATTCCGGTGGTCATCAGCACCTGCGGGGGCGCCGGCGGCGAACCGCACCTGCAGTTCATGGCAGAGCTGGTGCGCGAGATCGCCCGCGAAGAAAAACTGGACTTCAAGCTGGCCCTGATCCACGCCGAACAGGACAAGGGATTCATCAAGCAGCAGCTGGCCGCAGGCAAGGTGAAACCCGCCTCCCGGCGCCCGGCGCTGACGGTCGAGCAGGTCGACGGCGCCGAGCGCATCGTCGCCCTCATGGGCCCCGAGCCCTTCGAACGCGCGCTGGAAAACGGCGCCCAGGTGATCCTGGCGGGCCGTGCCACCGACCCCTCCATCTGGGCCGCCGGAGTCGCCCGTGGCGGCCTGCCGCCGGAGATGGGCTGGTATGCCGGCAAGATGCTCGAATGCGGCGCCGAACCGGCCGCACCCAAGCGCGACGGCTGCCTGCTGGCGCGGGTGTACCAGGATTACATCGACCTGGAACCGACCAACCCCGAGCAGTCCTGCACCCGGCTGTCGGTGGCCAACTTCGCGCTGCACGAGAACCCCAGCGCCATCCACCACTACGAGCCCGGCGGCATGCTCGACACCTCGGCCTGCAGCTTCGAGCAGCTGACCGACCGCATCGTGCGGGTGCGCGGCATGAAATGGGTGCCGGCCGACGTGTACACCGTCAAGATGGAAGGCGTGCAGCGCATGGGCTACCGCGCCATCTCGATGCTGGCCACCCGCGATCCGGTGCTCATCAAGGGCATCGACGACTACCTGCTGCGGGTGCGCGCCATCGTCGACGAGAAGAGCCGCAATTTCGGCGTGCCGGAGGGCGGCTACAAGCTGTCGATCCGCAGCTACGGACTCAACGGCGTGATGGGCGAGCGCGAGCCGCGCACCACCACCACGGCGCACGAGCTGAGCTTCATCCTGGAGGTGCTGGCACCGACCCAGGAAGTCGCCAACGCGGTGATCGCCATCGCCCGCACCACCACCCTGCACGCCGATTTTCCGGGCCGCATGTGCAAGGAAGGAAACATGGGCATTCCGTTCTCGCCGGCCGACGTGGAGCTGGGTGCGAGCTACGAATTCACCGTCTACCACATCGTGGATGCGGAAGACCCGTATCACCTGTTCCCCATCGAGTACCTCGACGTGACGCAAGGCGCCACCGCCGAAGTGAAAGGCCAGCCATGACCGTCATCCGTGAACTCGCCAGCGTCTGCAAGAGCAAGAACGCCGGCCCCTTCGAAGTGACCATCGACGTGATCTTCAAGTCCGACGAACTGTTCGAGCGCGTGCTGGCCACCGGCATCCTCAACGCCGCCCTGTTCGCCCGGCTCTACAAGGTCGACGAGTCGCAGGTGCTCTTCATGCCCTACCCGCCGGCTCGCGCCTTCAAGGCCACGCTGCCCCGGCTGATTCCCGCCGGCGCCTTCGACGATCGCGACGTCTACGGCGCGCAGCAGCACGCGCCCATCCTCGAAGTCGACATCCCGGACTGACCCGCCAAGAAAAACGGAGAGAAAAACAATGACCGAAAAACGCAAGATGAGCCTGATCGGCTTCATGCAGGCCCAGAACTGCTCGACCTACCCGGGCAGCTGGCGCCACGTGGCCAGCGACCCCGGCTACCTCACGCCGGAGTACTACCAGAGCATCGCCCGCACCCTCGAGGCCGGCTGTTTCGACATGGCCTTCTTCGACGACCGGCTGGCCATGCCCGACCTGTATTCCGCCGACCATGCGCAGACCGTCGCCGCCGGCGTGCGCGCGGTCAAGCTCGACCCGCTGGTGGTCCTGTCGGCCATGGCCGCGGTGACCACCCACCTGGGCCTGGGCGCCACCTACTCCACCACCTACTACGAGCCGTATCACGTGGCCCGTACCTTCGCCACCTTCGACCTGATGAGCAAGGGCCGGGCGGCGTGGAACGTGGTGACCTCGCTCAACGATTCCGAGGCGGCCAACTTCGGCAAGGACGAACACCTGGAACACGACCTGCGCTACGACCGCGCCGACGAGTTCCTCGAAACCACGCTGGGCCACTGGGACACCTGGCAGGAAGGCGCCATCGTCAACGACAAGGACACCGGCCTGTTCGCCCATGCCGACAAGGTCAAGCGGCTCGACCACAAGGGCAAGTTCTTCAACTCGCGCGGGCCCTTCACCGTGCCGCGTTCCAGCCAGGGCCAGCCGGTGCTCATCCAGGCCGGCCAGAGCGGCCGCGGCCGCGCCTTCGCCGCCCGTTGGGGCGAACTGCTGTTCGTCGTGTACCCCAACCTGGGCCTGGCCCAGAAGCAGTACGCCGAGATGAAGGCCGCCATCGCCGCGTCCGGCCGCAACCCGGACAAGGTGCGCATCGCCACTGCCTGCCACGTGGTGGTTGGCGAGACCGACGAGATCGCCCAGAAGAAGTTCGAGTACATGGACGACCTGGCCGAGCCCATCGACGGCCTGACCCTCATCTGCGAGGTGCTCAACACCGACTTCTCCACCCGCGACATCGACGCGCCCTTCACCGACGAGGAAATGGCCGCCATCTCCGGCTGGCAGACTTTCCGCGACCGGGTGGTGACCCTGTCCGGCAAGAAGAACCCCTCGGTGCGCGACTTCGTCGAGTTTTCCAAGCGGGCCCGGCTGCGGGAGTTCAACGTGTTCATCGGCTCGCCCAAGACCGTGGCCGACGAGATGGAAAAGTGGTTCACCGAAGGCGGCTGCGACGGCTTCGTGCTCTCGCCCACCCACATGCCGGGCAGCTACGAGGACTTCGTGCGCATGGTGGTGCCCGAGCTGCAGAAGCGGGGCCTGGTTCGTACCGAGTACGAGAGCAATACCTTGCGCGGTAATCTCGGCCTGGACATCCCGCAGGCCGGTGACTGGAAGACCGAAAGCGGTCCGGATTCGCCGGCGGCGGCCATCAAGGGCATCTGAGAAAAAAAGCATCACCAGGAGACGACCAAGCCATGACGGATATCCAGAAACTGACCGGCGGCCGGCCGGTCGCCATCGTCGGCGCCGGGCTGGTGGGCGCCGGCTGGGCGGTCGTCTATGCGCGCGCCGGCCTGCAGGTGCGGGTGTTCGATGCCAACCCGGACATCACCGCGCGTTCGGTGCCGCTCATCGAAAGCCAGTTGGCCGGCCTGCACCGCCACGGCCTCATCTCCGAGGATCCTGCCGCCATCCTGGCGCGTGTCACGCCGGTGGCGACGCTGGCCGAGGCGGTCGAGGGCGCCGGATATGTGCAGGAGTCGGTGCTGGAGCGGGTCGACGTCAAGCGGCAGTTGATGCTGGACCTGGACGGTTTGTTGGGGCCGGAGGCGATCGTCGGCAGCTCCACCTCCGGCATTCCGGGTTCGGCCTTCGCGCTGGGGCTGTCGATCTCGCCGCGGGTGCTGATCGTGCATCCGGTGAATCCGCCTTACCTGGTGCCGGTGGTCGAGCTGGTGCCCTCGCCGGAGACCGCTGCCGAAACCGTGGTGTTTGCCGAGGCGCTGATGAACGCGGTCGGGCAGACGGTGGTGCATGTGCGCAAGGAGGTCGAGGGTTTCGTGCTCAACCGGCTGCAGGCGGTGTTGCTGCGGGAGGCGTGGGCGCTGGTGCAGGAGGGGGTGGCGAGTTGCGAGGACATCGACAAGACGGTGCGGGATGGGCTGGGGTGGAGGTGGTCCTTCATGGGGCCGTTCGAGACGATCGATTTGAATGCGCCCGGCGGGGTGGCGGACTATGCCGTGCGGTTGGGGGGGCTTTATCAGCGGATCGCGCACGAGGGGAGGCATGAGGCGGCCTGGGATGCCGGGTTGATCAAGGAAGTCGAATCGCAACGGAGGGGGTTTTTGGCGCAGGGGGATTTGGAGTCGCGCCGGGCTTGGCGGGATGAGAAGTTGATGGCTTTTGCGGCTGCTCGCCGGAAGGGTGGTTAGCTTTTTTCTTCTGCTTGATGCGTCATTTATTCTTCCTTGGGGTTGAGGAGATAATCTTTAGCTGCCTTCGGCTTGTGGCTTCTTCTGGTCCCCTTCGGGGTGAGACCCTACGCCGGTGGCGGTAACTTTCTTTTCGCAAAAAAGAAAGTCACCAAAGAAATTGCTTCGGGATCGGGTAGCCATACAA
>Ga0308164_10003521_pt1 | contig 14023 bp, 12 predicted proteins | sample PhyTR2_FD_201031 | JGI IMG/M metagenome (GOLD analysis project Ga0308164, IMG submission 201031) | Phyllosphere microbial communities from UC Gill Tract Community Farm, Albany, California, United States - DLSLT.R2 | ecosystem: Host-associated > Plants > Phyllosphere > Unclassified | place: USA... | reverse complement strand
ACGCCGACACCGCACTCCAGCCCGCGTTCACCGCCGCGGACCACCCGATCACCGACGTCCCCGGACTGGTCAACGGTCGCGAGCTCGCCGCGGTGCACGGCCGGTCCGGCCAGACCGTGAACGCTCCGCGGCTGATCCGTTCCGAGTCGCTCGACAAGATCACCGCAGCCGGGGCCACGACCCTGGCCGACGAGTACCACGTCGACCTCGTCGTCGACCTGCGGACACCCTCCCAGATCGCCGCGAAGCCCGACGTCGCGATCCCCGGCGCGCGGCACGTCGACATCTCGATGTTCGGCGCGGACGGCGACTACAGCGACGACACGGCGATGTACCACGACCTGGTCGACAAGGGCCACGTCGACCCGGCGACCCCCGGGTCGATGATCACCGCCTACCGCCGCGTGCTCCGGATCCTCGCCTCGCACACCAGCGGCACGGTGCTCATCCACTGCTCGCACGGCATGGACCGAACCGGCACCGTGGTGGACCTGCTCGACCGGGTCCTCGGCGTGGACAGCGCCGACATCCTGCACGACTACCTGCTCTCGAACACGCAGCTCGGGGTCACCTGGGCCACCCCGCAGCTGCTGCAGGGCACCTTCGAGCAGGACATCGCCACCGACTTCGGTGGGATGGACGCGTACCTGCGCGACACCATCGGCGTGACGGGGCACGAGGCCGCCGCACTGCGCCAGCGGTTCCTCGTGTCGAGCGACGCCACCGTCTCCTCGATCGCGGTCGCGGGCGTGCGCGTCCACCTGCCCGCCGCCGCCTCGTCGCAGGGTGCGACGGTGACGGCGCCGGTCCGGACGCTCCGGGCCGCCGACGTCCACGTGCACACGACGAACCCGAACGCGGTCGCCACCGTGCACGTCTCCGGCCGGACCGCACGCATCACGGTCACCGCGCAGGACGGCACCACGAAGAAGGAGTACCGCCTGACGGTCCGTCGACCGGCGACGCACCGCTGACCCGACACCGCCACCGGCCGCCACCACCGGCCACCCACGCCGACCGCTCGGACTCCCCCGGGCGGTCGGCGTGACCAACTGTTCACCACCACCGTCGCCCGCTCCGGGCGTCCGTCCGGCTACCGTGACACTCGTGCAGTCATCTGAACGACGGTGCCCGCGGTGACCGGACACCCGGCAGTCCCGACCATCCACGACGTCGCAGCACTGGCCGGAGTGTCGAAGTCGGTCGTCTCCCGTGCTCTCGCGGGCTCGTACGGGGTGGCGCCGTCGACGACCGAACGCGTCAAGCGGGCGGCACTCGACCTGGGCTACGTGGCGAACGCGAACGCCCGCGGCATGTCGGCACACCGCACGCACACGCTCGGGGCGTTCGTCCGTGATGCCTCGACCCCGTTCTACGGGCACCTGCTCACCGCGTTCCAGCTGCAGGCCGCCGCGCGCGGGTACCGCGTCGTCACCGCCACCGGCGCGGGGTCGTTCCCGGTCAGCGAGGAACGCCGGGCGCTCGAGACCCTGGTGTCCCTGCGCGTCGAGGGGCTCATCGTCTGCAGCGGCGCGTTGCCCATCGACGACGTCCTGCCGTTCGCCCGACGCATCCCGACGGTGGTCTCCGGACGCCCCGAGACGGACCCGGCGGTGAGCAGCGCCTACTGCGACGAGCGCGGCGGCGGTCGCGGCCTCGCCGACCACGTCGCCGACCTGGGGCACCGTCGCGTCGCCGTGCTGACGGTCACACCGTCCGGGTCCCTGACGCAGTCGGCCCGCACCGACGCGATGGTGCGCCGGCTCCGTGCGCGCGGCGCCGAGGTGCTCCGGATCCGCTCCGAGGACCACGGCGCGGACCCCGAGGACCTCGACTCGTTCCTCGAGCAGGTCCTCGGCGCCGGCGGCGTGACGGCGGTCATGGCACCGAGCGACCGCTGGGCCGTCGGTGTGCTCGAGTCGATGCGCCGCCGTGGTCTCCGTGCACCAGACGACCTGTCGGTCACGGGCTACGACGGGGTCGCGCCGCTCGCCACCGAGCTGCTCGGCATCACCTCGTGGCGACAGCCGCTCGGCCTGATCGGCCGCCTGTCCGTCGACGACGTGGTCGACCAGATCGACGGCCGTTCGACGGGTGTCGCCCACAACGCCGTCGACGGCACCCTGGTGCCGGGCCGGACCGCCGCACGCGTCTGACCCGGCGTCGCCGACACCGATCGTTCACCGTCCCGTCACGGGCCGACGGGTGAGATCCGAGCCGCTCCGGTTGATCATGGGGAACGTTCCCGACGATCGGGAACGTTCCCCATCGACCGACCCCGGACGGACCCATGCCCCAGAACGTCACCGCCAAACTGCCGCGCGACCCGAGCGACCCCTACCGCCACGGCATCTACCTGCGCCCTGATGCCCGCACCTGCCGCGCCGTCACGGTCGTCACCGACCAGCTCCGCGCGCAGTACGGCCTGGTGTCCGCCGGCGCCTTCCCGCCGCACGCCACGCTCGTCGGCAGCCAGCCGTTCGGCAGCAACGAGGACCAGGTCATCGCGGCCGTCACGGCGCTGCTCGACTCACGCCCGGCGTTCGACGTCCACAACGCCGGCGTCCGCGAGCAGGGCATCGGGTTCGTCTACGACGTCGCGACCCGGCCCGACGGCTCGCACAACGACGACTTCGTCCGACTCGCCGCCGACATCGATGCCGTGGTCGCCCCCTTCCGGCAGCCGATGCAGGTCCCGCCGTCGAACGACTACGACCCGGAGCAGTACCGCGCGCACCTCTCGCTCGCCTCGCACGACCTGTACGTCCGCCCGGACCTGCACGACGAGGTGGGCGCGTACATCCACGAACTCGACGTCGACGTGCCGACCGGGTTCCGCGGCGACACCGTCGTGCTCTACCGCACCGCGAGCCCGGACTGGTCCGGCCGCTGGTGGCAGACGATGACCTGGGAGCACGTCCACACCTGGAAGCTCGCCTGACCGTGTCCGCCACCCTCCGCGACGTCGCCGAGCGCTGCGCCGTCTCGCGATCGCTCGTGTCACTTGCCCTGCGGGGCGACGACGGTGTGTCGCGACCACGTCGGGAACTCGCGGTGCGGACGGCGGACGAGCTGGGCCTCCCGGTCGGTACGCTCGCCCGGCGACGCGCGCAGGGCGCGCCGCTCGTGCTCGGCGTGCTGGTCACCGAAGCCGCGAACCCGTTCCACGACGAAGCGCTCCGGAGCGCACGCGCGACCGCCGAGACCCTGGGGTTCGCGCTCCGCGTCGTGGACGGGTTCCGTGACCCCGCCCGGCTGGCCGACGGCCTGGAGGCCCTGCACGCCTCCCGCGGGTCGGCCGACGGCGTCCTCGGGGTCGCGGTCCTGAGCAGCCGGGTCGCCCCGGCACGGCTCGCTGCGGTCGCGCGCGACCTGCCGGTCGCGGTCCTCGGCTCGAGCGGGTCGGGTCTCGCCGGACTCGGACTCGACACCGTGCGCGCCGACGAGGAATCGGGCATGCGCCACCTGGTGCTCCACCTCGCCGCACTCGGGCACCGGCGCACGTGTTTCGTGGCGGAGTCGGACCACCCCTCGACGACCCGTCGTGCCGTCGCGCACGCCACGGTCTCGGCGCAGCTCGGCCGGCCCGGTGACCACCGTGTCGACGACGTCGATGCCCTGGCGGCGGACCCGGCGCGGATCGCCCGGCACCTGGGCGACGGGGTGACGGCGTTCGTCGCGACGAACGACGCGACCGCGGCGCGGCTCGTGGCGATCGCCGACGGCGCGGGACTCGCGCTCCCCCGGATGGCGGCGGTGACCGGGTTCGACGGCACCGGTCTCGGCGACCGGCTCGACCTGACGAGCGTCGACCAGCCGCGGGTCCGGATGGGCGCGCGGGCGGTGGAGCTCGTCGTCGAACGGCTGCGCGGGCGACGCGGTGACCGCCACGAGGTCCTGCCGACGCGCCTGCTGCAGCGGGGGTCGACGGGACGGGCGGTCGCCGGGCACCAGGTCGGCTGAGCACCGCGACGCAGTCGACGGCGCGGCCGGCGGCGGATCGGTCCAGTGGGCGATGCGGTTCAGTGGGCGGTGCCGCTCGGTCGGCGGTGCGGCTCAGCCAGCGGTCGGGTCGGCGGCGGTTCGATCGGCGGCGGCTGCAGCGTCCGTGGAGGTCATCGCCGACAGGTCCTGCACCCGACGGACCAGCTCGGTGTGCGATCCACCGGCACCGGCAGCGACGTAGTCGTCGGCCAGGTGCGCACGGTCGACGGGCTCGCCCCCGCGGAAGCCCCGGAACCACCCACCGGCCCGCTCGAGCACCAGTGCCCCGGCGGCGACGTCCCAGGGGTGCGTGGCGAAGCCCATCGTGGCGTCCGACCACCCCGCGGCGACGTGCACCAGGTTGAGTGCGCCGCTGCCGAGGCTGTGGTGGTGGCGGTACCGCACCGTCAGGTCACGCAGCAGGTCGAACGCCGCGGCCTCGCCGAGCAGGTCGAGGTCCTGCTGCACCGGGAAGCTCGTCAGCACCGTCGCGGCGTCGTCGGGGCCGGACGACGAGTGCATCGGCGCACCGTCGAGCCAGGCTCCGTCGTCGTCCGCCGCGAACACGTGGTCGGCGACCGGGTCGAAGACCACCCCCGCGACGACCTCGCCGTCGACCTCGGCCGCGATCGAGATGCACCAGTACGCGAGTCCGCGGGCGAAGTTCGCCGTGCCGTCGATCGGGTCGACGATCCACCGCACCACGGCGTCCCCGGTGGTGTCGGCGCTGCCGGGGCCGCCGGTGGTGCCGCCTTCTTCGCCGAGCACGACGGAACCCGGCACCGCCGCGGTGAGCACCGCGGTGATCGCCTCTTCGGCCGCGCGGTCGTGCAGGGTCACCACGTCGTGCGCATCGCGCTTCGTGCTGATCGTCATCGGGGCGCGGAACACGGCGAGGAGGTCGGGCGCGACGGCACGCGCGGCATCCTCGGCGATCACCCGGAGCGTCTGGGGAGCAGGAACGGTTCGCATGGTCCCCGGTTGTACGACGTCGAGGCCCCTGGACGGCGAACCACGCCGGTCGTCGGCCCGAACCGCAGGTGAACGGGTGGGTGCGAACGGTGAACGGCGGCTCTCCGCCGACGGAGGGGTTGAACGCCGCGTGAACGGGTGACGGCGGGTGATCGACGCGCCTTGACCCGTCTCCGGCACCCGCCGCAGAGTGGAGTCGTTCCCGGATAGGGAACGTTCCCTACTCGGAGGTGTCCGCCCCATGACGGTCCCCGTCACGTCCGGCCTGCTCGCCGGTCCCCCGCGTACCGCGGGATCGCCCCGGCCGCCGCAGTCGCGGCGTCCAGCACGGGCGGCCCGGTCGGCCCGGTCGTCGTTGCGCTCCGACCGACGGCTCGGTCTGGTGCTCCTCGCACCGGCGCTGCTCGCGTTCGCGGTCTTCGTCTTCTACCCGCTCGGCCGGGTCCTGGTCCTCAGCACCCAGGGCACCGACATCTTCGGCCAGCCGGCCGGCTCGGTCGGGCTGCAGAACTACGTCCGCACGTTCACCGACCCCGCGTTCGGACGGACGATGCTGACCACGGCCGTCTTCTGTGTCGGCGTGGTCGCCGGGCGGATCGTGTTCGGGCTGCTCGTCGTCGTGCCGCTCACCGTGAAGCTCCGCGGTCTGCCGGTGTTCCGAGCACTCCTGACCGCGCCGATGGTCGTCTCCGTGTCGGCCGGGTCCGTCGCGTTCGCGGCGATGCTCGCCCCCGGCAACGGGCTGTTGAACACGGTGATCACGCAGTTCGGCGGGGCACCCGTCCCGTTCCTGACGAGCACGCAGTGGGCCCTGGCGAGCGTCATCGTCGTCACGATCTGGGGGTCGCTCGGGTTCACCGTGCTGCTCCTGCTCGGAGCGTTCGGCGCCATCGACCAGGACGTCATCGAGGCCGCGCACCTCGACGGGGCCGGCCCCATCCGGACACTGTGGTCGATCTCGTTGCCACTCGTCACCCCGACGCTCTTCTTCGTGGTCGTGACCGGCACCGTCGAGGCGTTGACGACCTTCGGACAGATCCAGATCCTGACCGGTGGCGGTCCAGCCGACTCGTCGAAGACCCTCGTCTACGCCATCTACCAGCAGGCGTTCGGCTCGGGCAGCGCGAACTTCGGCCTCGCCGCCGCGCTCGGGGTCGTGCTGTTCCTGCTGGTCCTGGGGCTGTCGATCGTGCAGTTCGGCGTGCTCGAGAAGCGGGTGAACTACTGATGCGCCCCGTCACCGTCCGCCGGCTCCGGAGCGCCTTCGTCTACGCCTGGCTCGTCATCGCGGTCGTCGTCGTCTGCTTCCCCCTGTACTACGTGTTCGAGGGCGCACTCACCCCGACCCGGTACCTGGACCAGGGCCTCGCCGGTCTCGTCCCGATCCACCTGACGCTCGACAACATCGTCCGCGCCACGCAGGTCGTCCCGCTCGGAGCGCAGTTCCTGAACAGCGTCGTCGTCACCCTCGCCCAGACGGTGCTGCAGGTCGTCATCGGCATCATGACCGCCTACGCGCTCGTGTTCTGCCGGCTCCGCGGCACCCGTGCCCTGTTCCTCGTCCTGCTCGCCAGCCTGATGATCCCCGGCGAGACGACCCTGATCGCGAACTACCTGACCGTGGCGTCCTGGCACCTCATCGACACGCTCCTGGTCGTCTTCCTGCCGTTCGTGGCCTCGGCGCTGACGATCTTCCTGTTCCGCCAGGCGTTCCTGAGCTTCCCCGACGAGCTGCGGGAAGCCGCGGTCCTCGACGGCGCCGGGCACTTCCGGTTCATCCGGTCCATGCTGCTGCCGCTCACCCGCCCGACGCTCGTCTCGGTCACGCTCGTGAGCGCGACGGCCGCGTGGAACGGGTTCTTCTGGCCGCTCCTCGTCACCAACTCGCCCGAGCACCGCACCGTGCAGGTCGGCATCGCCCAGCTGTCCGACGCCGAGGCCGCCGACATCGGCGTGGTCCTGGCCGGCGCCGCCATGGTGACCCTCCCTGTCCTCGTCCTGGTCCTCGTCGCCCAGCGGTTCCTCGCCGGTGGCCTCACCGCCGGCGCACTCAAGTGACGACGCACACGTTCCCCTCCCCGATCCCCGCCCGCCCCGCACCCGAAGGACGCACCATGCCCACTCGTCGTTCCACCGCCCTCACCGCACTCGCCACCGGCGCCGTCGCGGTCCTCGCCCTGACCGGGTGCTCCACGTCGAGCTCGGCGTCGGAGCGCTCCGGCCCCGTCACCGTCGACTTCTGGCACGCCATGTCCGGTCCGGCGGCGACCGAACTCGACGCCCTCGTCGCACGCTTCAACAAGCAGAACGACCAGCACATCACCGTCAAGTCGTCGTTCCAGGGCGACTACGCGGCCGTCCAGACGAAGTACACGGCGGCGGTGCAGTCCGGCTCCACGCCCGACCTGCTCATGATGAACGACGTGTCGACCGGCTTCATGATCGACTCCGGCCAGACGGTGTCCCCCGCGAAGATCAGCGGCTCGACGTCGAGGACCGACACGATGGCACCGGCCGTCTCGACCTACTACAGCGACGGCAAGTCGCTCGCGGCGATGCCGTTCTCGGTCTCGATGCCCGTGCTCTACCTGAACAAGGCACTCGTCGCGAAGGCCGGCCTCGACGCTGCGAAGCCGCCGAAGACGCTGGCCCAGGTCGCGACCTGGGCCGAGAAGATCCACGCCGCGACCGGTGGCTACGGCATGAGCATGAACATGGGCGACTCGTGGATGCTCGAGGAACTGAGTGCCTCGGGCGGCCAGCCGTTCTGCACGCCGGACAACGGCCGGAAGGGCAAGCCCGTCACCGGCGTCTCGCTCACCTCGGACACCCAGGTGCAGTTCATGAGCACGCTGCAGAAGCTGTACCAGGACGGCGCCACCCTGAACCCCGGCACCGACTCGACCGTGCAGAACTCGGCGTTCTCGAGCGACAAGGTCGGGATGCTGCTGACCTCGTCCGGCGCGTACACGACCGTCGACCCGGACGGCTCCAAGTCGGTCGTCGCCCGGTTCCCCACCACGTCGGACTCCGACGACGCCGGCCAGGTCATCGGCGGCAACGCCCTGTGGATCTCCGGCAAGGGCCACTCGACCGCCGAGCAGAAGGCGTCGTACACGTTCGCCAAGTGGCTCCAGAGTCCCGACGTGCAGGCCGAGTGGGCGAAGGCGACCGGCTACGTCGCGATGAACACCGACTCCGCGAAGACCACCGTCGGCAAGCGCTCCCTGTCCGACCCGAACATCGCCACCATGTACCAGCAGCTCACCGACGACCCCACGAGCGTCGCAGCGGCCGGCTGCATCACCGGCGCGTTCCCGACGGTCCGTGCCACCGTCATCGGAGCCTTCAACCGCATCGTCGAGGGTGCCGACGTCGAGTCGACGATGCAGGACGCGGAACAGCAGGCCGGCAAGCAGATCGCGTCCTACAACGAGGCCGCCGGCAAGTGAGCACGGTCGACGCGTGAGCGCCCCGCGAGGCTGACCAAGGGTTCATGGAGCACGGCCGCCGTTCGCCATACGGTTGTCTGACGAAGCGGGCAGGCAGCCCGCACGACGATCGGAGCCCTGTGGTGTCTGCTGCGAACGGCCGGCCCGGCTACGGTGCTCCGGAACCCCTGCGCATCGTGTTCTCGTTCCCACGGGGACGCGGACACCTCGCACCGATGCTGCCGCTCGCCCGCGCGGCCAGCACTGCCGGACACCGGACGGCCCTGAGCGGCGCACGCGAGGCAGTCCTCGAACAGACCGGCTTCTCGCACCGGCAACCGCGGGACGTGGAGCTGCCGGCGAGCAGGCCGGGCACCGGCACCCTGACCCCGATCGACCCGAGCACGGTGCTCACCCGCGTCCCCCAGGTGTTCCTGGGGGACGCGGCCGCCGGTGCCGTCGTCGACGTCGGACGACTGGTCACACGGTGGACCGCTGACCTCGTGGTCTGCGGGGAGTTCGACTTCGGCGCGATGACCGCCGCCGAACGAGCCGGGGTGCCGTGCGTGGTGGTCCTGGCCTTCGCCTCGGCCGGCGGGACCTGGCGCGAAGCGGTGCGAGAGCCGCTCGAGGCGCTCCGTCGACGCGCGGGACTCGGGCCCGACCCGGAGCAGCACATGCTCGGCGGCGCGCTCACCGTCGTCCCGTTCCCGGCGTCGATGCGATCCGGGCGCGAGCTGCGGGGCCCGGTGATCCGGATGCGACCGGACACCTGGTCGTCACCCCCGTCGGACGCCGCGGCGTGGTTGGCCGCCGGCGACGGACCCCGCGTCTACGTCACGCTCGGCACCGAGTTCAACACGAAGTCCGGCGACCTGTTCGCTCGGCTGATCGACGCGCTCGCCACCCTGCCTGCGCGGATCCTCGTGACGACCGGACCCTGGGTCGACCCGACGACCTTCCCGGTGCCGGCGGGTCCGGGGACGATCCGGGTCGAGCAGTACGTGCCGCAGGACTCGGTGCTCGGGCTCGTGGACCTGGTCGTGAACCACGGCGGATCCGGATCGGTGACCGGGGCGCTCGCGCACGGGGTGCCCCTGCTGGTCCTGCCGCTCGGTGCGGACCAGTTGCCGAACGGCGGCTGCGTCGAGGCCCTGGGCGCCGGACTCGTCCTCGACGCCGCGACGGCGACCGCGGAGGACATCCGCACCACCGCGTCGCGGCTCCTGACCGACCCGGCGTTCCGCGTCGCCGCCGGACGGATCCGGACCGAGATCGCCGCCGGCGAAACCCCGGCCGTCGTGCTGGACGCCGTCGAGCGCCTGGTCGGTGGGTGAGCGCGCACCGCGGTGACGAGCGCCGATCAGCCCGATGGTCAGCGCGCCAGGCACCGGGCCAGCACGAGGCCTCGTTGGACATCATGGCTGCCGCCTTCGCGACTGTCCTGCCGTGGCAGGGAGCACTGGCCGCGGTCACCGGCGAGTTGGCCTTGGACGGCTCCAGTACAACAACCGCAGCGGACCAGCTCTGCAGGGGGCGAGGCCCTCAAGCCGGTCGTGCGAAACAGGAGACGGCCCCGATGCCACATGGCGTCGGGGGCCGTCTCCTTGTCTCAGCGCAGATCAGTGCACGGGCACAGCGGCCTCGTGGTCCGAGTCCTGGGGCAGCAGCTCCGACTTCGAGCCACGGATGAACACGGCCGCGATGATCGACGCGAGGACCAAGCCGATGCCCGCAGCGAGGAACGCCGCGGAGTAGCCGCTGGTGAACGCGTCGAGTTCAGAGCCGCCGCCGTCGTAGCCAGCGACTGCCGAGGCGTAGAGGGCGGTGAAGACCGACAGACCGATCGAACCGCCGATCTGCAGCGCGGAGTTCAAGGTCGCCGAGGCGGCGCCGGCGTCCTGCGGCTTGACCCCCGTGAGCGCGAGGTTCTGCAGGGGGACGAAGACGAACGCCATGCCGATTCCCAGCACGATGAGTGCCGGCATGACCTGGACGACGTAGGAGCCGTCGGCCGTGATGCGGCTGAGGTAGATGACGCCGACGGCAGAGATCAACGGACCGCCGATCATCATCGGACGAGGTCCGATGGCGGGCAGCAGCTTGGTGGCGACCGGCGCCGTGATCATGATCATGAGGGTCATGGGGAGGGTGGCGAGGCCCGCAGGCAGAGGGTCCATCCCGAGAACGATCTGGAGGTGGAACGCGACGTAGAGCATCGCACCGATCAGGACACTGCCCACGATGGCCTGTATGAGGAACGCACCGCCACGTACCCGGTCCGTGACGACTCGAAGTGGCAGCAGGGGCTGGGCGACACGGCTCTCGATGACGACGAAGAGCGCCAGGAGGCCAGCACCCAGGGCGAGGAACCCGATCGTCTCGATCTGGGTCCAGCCGTGCTCAGCGAGGCTGAACCCGTAGACGAGGGCGCCCAGGCCGAGGGTGACGGTGACGGCGCCGACCATGTCGTAACGGTTGTTTCCTTCGGCCTTGGACTCCTTGACGAGCAGCATGCCGCCGATGAGACCGATGATCACGAAGAAGACGTTCACGAGGAGGCACCAACGCCAGTCAGCGAACTCGGTGAGGACACCGCCGAGGACGAGCCCAACTGCGGCGCCGGCACCTGCGACGGTGCCGAACACGGCAAAGGCGGTGTTCCGCTCACGTCCGCTGGGGAAGGTCACAGTCAGCAGGGCAAGAGCGGCCGGGGCGAGGAGCGCGGCGAACACACCCTGAAGGCCACGGGCGATGATCAACTCCGTGCCGCTCTGGGCCAGGCCGCCGAAGGCGGAGGCCACACCGAAGCCGAGCATGCCGACCAGGAAGGTGCGCTTGCGACCCCAGTAGTCAGCGACTCGACCGCCGAGCAGCAGCAGAGCACCAAAGGCGAGGGCGTAGGCCGTGACGACCCACTGACGCTCGACGTCGCTGAGGCCGAGTTCTTGTTGCGCCTGTGGCAGCGCGATGTTGACTATGGTGCCATCAAGCACCACGACGAGTTGGGTGAGCGCGAGCACGACGAGCGCCCACCATCGCTTGGAAGAGGCGGATGTGTTGGATGGAGTCCGCGGGGGCATAGACATAGAGAAGATCTCCGGGCTTCGGTTGGGAATGCCGGAGGTTTTCAGCCTCGGATCGACCGCGCTGCTGCGGCGGGTCGACCGCACCGATCAGATTCGGTCAGAGGACAACCCTAGCTCAATCGGACCGATCTTCGTCAGTCGATCCGCAGCCCTCAGAGTCCTTGAAGGGGAGGAGATGTCCGAAGGGGTGCTCGCTGACGGTGCCCTCGGGCTGGAACGTGACGGCGTCAAGCTCGGACCACTCGTCCTCTTCCTTCTTCGCCTCGAGGCCGAGGGTGTCGCGGTAGAAGGCGACGGCGCGCTTCATGTCTGTGGCGGGGACCCGCACCGTGACGACGTCGTTTGCCATGTTCTCTCCTCTGATCACCGGCGAGAAGCCTCTCGGCGGTGATCCATGGCTACCCGCCCAGGTGGCCATCACTCCCGGCTCAAGACACGGAAAGGCACCGCACGTTCGCAGGCGATGTAGTCGCTCTCTCCACCCCTGAGGACGACCGACCACTGCGACCGCCACTGTCCGACAGCCGATCGTTCACCGGACACTCCGAGAGCTGCGCCAGTCCCCCGGAACCGTCCGCGTGAACAGTGTCCAGATGCTCGGTCCGGAAGCGGTTCCGGCGACGGTGCCCTGCGTGGGATCGTCCACGGAGAGCGGATGAGCCCTGGCGCGGCTGCTGGGTCGAGCCGATGGGCGCATGCTCCGCCGTTCGCAGGGCAGAGGACCCCACGACGCATCTGCCCGGAGGCCCCACCACGGCATGAGCCCTCAGCGCACCAGGCAGATCGTGCGGAAGTCGACGTCCGGACCGGGCCGCGTGTACGACGAGGTGCTCTCGAGCCAGTCGGCTGTGGGTGAGATCTGGTCGGGGACCAGGTCCGCCTCGGAGCGGGCACCGATGCCCTCGGACTCCCAGTACGAGCGGACGCGGTCCACGTCGCGGTTCGCACCCTCGATCATCGTGTGGTCCTCGGGCAGGAGCTCCTTGCCGTCGGCGTCGGTGTACTCCCCCGGGGCGTACCAGTACGTCCACCGCACCCCCTGGTGGGCGTTCGACAGCTTGCACTCCTCGCTGTACGCACCACCGGCTCGCTCACCATCGCGGTAGGCGGACTTCCGGTCGCCGCCGAGGATCCGCACGGTGCGGTCCCCGATCCGTTCGAGTGTGGCCCCGGCGTCGCCGTCGGCGAAGTGCCGCTCGGCGGCGGTCGCCGGCTGCGCCCTCTGCCGGGCGTCGGCGGCCATGCTCCGCACCTGTGACGTCAGGACCAGACCGTTCCACGGCACGGCGATGACCAGCACGACGATCGCCGCGACCACGGCGGCCAGCGAGTGCCGCCGTTCGCGCCGGCGAGCCCGGACCTGCACGACGAGCACGACCGCCGGGATCCCCACGGCCAGCGCGGCCCCGATCACCAGCCGGGTCAGCACGCCCCCTGGGCCGAGCCGGTCGTCCATCGACCCGAAGTCACGCTCCAGGTACGCCCCGATCTGGACCACCCAACTCACGACGAGCAGCACCGGCAACACGAGCGCGATGGCGATCGCGTTGCCCCGTCCCGTCGTCGGGCCCGTCCCGTGGTCGCGCCAGTCCTGCTGTTCCGTGCTCATGTCCGCCCCGCCCCCGTGGTGTCGGGGCCATCCTGCCAGCAGAACGCACCACCGGCCCCGCGACCGTCGCCTCCGTTCCACCCCCGAAGCGGTGGTGCCGCAGCGGCACCGGTTGCTGCCAAGATGACCGACGTGACCACGACCACTCCCCACGCCGATCCCGACGCCGCTGCCGGCGACTTCGAAGGCGGATGGTTCCGCATCGACGACGACGTGGAGCACCTGGACTACCTGGTGTGGCGCCCCGCCACGGACACCGACGCCGCTGCTGCAGCCCCGGGCCCGGCCGCCGTCATCGTCGGCGGCGAACCGCGTGAGCACATCGGTTCGACGCTCCCGCTGGCGCAGCTGCCGGAACTCGACGCGGTGCGTCAGCGCACCGTGCGGAAGCTCTGGAGCAGTCTGATCAACCTCGTCGTGGGCGCGATCGTCATCACGGTGCTCGAGCTGTCCGGGCTGCCCTGGCGAACGGATCTCGGCAGACAGCTCCTGATCGGACTCGGGACGATCCTGCCGACCACGTCGCTCTGCACCGCGATCTGGTGGCGCATCACCCGTGACCCCTCGGGCGCAGTCGTGCGCAAGATGGGCGGACACCGGACCCGCCAGCAGTACGACCAGCAGCGCGCCGTCCTCGACCGCTGACCGCGCCGCGGCCCCTCACCGAACCCGCGCCGTCGCCGTCACCGCGGCCGCACCCGCAGCACCCGCACCACCCGCAGCAGACTCCGGCTCCGACGACGGCCGGACCCCGCGCCCGGGCCGCAGCACCGCGTCCACCCGCTCACGGTCGAGCGCACCCTGCCACCGCGCCACCACCAGCGTCGCGACGCAGTTGCCGAGCAGGTTCACGCTCACCCGCATCGCGTCCATGATCCGGTCGGCGCCGAGCAGCAGCGCGACGCCCGCGACCGGGAACAGCCCGAGACTCGTCGCCG